>Ga0228536_1000723_pt1 | contig 50331 bp, 44 predicted proteins | sample SJ1Smetagenome_FD_168611 | JGI IMG/M metagenome (GOLD analysis project Ga0228536, IMG submission 168611) | Enriched culture of PCE-dechlorinating microbial communities from Ithaca, New York, USA - SJ1.S | ecosystem: Engineered > Modeled > Simulated communities (microbial... > Unclassified...
CCGGCCTGGTTTCTACCGAAATCGCCCCCTTTGGCGGCGTCAAAGAGTCAGGCATCGGCCGCGAAGGCTCCAGATACGGCATCGAGGAGTTCTGTGAAATAAAGTATCTCTGTATGGGCGGGATATAACAACCGATGAGCTTTCTGCACCCTTCATTACGGGCCAGAATGACCCTGGCAGTGACCGGCCTGATCCTGGTCCTGATGCTGGTAACGGCCATAGTCACGCTGACTTTTTTTGAGCGTGAATATGAGCGGAACATGACTGCACAACAGTCTGATGTCGTTCGTTACCTTGCCGGAGATGTTGATGCCACATTAAGCAACATCCTGGAGGCGTTGTTCGTCAATGCTCGGTCGGTACCGGACAGCGCCTTGACCAACCCCCATGCGGCGCAAGAGTACCTTGCAAGCCGCACCGGACTGCAACGTTTTTTCAAGAATCACCTGCACCTGTATGGAGCGAACGGCCGCTTGATCGGCACGTCAGCTCAGCATCATCACGCCACCTCGGAATCAATTGCCGGCCAGCAGTACTTCAAACAGACCATGCAGCAGGCCAAACCGCTGATCAGTGATCCAACAAGCCATGGACACACTGAAAACCAGGCTAATATCGTCTTCACCGCACCTGTTATACGCGGAAACGGACAGGTTGTTGCCGTCTTGACCGGCAGCTTCAACCTGTACGAAAAGAACCCGCTTTCCCGTTATGTTTCGATAACTTTGGGGAAAAGCGGTATTTTGCGTATTATTTCAAACAGCGGCCAGGTTCTGCTCCACGCACGAAACAGCCGGATTCTTCAGAATGCCTCTCAAGGAGCCGGCCCGCTTGTTGAAAAGGCATTACGGGAAGGCACGGCAACCGGTCGCCACATCGGCATGGACAATCAGGTTCTGATCGCCTCCATGCAGCGCCTGAACACAGTCAACTGGGTGCTGGCTGCCAGTTATCCGGAGACGGACGCCTACGCTCCGGTCCGCACCGCACGGACCTGGTTCATTATTGCCACCCTGCTCGGCATGGCAGTGGCAGTACTGCTCGTACTGTTCATGATGCGCCTGCTGACCCGGCCGCTGGCCCAACTGGCCAGCCATGTGGCAGAGCTGCCGGAAAAACGGGGCGCTGAACGCTTCATCCACCTACCGGTCAATGGTGAGATCGGTAACCTGACCGGAGCCTTCAACAGCATGGTGGAAGAGATTGACCAAAGCACCCAGGCGTTGCGCAACAGTGAGCAGCGCTATCGAATTGTGACTGAGTTTACCAATGATTTCACCTACTGGCGACGGCCTGACGGCAGCTTTGAGTTTATTTCACCAGCCTGTCTCGAAGTAACCGGCTACAGTCGTGAAGAACTGTTTGCCCAGCCGTCCCTGATGGAAGAGATGATCCATCCCGGCGACCGTGAAATGTTTGACCGGATGGCGGCTGAAAGCGGGGAGGAGATCAACTGCAACAATGAAGAGCTGGAATACCGCATCATCACCAAAGGAGGCAATACCCGCTGGGTGCGCCACACCTGCCGCCCGATCGTTGATGAAAACGGTGTCTTTCTGGGACGCCGGGGCTGCCGCTCCGATATCACCGAGCACAAACAACTGGCTGACCAGGTCTCGCATATGGTGCTGCATGATCTGCTGACCGGACTGCCCAACCGCTCGCTGTTTGCTGACCGGCTGTTCCTTGCAACCGCCCAGAGAGAACGTGGCGATCACGATTTGACGGTGGTGTTGTTCTTCGGCATCGACCGTTTCAAACTGATTAATGATACCCTGGGGCATGAAACCGGTGACCGGCTCTTGATCATGGTTGCAGAACGGCTACGGAAGCTGTTGCATCCCAATGACACCCTTTGCCGTTTTGGCGGTGATGTCTTTGCCTTTATCCTGCCGGGCCGCGAAAGCCGCCATGAAGCGGTAACCATGTCGTACCGGGTTCTGGCCAGCCTGGCTGATCCCTTCAATCCGTCCGGTCAGCAAGTCACCTTGAGCGGCAGTATCGGTATTGCCATCTCCCCCCAGGATGGCACCGACGCGGAAACGCTGCAGAAAAATGCCGAAACCGCCATGTACGATGCCAAACGCAGCGGCAAAAACAGCTTCCGCTTCTATGCCCGCGAGATGAATGCCCAGGCAGCCGAAATGCTGCGTCTGGACAACAGCATGCCCCAGGGCCTTGTCAATGGCGACTTTTACCTCCACTACCAGCCGCAGCTGAACCTGGAAGACAACTCGGTCGTTGCAGTCGAAGCACTTTTACGCTGGCGCCACCCGGAACTGGGAATGATCCCTCCTGACCGCTTTATCCCTCTGGCAGAGGAAAGCGGTTTCATCATAAAGCTGGGCGAATGGGTGCTGCGTACTGCCTGTGCCCAGTGCGCGGCATGGCAACAGGATGGCCCGGCCCCTTTGCGGATTGCCGTCAACGTATCCGGTTGCCAGTTCAATGAACCTGATTTTGTTGACATGGTCTCCACCGCACTGAGCAGCAGTGGTCTTTCCCCGGAGTATCTTGAACTGGAACTGACTGAAAGTCTTTTGATTTCAAACGAGCAGCAGGCGCTACAAAAACTGCAATTGCTGAAAAGTATGGGGATCTATCTGGCCATTGACGACTTTGGCACCGGATACTCATCATTGGCCTATCTGAAACATTTCCCGCTGGATCGTCTCAAGATCGACAAATCATTTATTAACGATATTCTGACTGACCCTGATGATGCCGCCATTACCGAGGCGATCATCGCCATGGGACACTCGCTGAAGCTGAAGGTAATTGCAGAAGGGGTTGAAACGAGGGAGCAACTGCTCTTCCTTGAAGACAGGGGCTGTGATGAGATGCAGGGTTACTACCTGAGCAAGCCGCTGTCTGAGCATGACCTGAAGGTCTTCATTACCGCCCGGGCAGCGGACAGCGCGAAGGAGACAACATAACACAATGGTAACAGGGAGTAGCTGAACAGCGGGTTATTACCGACAATACAAAAGCGGAGTGAGAAACCAAATCCCACCCCGCTTTAATGCACCAGTCGACCAGCTGTTTACTTTTACTGCAGCCTGAAGCGGGAAACCGCCCCATGCAGCCCTTCCGCCATCCCCGAAAGGTTCGATGCAGCATCAGCAGTCTCATGGGAGCCGCGGGCCGTATCCTGAATAATCTGGGTCATGCGGTGAATATTGTCGGTAATCTCACCGGTGGTGGCACTCTGTTCTTCTGCTGCGGTGGCAATCTGCCTGACCTGGTCGGCAACCGCATCGATCTCAGCCAGAATCTGCTCCAGGGCAGCACCGGAGCGTTCGGCATCATGGGTCCCTGCCTCAACTTCACGAACCCCTTCATTCATGGCATTCACCGCACTTCTGGTTTCCGACTGGATGGCCTTGATCATCTCGCCGATCTCACGGGTAGCCTTGGTAGTTCGCTCTGCCAGGGCACGCACTTCATCCGCAACCACAGCAAAGCCCCGCCCCATTTCACCGGCACGGGCCGCTTCAATAGCCGCGTTCAGGGCCAGCAGATTGGTCTGGTCGGCAATATCCTCAATAGTGGCAACAATGGCGCCGATCTGGTCGGAGCGGGCTCCGAGCGAATCAACCGTGCGGGCAGTATCCTGTACGCGATTGGCGATCCTGCGCATCCCTTCAACGGTCTGACGTACGACATCGGATCCGGACTGGGCAGCCTGATTAGCCCGCTGGGAACCCTCAACGGCAATCTGGCAGCTGTGGGCAATATCATGACTGGTTGCCGCCATCTCTTCGCTGGCTGTGGCAACGCTGATCGTCTGTGCTGCTGCAACTTCGGCCCCACCGGCGATCTCTGTCGAGGTCCCCTGCAACTCTCTGGTTGCCGAAGAGACGGCACCGGTGGTTGCATTTACCTGGGCGATCAGATCCCGCAACTGCTGTACCATGGCTGCAAATGACCGGGCAAGATTGCCCATCTCATCACAGCAATGCGCATCAACCGTCACGGTCAGATCACCCTCAGCCACCTGCTGAAAACGTTTTTGCAACTGCTGCAGCGGGTTGCTGATCCGGCCGGAAACAAAGATGCCGATGGCAAGTGCCACAGCCACTGCCGCAATCGACATGATCAGCGAAAAAATCAGGGCGGTCTTGGCCAGCTGGGCGTTGTTGGCAGCGGTTTCCTTGGCATGCTTCACGCTGACCGTTGCCATCTTGTCCAACCCTCGCAACATGGCGTTTGCATGGCGTCCGGCATCTCCCTTGGCAAGCTGCAATGCCTCTTCGCTTTTCCCAGCCATTGAAAGATCAATCATCTGCTTCAAAAGCGGTACATAGGCATCAAAGGATGTCTTGAACTCTGCAAAGGCGGCTTTTTCTTCAACACCATCCATCTTTTTGACATAGGCGGCGGTCTTGGCCTCCAGTGCAGCCAGACTCTCCTGCAGGCTGTCGGCAATTTCCTCCCGCTCATCTGGGTCGGTTGCGCCGATCAGGGCACGGGTACTGATCCTGTTCAGCAGAAAAGCCTGGGTGATATCCCGCAGACCGGCCAGCGGCACCGCCACTTCCTGATACATGAAGGTATCAGCCTTCTTCATCTTCTGGATATTGACAACACTGACCACCCCCAGCAGGCCGGCAAAGGCGGCCACCACCAGAAAGGCAATCACCAGCTTGGTCTTGATCCCCAGATTTTCAAATGAACTCAACATATCCCCTCCCCTTCTGCCTGCTTATCGCTTTTCTATCTTATCCCACGTGGGTTTTTCGTGCGGATTCTGCAGCCTGAACAGCAGATAGGCCGCAGCCTTTTTCAGTTTTTCCGTGCTCTTGATTTCACTGGCAAACCGCTCCAGCGCTGCAACCATGCGTGCACGTGAGTAATCAGCAAGCACCTCATGCTCGATCACCGTCCGCAACAGCCCCAGGACCTGCTTATGTTGTTCAGCCTCTTCCAGTTTGCACGGATCAATCAGAAAAACCAGCAGCCAGGCCATGACCCGCTCTTCATTACCGGCAGCAGAAGCGGCAAACTGGAGCAACACGGTTGCCAGACTGCTCTGCTCGGCAGCATTGAGCGAACTCTTTTCCAGGTATTCCCGCAGATAACGTAACGCGGCAAGATGATGCCGGGCTCCCGAAACATTGAAAAGCAGCAGATTGGCAGCCTGGGGTTTCAGTTCCTCATGCTGGTCGCTTTTCAGGAAGCTGTGCAGAATACGGGCAATCTTGTCAGAGGCCAGATCGGAAAGGCCACCACCGGTCAGCTTGCTCTTAACGGTCGACAACAGTTCCCGTTTAACCGGATGACCACTGTACACCACTGCCATGATACCATCCCTGACCTCATCATCGGCAGCAAACTCCCACAACTCCTCAACCTGTTTCAGGATGCTGGAACGGAAGCGCTTGACCTTGTCCATCTTGGTAATCTCTTCAGGTTCCCAGCTCTCCGGCCAGGTATCAATATGGTTGTCCACCTCGTCTTCATTCCAGGTCTTGTCCAGCAAAAAACAGAAATAAGTCAGAATCTTGAGCTGATAGACCTTGCCCCCTTCCTGCAGGGGACGCAGCAGGTCTTCCAGGTAGCTGGCAGTCAGACCGCAGGTACCACTACAGAGAAAACGGTAGACACTTTCCCCTTTTTCAACCTGTTTCTCAATGTATTTGGCCTTGAGATGGGCACCCAGTGCCGTGGTGGAAACCTTCTTGAAGAAGACCGACAGCAGGTTGGTAGCATGGTGCTTGACCGGCATCTCGATCTCATCAGAGAGTACAATATCCAGGCAGGCATTGAAGATCTTGACCTGTTCCGTCTCATCCTCCGAGGCATCGATATACTGTTCAAGGATATCAATAATCTCGACAATGTGGGAACGATTGCGACTGGAAAGCAGACTGGTCAGGGTAATCCGCAACGAATCGGCATCCACGATCCCGAACAGAAACCTGACCGCAGCATTACGCCGGGCAGGCCCCTTGTGTTCGGCCGAGCGCAGCACCTGCAGAATACTGGCAGCCGGGTCCGCCACCCAGCCGGGGATCAGCGCCTCCAGCAGCAGTTCTGCCTTGCGACGGATATGGGCGTCAAGGTCATTGACAAAATAGCGGGCGATCTCGATCTTGAACTCGCGGCCGGCATTGGATTCTACAATCAGTGAAAAGGCCGTAGCCTTGTCCTTGGCAGAGAGCTTGGCCATATCTTTTTTGGCCCGGGCGCTGTCATTGATCTTGATATAAAATCCAATAATGTCTTTAACGCCTACTTCTTCTTCAAAATCCTTCATGGTACCCCCGCTGTGGGTTCTGGCATTTCAATTCCGGACCTGCATGGCACTGATCGCTTCCCGGGCCAGGGTATCGCAACGTTCGTTCTCGGCATGGCCGGCATGGCCACGCACCCATTGCCAGTCAACCTGATGCGGTTTGGATGCCTCAACCAGCGCCTCCCAGAGATCGCGGTTGAGTACCGGTTCCTTCTTGCTGTTTTTCCAGCCGTTGCGTTGCCAGCCCGGCAGCCACTCCGTCATTCCCTTGACCAGATACTGGGAATCCGTCGTTATCGTTACCCGGCAGGAGCGGGTCAGCTGCCGCAACCCCTCCAGGGCGGCCGTCAGCTCCATACGGTTATTGGTGGTCTCGGTCGCAGCACCGGACAGCTCCTTTTCCTTGCCGCGGCAACGCAGAATAGTGCCGTAACCGCCGGGGCCCGGATTACCGCTGCAGGCGCCGTCACAGAAGATCTCCACCTCAGTCAAGCTGTTCTGTTGCTTCAAAGAGCCATCCTCAAAAAGTGACGGTCGTCCTGGCCGTTACGCTTACTTTTCCGCACGCCCGACATAGGCACCTTCCTGCTTCAGCAATGCAGCAATTGCATCCATCAACCGTTCAACAATCAGCTGATGGGTTTCCTTGCAGTCCTCCAACGCAAACAGATCGTCAAAGCTGATCTGTGGGCCAAAGACAATCGCCCCCCTGGCCCCCAGGCCGGGAAAACGCCAGTGATTCAGCCCCACCAGAGCTGTGGGGATCACCGTTGGCCGGGTATCGAAGATAAGCTTGCCCACCCCCCGGTTGCCCTGTCCCAGGCGACCGTCCTTATGGCGGGTGCCTTCAGGAAAAAGCATCACCTTCTGATCCTGCAGCAGGTCGTTCAGGACCTTGCCGGCCTTGACATCCCGGCCCCGTCTGACCGGAAAGGCCCCCCAGGATGAATAGATCAACCGCTGAAACGGCTTCCGGAACAGTTCTTCCTTGGCCGGTGCCCAAAGCATCTGCAGGGGGTGACTGCGCAGAACGGCCCAGGGTAAAAAAATGGTCTCATAGGCAGAGATATGGTTGGAGGCCAACAACACACCGCCTGATGCGGGAATGAACTGTCCTCCCCGTACCTCCAGGCGGTTCAGCAACGAAGCATATATACCGACAACATAGGCAGAGAAGGTCACCCAGACCCTGCGTAACAATGATACCTTCACCCTGTCACCTCTAAATAATGCAGAAAAACGACGGCTGCACAGCAGAGAATGTATAGCATGCAACTGACGATTCGGCAACAATCCTGCAGCTTTTTTGAAAACAAGGCACTGATTGCACTAACCATGAAGATAACGTATACTGAATTTTCTTTTAAACATTACTGCCAGTGACTGAACAGGTTACCACCCACTATGGATCAGACTGAACAAAAATACCTGATCGGACGTCAACCGATCCTGAATCGCGATGAGCAGATCTGCGCCTATGAACTGTTGTTCCGCTCCGCCGATTCACTTTGCACCGCCAATGTCAGTGATGCCTCGCAGGCCACCGCCAGCGTCATCCTGAACACCCTGGCCGGTTTTGGTATTCAGCAGATTCTGGGCAATCATCTGGGATTTATCAACCTTGAGCTGGATATCCTGATGAGTGACTCTCTGGAACTGCTGCCCAAGGATATGGTGGTACTGGAACTGCTGGAAACACTTGAGGTAACACCGGAGCTGCTGGAACGCTGCCGTGAGCTGAAAGAGGCCGGATTTGTGCTGGCCCTGGATGATCACGACTACGACCCGGTCTACGAAGAGCTGTACAAGATTGTCGAAATCGTAAAGGTCGATCTGATGGCCACACCGGTAGACACATTGGGCGCAACCATTGAGTGCTATCGCAACTATCAATTCAAGCTGTTGGCAGAAAAGGTGGAGTCCAAGGATGAGTTTCTGAAGTGCCTTGATCTGGGCTTTGACTACTTTCAGGGCTATTATTTTGCCAGGCCGGCGGTGATTGAAAAGAAGAAGATCGATGAAGGCGGCGCAGCATTGCTGAAACTGATGCGTCAGATGATGGATGATGCAGATATTGAAGAGATTGAAAAGACCTTTCGCAGCAGTCCCGGCCTGACCTACAAGCTGCTGCTGCTGGTCAACTCCGTCTCCTTTGCCGGCCTGCAGAAGATCCAGACCGTACGTCACGCCATCAGCATGCTGGGGCGTGCCCAGATCAAACGTTGGGTGCAACTGGCCCTGTTTGCCACCGATGACAGCCATGCCTCGGAAAATCCTCTGGTGGATATGGCAGCGGTACGGGGCGGATTCATGGAGCAGATGGCTACCGTCTGTCCGCGCCTGCGGGGCAATCAGGAGGCACCTGATCAGGCCTTCATGACCGGTATCCTGTCACTGCTTGAATCACTCTATGATATTCCGATGGGTCAAATAGCCGATGAACTGAACCTGTCCGAAGAGGTACAGCAGGCCCTGGTGAACCGGGAAGGGGTCTTCGGCCGCCTGCTGGCCCTGGCCGAGGCCCTGGAACAGGTTGATTTTACAGCAGCTTCCGAGCTGCTTGGGGCATTGTCAATTCCGTACAGCACCGTGATGGAGGCCCAGGTAAAGGCCTATAACTGGCAGGCAGGCATGCGGTAATGGCAAACCCGCTTTTTGCAGTCAGCGATCAGAAAAACCGATGGCTGGTATCCCGCATGGCAGAGCTGGGAGTAAAAGAGGAAGAGCTGGAGGAACAGTTTGTACGTGCGTCCGGCAGAGGCGGTCAGCACCTCAACAAGACCTCATCCGCCGTTCAGGTCCGCCATCTGCCCACCGGCATTGAGGCGCGCTGTGGCCGCGAACGGAGTCAATCCCTAAACCGCTTTCTGGCCCGCCGCGAACTGCTTGAAAAAATAGCCCGCCACCTGGGGCTCGTCACCGAACAGGACCGGGAAATGGCCCGGATTCGCAAACAAAAAAGCCGCCGCAGCCGTCGTTCTGCCGCCAAACAACAGACCAACGAAATCCCATGATCTCACACACAACCCTTTGCCGCCTTGAATTCAACAAAGTCCTGCAGTCCATTGCGAGCCATGCACGCAGTGATATCACTGCACACAGCATCATGGCCATGCAGCCCTCCCGGCAGCCCCAGGAGATCCGCACCAGCTGGCAGCGTATCGAAGAGATCAGGGACCTGCTACGCCAACGGATCTGTCTGCGGATCAGCCGTTTCAGCGACATCCGCCCGCTGCTTGAAGCGGTCCGTCCCAGTGGTGCCATCCTCTCCCCCTTTGAACTGCTGGAATTCATCCCGGTACTCGGTTCGCTGGCCGAGCTTGCCAGACAGCTGGCCCCGCGTGAGGATATCCCGGCCCTGAAGCTGCTGTCCCCCTTCCCGGTGGCATTCAACGACATCCTTGAGCCGCTTGCCGCCACCCTGGATGATGAAGGCAACATCCTAGACAGCGCCTCGCAGGAACTGTCCCGGATCCGCAAGGCCAAGCGCACCCTGGCGGCTCGGGTTCGCAAAAAGCTGGAAGAATTTGTCCGCAGGCATGAGACTGCCATCTTTTTACAGGATGACTTCATCACCATCCGCTCCGGCCGCTGGGTCATTCCGGTCAGGATGGATTCAAAGGGGATGGTACCGGGAGTGGTGCATGACGTCTCATCCTCCGGTGAGACCGCCTTCATGGAGCCGCTGGAGATCATCCCCTTTGTCAACGAGCTTGAAAACCTCTCTGCCGAAGAAAAGGCTGAAGAGATCCGCATCCTGCGGCGCCTCTCAGTCTGGATTCGTGAGGATGCCGAGCAGATCGGCGCCTGTTTCAAGAGCCTGATTGAGCTGGACCGCCTGGACAGTGTGGCGGCGTTTGCCGAAAAATTCAGCATGGCGGTCCCGGAACTGAACCAGAACGGCTCCCTGCGCCTGCTATCTGCCCGTCACCCGCTCTTGCTGGTGATGCGGGAGCAGCAGCAGGATGCTACGCCGATTGTGCCGCTGGACCTGGAGCTGGGCAATGAAACCAGAGTGTTGACGATCAGCGGCCCCAATGCGGGCGGCAAAACGATCGCACTGAAGACCGTCGGCTTAATCACCGCCATGGCACTGTCCGGGATGCCGGTTCCTGCCTCACCCTCCTCATCCATCCCGCTGCTGGATGCCCTGCTGGTGGATATTGGTGATGATCAGTCAATTGAACAGAGCCTTTCAACCTTTTCAGCCCATGTCGCGGCCATAGCCGGCATTTTGGGGCAGACCGGCAGCCGCAGCCTGGTACTGCTGGATGAGCTGGGGACCGGCACGGAACCGCTGCAGGGGGCCGCCATCGGCTGCGCGGTGCTGCATGAGCTGCAAAGCCGCGGCGCGCTGGTACTTGCCACAACCCACCTGACCGAGATTGTCGGTTTTGTGCAACGCAGCCAAGGGATGCAGAACGCCGGAATGGAGTTTGACAGTGCCACCTGGACCCCGCTCTACCGCCTGGTGATGGGTGAACCGGGGCAGTCCCATGCCCTGGAAACCGCCCGGCGCTACGGACTGCCAGAATCTGTGCTGCAGTTTGCCCGTAACCTGCTGGGAGATGCAGGCACCGCCTTTGCCGGTATCATTGACGAACTGCGTCAGAAACGGAACGCCCTGGCAGATGAACTGGACAGACAGCAGCAGGAGCGCCAGCGGCTTGATGGTCTGGCTATGGCATTGAAGCAGCAGGAGGCTGATCTTGTCCGTCTGAGACAGGAAACCATTGAAAAAGCCCGCCAGGATGCACGGGACACCATCACCGCTGCACGGCGCGAGATGAATCAGTTACTGGAGCAATTCAAGCAGGATCGCCGCAAGGAAACAGAGGTAAAATTCAGGCAAAAGGCAGAAGAACTGGAGGCCAGCTTTGCTCCGACCGGGCAGCAACCTCCATCCGCTGATGCGCTACAGCCAGGCAGCATCGTGCAGGTGCGCTCTCTTGGGCGGGAAGCCACCGTCATCAGCATTGACCAGGCCCGTCACAAGGTGCGGGTCAGGGCAGGCAGCATTGAGATGGAGGTACCGCTGCACGGCCTGATTATCGGCACTACTACAGCTGCCCCCAAACCACGCAAAAATGTGCCTGAGATCAACATGAAGCGACAGACTGAAGAGGCCGCCAACGATCTGAACCTGATCGGCAAACGGGTGGAAGAGGCGTTGATTGAGCTGGAAGGCTTCATTGACCAGGCAATCTTGGCCGGGCAGCGGGAAATCAGGATTGTCCACGGTATCGGCACCGGCACCCTGCAGCGGGCCGTGCGGGAATTTCTGGGTCGCCATCCCCAGGTGGCAGCATTCCGCCCCGGAGAACCCCACGAAGGCCGGGATGGCGTCACCATAGCGGAGTTGGCTTGAATCATGAGTGAATTTATTATTGAAATAACCGAGGAAGAGATCAAGCGTGAGCGGGAAAAATCCCGCGAACTTCGTCGCAGCCGCTGGTGGAAGAACCGCCTGGCCCAGGGGGTCTGCCACTGGTGCGGCAACCGCTTTGCACCGGACGAGCTGACCATGGACCATATCGTACCGGTCACCCGCGGCGGCAAGGCCAGCCGCAACAACGTGGTACCGGCCTGCAAGGAATGCAACAGCCGTAAGAAATACCTGCTGCCGATGGAATGGGAAGAATACCTGAACAAGGCCCGGCAACCGGATGAGGACAAGGCATGACAGCACGTTACAAGGCGGTAATCTACGACTGCGACGGGGTGATTCTGGATTCCATCGAATCAAACTACATCTTCTACAACCGCATCATGGCCGGGCTGGGCAGACCGGAGATCGACCGGCTCTGCACAGAATCAGAACGGGTGCTGCACACCTTCTCCTACCTGGATGTGATCGAACATTTTTTCGGTCACGATCCCCGGAAGGAAGAGGCGATCGCCATCGGCAAGACTATCCGCTACAAGGAACTGATGCCCTACATGCGCAGGGAAGAAGGACTGGTGGAGGCTCTGAGCGCGTTGAAAGGGAAGGTTGAACTGGCCATCTGCACCAACCGGGCTGCTTCCATGGAGATGATCATTGAAGACTTCGGGCTGGAAGGGTTCTTCGGCTGCGTCATGACCGCCGCCAAGGTGCAGAACCCCAAGCCTCACCCTGAGCCGCTTCTGAAGGTCTTGCAGCACTACGACATCACCCCGCAGGAGGCGCTGTTTGTGGGGGACAGCCGGGTGGATATGCAGGCTGCAGCCGCAGCCGGGGTGCCGTTCATCGCCTACAAATCAGATCTGCCTGCCCTGGCGGTGATTGAACGGCATGAACAGCTTCTGGAGCATGTCTTCGGCTAAAAAATAACAGGGCCGTTTCCGGCCCCTTGTTTGAGAGTATGCTTCTGGACAGTAACCTGCCAGAGACAGCAGCCAATTCCCTTCCAGTTATGCAAATAACCGCACAGCATCCCGCCCACTTACTTTTGCCTGGTACATTGCAGTATCGGCATTTTTACACAATGTAACCTCGTCAGGGCCATGTTCAGGAAAGACTGAAATACCGATACTTGAAGAGATGCCAAGGGAAAGAGTATTAAGTACAAACGGCATATTCAGTGAAGCACGTATTTTTTCAGCCACCACCACGGCATCTTGCCCATCTTTAATATTCTTTAAGAGCACCACAAACTCATCACCACCAATGCGCGCCACGGTATCAGACTCCCGAATAGGCAGTTTAATTCGGTTTGCCACTTCCTTCAGCAATAGATCGCCAACGGCATGACCATAATTATCGTTCACCGGCTTGAATTTATCCAGGTCGATAAACATAATGGCTAAGCATTTTCGATCACGTTTTGCCTCGGCAAGTGCCTGTTGAACACGGTCGCTGAACAGGGCGCGGTTGGGTAGCCCCGTTAAAATATCGTAATGGGCCATTTGCTGCAGCGTTGCTTCCATCTTCCTGCGTTCGGTGATGTCGACAAACGTAATGACCGCCCCGACAAGCCTATCATTTGTTATCTGAGGGTGAGTCCATATCTCGACCGGGAAGCAGGAACCGTCAGAGCGCCACAATGTTTCACTGTCCAGATGGATCTGAAGACCGTCATGAATTGCACGATGAAGACAACATTTTTCAACCGGAAACGGAGTCCCGTCAGGATACGAGTGATGCGTGAGCTGATGCACATTTTTCCCAATGACCTGCGCCAGGTCTGTGTAACCCAGCATTTTGAGAAAGGATGGATTGGCAAAGGTGCTGTTGCCATCCAAGTCAATGCCGCAAATGGCTTCAGCAGCCGAGTTGAGCAGGAGACGCACATTTTCTTCGCTGTTTTTCAACGACTCCTGCTGTTGTAAACTTTCGGTAATATCACGGAGTATCCCAACGGAATGCCACTCACCATTAAGCAGGAATGCCGACAGAGAATGTGATACAGTAATCTCTTGACCATCCTTCCGTATGGCAAAAAGACTGCGAATCTTTCCAACTGCATCACCACTTCCCGTATGGAAAAAATTGGGCAGCGCTGCTTGGTACTCTGCATGGTAACGTTGGGGTACCAGCAACTCATGGAGGTTTCTTCCTATAACCTCTTCGGAACGATAGCCCAGCATCTGTTCAGCGGCCGGGTTCCAGTAGGAAATAGCCCCCTGAGGGTCCATCATCATGATGGCATCACCGGCCGTATCGGTAATAGCGCGTAAACGTTCTTCACTGTCTCTGAGGAGCCCCACAGAGATTTCTAAATTTTTCAAGGTTGGCCGGAATATGAATAAAAAAACCAGAAAAAGTATCAGCAGGTCGACAGCGAGGATACTGTTTTGCAGATGAGACAGGAGCTTGATCCGTTTTTTGGCATCCTCATCAAAGCGGAAGGTGATTTTTTCCATGACCGACAGAAAAGCAGGCTCATTAGCAAACATGACATCAACCGTACGTTGCAACAAACCATGATCAAGCGTTTCCCGCTTGCTCTTTTCAAGTAGCGTTGCCAGTGCCTGGACTATCTTCGCATGATACGGCTCAACGGCAACAAACAGTTCCTTTACCTGCGGCGTATTATCACGGCTTGGCAGACCCAGCTTGGGGTCGCCATGCTGCAGTCCAAGGTGAACAGCCTTTAAGTCATATAATGATTTCGACAGGACCTCTAGCTGATGTTTCTGCTCCTTTGGGTCTTTTGTGTAGGCAAGGGCAAGCACTCCTTTTGTGATGCGCTGACTCAGCATGCGCTGACGTCCGGAGAGGTTTATTACCCTTGCAACATCTTCATGGTTCTTAATGGCGCTACCCATGAGCAAGGCCGACAAAAAGATGGTCAAGCCGATAAATGTCAATGCAATACCGTAAATCAGTTTGAGGTTATGGATTTTCTTTTGGTCCATCGAACGGGAATCCTTTTCGTCCGTTGTGGCGGTCCATACTGCATGTTTAATCTTATAGCATAAATTTTCACCGTTGGTTTGGTAACGTTGTCAATGAACAACCTGTATGGGCACCAGACAAAAAAAGTCCCCGCCTCAGGCGGGGACTTTGTCAACAGTCCGTGAGGTCGTTTCCGGCCCCTGTACGTTAATCCTTCTTGATACTGACCCCCAGCTCGCTGATCTTCTTGCGCAGGGTATTACGGTTAATCCCCAGAATATCAGCAGCGCGCACCTGGTTACCCCGTGTCTTTTCAAGCACGTAACGGATCAGGGGACGCTCCACCTGTTCCAGCACCCGGTCGTAGATATCACCTTTATCCAGCTTTTCAATCCCGTTCATGGAGTTGCGCAGCTTCATCTCCACCAGCGATTCCAGTGACTGTTCCTGCGGAATGGCGTGGATGGTTTCCTGGCGGTTGGTCAGACTGGCAAAATCGGCTGTGGTCAGATAGGGATCACTGGAGAGAATAACGCCGCGCTTGATGGTGTTTTCCAGCTCCCGCACGTTACCGGGCCAGGAATAATTGCTCAGCAGCTCCATCGCCTCAGGGGCGCACTGTTTGGTTGGGATCTCAAGCTCGGCGCAGGCCCGCTCCAGGAAGTACTCCACCAGGGCGGGAATATCCTCACTGCGCTCACGCAGCGGGGCAAGGTTGATCGGCACCACATTCAGGCGGTAGTAAAGGTCTTCGCGGAATTCGCGGCTGCGCACCCGCTCCTGCAGCTCCTGATTGGTGGCTGCCACCACCCGCACATCAACACTCAGGTTCTGGGAACCGCCGATCCGGGTGATCTCCTGTTCCTGCAGCACCCGCAGGATCTTGGCCTGCAGGTCCAGCGGCATATCCCCGATCTCATCCAGGAAGATGGTGCCGTGATTGGCCTGCTCAAACTTGCCGGTCTTGCGCTCGGTAGCCCCGGTAAAGGCTCCACGCTCGCTGCCGAACAGCTCGCTCTCCAGCAGATCCTTGGGGATGGCGGCGCAGTTGATCGCCACAAACGGCTTACCCAGCCGGGTTGAGTTAAAGTGGATCGCCCGGGCGATCAGTTCCTTGCCGGTACCGGATTCTCCCTGGATCAGCACGGTGATATCGCTACCGGCCACCTTGCCGATGGTCTTGTAGACCTCCCGCATGGCTGCCGAGTTGCCGATGATATTCTTTTCGACCTGATAGCGGTCCTTCAGCTCCTGCTTCAGCAGCGAAACCTGATTGCTGACATCCCGTGCCCGGCTGACCTTTTCAATAATGGCATCAATCACCTCAAGGTCAAACGGCTTGGTGATGTAATCGTAGGCACCGCGCTTCATCGCCTCAACCGCGTTCTTCATACTGGCCTCAGCGGTCATCACCACCACCAGCAGGTCCGGGCGCAGCTCCCGGGCCTTGTCCAGGAATTCAAGACCGGACATGCCGGGCATCTTGATATCGACGATTACCAGGTCATAGGACTGTTCCCGCACCTGCCGCAGGGCCTGATTACCATCTGCAGCCAGATCAACTGAATATCCTTTTTTGCGCAACGCCTTGGAAAGCACCCAACGCATGCTCTCTTCGTCATCAGCCACCAGTATCCGATGCAGTCCCATACTGTCTATCCTTTCACGGGTGACTGGATCAACGGCAACAGCACACTGATCTTGGTCCCCTGTCCCGGTTTTGAGTCTATCTTCAGCATACCGCGGTGTTCCCCGACAATCTTCTGACAGATGGCCAGCCCCAACCCGGTACCGTTGTCCTTGGTCGTGAAGAACGGTGTACCGACCTTGGCAAGATTTTCTTCCGATATCCCGGGGCCGGTGTCAGCCACCTCCACCGCCACCATACGTGAACGGTTCTCGTTGCGGGCCAGGTGGTACTCGGCCAGCACACGACTGGTGACAGACAGGCGCCCGCCCTCGGACATCGCCTCAATGGCATTACGGATCAGGTTAAGAAAGACCTGGGTCAGCTGGGCCTCATCTGCCATGATCGGAGGAATACTGGGGTCGAACCCGGTGGAGATGGAGACATCCCGGCTGCCGGCGGCCTCCCGTTGCAGCAGGATGATATCACCCAGTACCATATGCAGATTGACCGGCGTATAGCGCGGTCCCCGCGGGGATGCCAGTTCAAGCAACTGCCTGATGATCTTGTCGATCCGCTCCGCCTCTTTGATCATAACTCGCGGATATTCCAGCAGATCGCTATCATCATCCAGCTCACGTTCCAGCAGCTGGGCTGCCCCCTTGATCCCCCCCAGCGGATTCTTGACCTCGTGGGCCAGACCGGCAGCCAGGGTACCCAGGGTGGCAAGCCGGTCAGCCTGCCTGACCGCTGCCTCCAGTTCACGGATTGAGGTCAGATCACGCAGGGTCAGGACGACGCCGATGGTTTCTCCGTCTGATCTCATCAGGGGAAAGGTGGTGGCGTTGGCCGGAATGACCCGCCCGGAGGGATTCAGAACCACATTATCCTGGTCAGAAAGAGAGATACCGCTTGCAGAGGTACGCTCTACCATTTCAACCAGCACAGGCTCTGCCTTGAAGGAATCGAGAAAGCGTGAGCCCACGACCTGACGGCGGGAACGGCCGGTCATCTCCTCGGCTGCCGGGTTCATCAGCGTGACCAACCCTTCAGCGTTGATGACGATTACCCCGTCTCCGACACTGTCAAGTACGGTGAGGGCGTATCCACTCAGGTCTGTATGCACCGTAGTATCAGACTCCTGTTTTCCTGATCTGCTCAATCACGTCCAGCAATTCATTCATGTTACGGGCCGTGTTGACGGTTCTGCGCAAGGCGGCCGCTCCAGGCACACCATGAATATACCATCCCAGATGCTTCTTCATCTCCCGCACCGCAACCGATTCACCGGCGTAGTCAGTGAACAGGGCAAGGTGCTGTTCAGCCATCGCCATTCGATCGGCACAGGATACCGGCGTAACCGGCCTTCCCTCCAACAGCTCGCAGGTCTGGCTGAAAATCCAGGGGTTGCCCAATGCCCCACGGGCCACCATCAGACCGTCACAACCGGTCTCTGACAGCATCCTCCGGCAATCCTGCGGGGTAAACAGATCTCCACTGCCGATCACGGGTATCTTCACCAGTTGCTTTAACTGTCCAATCTGTTGCCAGTCGGCCTGCCCGTTGAACATCTGGGCCCGGCTGCGGGGATGCAGGGTGATGGCGTCACACCCTTCCGCCTCGGCAATCCGCCCCACCTCTTGCCAGGTATCATCGCCGCACTGCCAGCCGCTGCGGATCTTGATTGTCAGAGGCAGATTTGTAGTCCTGCGTACAGATCTGACAATTTCTGCTATCCGCGCCGTATCCTGCAGCAAGGCAGACCCGGCGCCGGTACCAACCACCTTGCGTACGGGGCAGCCCATATTGATATCAATAAGATCTGCGTTATCCTTCACCATACTGGCGGCTTGGGCCAGTAATTCAGGGGCGTTCCCAAACAGCTGGACCCCCAGCGGACGATCATCTGGAGAGCTTGACAGCAAGGCCAGCGTCTTTTCACCTTCACGAACCATGCCGTTGACGCTGATCATTTCAGTAAAGGCCAGGCAGGCCCCTGCCTGCCTGCAGATAAGCCTGAAAACATGGTTGGTAATACCTGCAAGCGGGGCAAGTAACAGATTATGCGGCAGTGTCAGACTGCCAATTTTGAGAGGACGAAGCAATGACACCGGCAACTCCTGACTATATTTTAATCATGTGTGATTATTTTTTATGCACATTAGTACACCGCCGCCAGTGTGCAAACAACTCATTTTTTTGTTGCCTTGCAACAACGAATAACGCTTTAATAGGTCAGTCACTACAAGACCTGTATCCAGGAGAATATCATCATGTTTGGAATCGGCATGCCGGAACTGATTGTCATAATGGTCATCGCACTGATCGTGATCGGCCCCAACAAACTGCCTGAACTTGCCAAATCCCTGGGCAAGGGACTGGCAGAGTTCAAGAAGGCCTCAGAAGACTTCCAGCGGAACATACAGGAAGAGGCCCGCAAGGTAGAGGTACAGGAATCCGAAAAAAAAGCGGAGGCTGCCTCTGATACCCAACAGCAGGAAGCAACCGCCAAACCAGATGAAAGCAAAAAGCCTGCCTGATTTTTGGTCAACATCACGCTAAACGCAGAAAAGGCCGGGAAAATACCCGGCCTTTTCTGCGTTACAGAGTTCATCGTCATGTTGCAGATACGGCTATTATTTGACCTCAACATTGATCTGCTTCGGCTTGACCTCTTCCTTTTTGGGCAGCGTCACGGTTAAAACTCCTTTTTCGCAACTGGCTGCAACTTTTTCCTGCTCTACCGTGGCAGGCAGTTTGAAGCTGCGCTGAAAGGAGCCGAAATAACGCTCAATCCGATGGTAGTTCTCCTTCTTGACCTCACTCTCGTGCTTGCGCTCACCCTTGATGGTCAACAGGTTATCTTCAATCCGGACATCGATATCTTTTTGATCCACATCAGGCAGCTCTGCCTTGATCACAATTGAATCTGCAGTCTCATAGATGTCCACCGCCGGTTGCCAGATCCCCTCTTTGATATCTTCCCCCGGATACTCACCACCTCCCCAGGAGAGATTCAGCAGACGGTCCATCTGGTCCTGCATGCTGCGCAGCTCACGTAACGGGTTGTACTTGACGAGTGCCATGACTTTCATCCTCCTTCATTTTAAAAACTATGACTGCCTTCTGTCCAAAAGATAAGCACGGTTTTTCAGCTGTCAAGGGGGGTGTGAAGAACGTTCCAGACGTTGGATAAGTCGGCCATCCGGGCTGTACAGCTCCAGCTGCATCGGCATTCTGCCTACGGCATGGGTAGAGCAGGAAAGACAGGGGTCATAACAGCGGATACCATGTTCCACCCGGTTTAAGAGCCCTTCATCCAGCCTGCTGCCGGAGAGATACTTCTTGGCAATCTGCAGCACGGTGCGGTTCATGGCCAGATTGTTCTGACCGGTGGCGATGATCAGGTTAATGTAGGAGAGCAGGCCGTCATCATCCACATGATATTCGTGGAACAGCACCCCCCGGGGTGCTTCCACCACACCGATCCCGATCCGGTTGTTGGTGCGGGCGTGACTGCGCACATGGCTGTCCAGCAGGTGCGGATCATCCAACAGTTCACCGACCCGTTCCAGACAGTAGAGCAGCTCGATCAAGCGGGCCTGATGATAGTAGAAGCTGCCCAGCACCGGGCCGCCTCCTTCCCTGAACTGGCGGAACCGCCGTAATTCCTGCTCTGCCAGGGGAGTTCCGGCATAATCAGCCAGATTCAGGCGGGCCAACGGACCAACCCGGTACATGCCGGCCTCACCTTCATGACCACGGGGCTTGTAATAGGGGAACTTCAGATAGCTCCAGCTCTGCTCTGCCTCACCGATGAACTCGGCATAACGGGATGGATCAAGATCACCCTCAAGATTTCTGCCGTCGGCATCAATCAGCCGCAACTTGCCATCGTACTGCTCCAGCCCGCCATCTGGCGAGACCAGCCCCAGAAACAGGCTGGGGAAGCTGCCGTAGCAATCAGCCTCCTCAGACAGACGTTGCAGGGCGTCGTAGCCAAGGGCCAGAGCTTTTTTTGCTGTTGCCAGTGCCTCAGGCAGCCGGGCTGCAATCCAGTCCCGCTTGTCTGCTGTCAGCGGCTCCCGTACTCCGCCGGAGACCGCCCAGGCCGGATGCACAGCACGATCACCCAGCAGGCGGATAACCTCTTGCCCAAACTGCCGTAATCGTATGCCCTGCCTGGCAAGATCAGGTTGCGCCTCAATCAGCCCCATCAGGTTGCGCTTGGCCGGATCACTCTCCATCCCCAACAGCAGGTCAGGGCCGGAGAGCAGGAAAAAACTCAAGGAGTGACTCTGTACCAGCTGGGCATAGTGCATCAGACGCCGCAGTTTCTCGGCCGTTGGTGGTATGTTAACCCCTTTGAGCATATCACCGGCCTTGGCCGAGGCCAGGGCATGGCTGACCGGACAGATACCACAGATCCGCTCGGTAATGGAGGGCATCTCGCGGTAGCTGCGCCCCAGACAGAATTTCTCAAAGCCGCGGAACTCGGTAACATGGAAACGGGCATCAGCCACTTCACCAGCGTCGTTAAGCTGGATGGTGATCTTGGCGTGGCCTTCGATCCGGGTAACCGGCGCTATGGTAATGGTCTTTGACATAGGCTTACCCAAAACTCCTCTGTTCTTCACTCAACTCCACCGCTTCCCCCTTCAACAGGGCGGTCAACGCCGCCAGAATCCGCTCCGGATCAGGAGGGCAGCCGGGGATATAGGCATCCACCTCCACCACCTGATGCAGCGGCAGTACCCGCGGCAGCAGTTCCGGCAGCACCTGATCCGCTTCATCACTGCATGGTGCGCTGCCGGGACCGGCATGGTAGACCGCTGTCAACAGATCATCCACACTGAAGAAATTGCGTAAACTGGTTACATTGCCGGTAATGGCACAGTCGCCAAAACTGATCAGTAGTTTCGATCGGTTACGAATCTGCTGCAGCAGTTCAAGGTTCTCAAAGTTGGCCACGGCTCCTTCAATCAGGGCCACATCCACCCCTTCCGGAAACTCCTTGGCATCCACCAGCGGACCATAGACCAGTTCAAGTGCGTCAGCCATGGCAACCAACTGCTCCCCCAGGTCCAGAAAGCTCATATGGCAGCCGGAGCAGCCCCCCAGCCAGGCTGTTGCCAGACGCAACCGGCTCATGGCGTACCCCCTTGGGCTGCCAGCCGCCGCCGCTCCAGAATCCGGTTCAGGAAACTGCGCTCCTTCTTCATCTCACCTACCGTGGCCCCTTTCTTGAACAGGGCGCCGGTGGGGCAGAGCTGGACACATTTGCCGCAGTCAGTACAACTGGTGCTGGTACCCCAGGGACGATCCAGGTCTGCCACGATCCGGCTGGTGGAGCCGCGTCCCCGCACATCCCAGGTATGGGCGCCTTCCACGGCATCGCAGACCCGCACGCAGCGCAGGCAGAGCACACAACGGTTGTGGTCCAGGGCAAACCGCTCGCGGCTGGCATCCATCGGCAGTTGCTGATGCAGGTAGTCAAAGCGGACATGGTCGATCCCCAGTCGGGCAGCCAGGGTCTGCAGCTCGCAGTTGTTGTTCTGCACGCAGATGGAACAGGTATGGGTCCGCTCCGCCAACAGCAGCTCCACCAGCATCTTGCGGTATTCCACAAGCTTGTCGCTGTGGGTGATAACCACCATCCCCTCAGCCGCCCTGGTGACGCATGAGGGAACCGGGCGCGAAGTCCCCAGCAGTTCCACCAGACAGAGGCGGCAGCCCCCCATCGCCTCAAGGCCATCCAGGTGGCAGAGGGTGGGAATCTCGATCCCGTGCTCACGGGCCACTTCAAGCAGGGTCTGACCCTGACGGGCAGAGACCAGGTCATTATTGATGGTCAGGGTTATGGCCGGCATCAGTATCCCTCCCCGTCACAGCGCAGTGCCGCGATCCGCTGCAGCAACTGTTCACCCAGCAGGTGCAACGGCAGTTGATCCATGCTGCAGACCCCGGCCGGACAGCGCCGTCCGCCCACATGGGCCTCATACTCTGCCCTGAACCAGCGCAGGGTGGACAGCACCGGGTTAGGTGCCGCCGCCCCCAGCCCGCAGAGCGAGGTATCCTTTACCATCCGGCAGAGCTGCTCCAGGGTCTGCAGATCCCGTTGAGAAGCGCTGCCGTTGCAGATCCGTGAAAGCAGACGGTAGATCTCCACCGTGCCGGTGCGGCAGGGCACGCACTTGCCGCAGCTCTCATCCAGGCAGAACTCCATGAAAAAGCGGGCCACATCCACCATGCAGCTCTGCTCCCCCATTACGATAAGACCGCCGGAACCCATGATCGAACCCAGCGCCTGCAGGTTCTCGTAATCCACCGGTGTATCCAGCTTTTCAGCCGGGATACAACCACCACTGGGGCCGCCGGTCTGGGCTGCCTTGAAGGCGGCGCCGTTTGCCAGACCTCCACCGATCTCAAACACAATCTCCCGCAGCGAGATCCCCATCGGCACCTCAATCAGGCCGTTGTTGACCACCTCTCCGCAGAGGGCAAAGACCTTGGTGCCCCGGCTCTTGCCGTTGCCGATGGCGTTAAAGGCCTGGGGGCCGATGCTGAAGATGGAGGGGATATTGCCGAAGGTTTCCACATTGTTGATCAGGGTGGGACAGCCCCACAGCCCTGCCTCGGCCGGATAAGGGGGGCGGATGCGGGGCTGGCCGCGCCTGCCCATGATCGAGGCCAGCAGCGCGGTCTCTTCACCGCAGACAAAGGCACCGGCACCGATCCGGATATCGATCCTGAAGCTGAAGCTGGAATCCAGCACCCGGCTGCCCAACAGCCCGGCCCGCTCCGCATCCTTGATCGCCTTGCGCAGCCGCTGGGCAGCCACCGGATACTCGCCCCGCACATAGACATAGCCCTGCTCGGCACCAATGGCATACCCCGCAATGGCCATCCCCTCCAGAATTCGATGGGGGTCTGACTCCATCAGCGAGCGGTCCATGTAGGCACCGGGATCGCCTTCATCGCCGTTGGCCACCACAAACTTGCGGCTGCCGCTGCTCTTGCGTACCAGTTGCCATTTGAGGCCGGTGGGGTAGCCGCCACCGCCCCTGCCCCGCAGGCCGCTCTGCACGACGCCGCTGCAGACATCGTCAGGGGTCATCTCATGCAGCGCCTGAGCCAGACTTTCATAGCCGCCACGGCCTATGTACTGGTCAAGGGATTCAGGATCTATTTTGCCGCTGTTGGCCAGCACCAGCCGGGTCTGGCACCTGAAAAACGGCCAGTCTGCAGGCAACAGGTTTGCATCCGGTACAGCTGTCTGCTGCAGCTCTGCCTCAAGGATCGACACCGCCAGCTCCGGCGTACTCTTCTCCCAGACCTGCTCAGGCTGACCAGGACGCAGCATCGTCAGCAACGGGCCACGGCTGCAGGGCCCCTGGCAGCCGGTTCCCACCAGCTCCAGATCAGCCGGATTACCCAGACTGGCAAGCCGTTCCCTCAGAGCAGCCACCACCGCCTCAGCACCGGCCGCGACACAGGGGGTGCCGCAACAGACCATCAGACGCAGACGACAGGACTGCTGTTGGGCTGTCACCGCTTCGGCCAGTTCAGCCAGTTCAACCCTGTTCATGGGGTACCTCCAGCAGCCTGTTCAACTTATCAACCGCACCATCCGGGCTCTCCGGGCCATGCACCGTATCATCCAGCATCATCATCGGCGCCAGGGAACAGTTGCCCAGGCAGCGGGCCGTGCCCAGCGAGAGCCTGCCATCAGCCGTGGTCTGTCCGGCCTTGATCCCTGCCGCCTGCTCCAGCCTGCCCAGTATCTCGCCCGCCCCTTTGACATAACAGGCCGTGCCGGTACAAACGATGCAGGAATGCTCACCCTTGGGACGCAGGGTAAAGAAATGGTAGAAGGTGGCCACGCCAAAGACCTGGCTTTCCGGCAGCTTCAACTGGGCCGCAACATGGGCCAGCAGTTCGCGACTTAAATAGCCGAACGCCTCCTGGGCCGTATGCAACACCTCAATCAGGGCATCCGGCTGGTACTGCAAGCGCTTCATGGCCCGCTCCACCAACTTCAGGCGGGGATCATCGGCCAGCAGTGCATGTTCGCAGCAATCACCACTCATAGGCACTCCTTTACGGGTTAAACATGAATATTCCCGTATAGTTTTAGATACAACCGATTTGACGATTGTCAAGACCGCTTTCCGGATTGTAACCAACCTGTATGATCAGGTAGTATACCGCGAAGGGAGGTGTCTCATGCTGCAGTACAAAGTTGTAGAACTGTCCAATGTCACAGAAGAGGCCATTGAAGAGGCCTTGAACGAGAAGGTTGCCGAAGGATGGAGTTTTGACGGCATGCAGTTTTCCATGCGGGAAAGCAGCAAGCGCCCGTCCATGGCCTTTCTGCTGTTTACGCGGGATCAAGACAAGGCATAACCCTATTAACCGGAGGTCTTTCACTGTGTACCGTTTTTACATAGTCTGTATCCTACTGTTGTTGAGTGCAACCTCTGCCTCAGCCGCTGTGCCTGCCTCTTCCATCAACCTGAGTGTCGAGACCTCGGCGGCTGACCTCTCGGCAATAGTTAACCAGTCACTGCCCCAGGAACTGTACAAGGGGCAAGGCGGGCTGGGCACCTCGGTCAAGGTGCTGCGCACCGGGCCGGTGGCGGTAACGGCCAACGACAACTTCATTTACCTGACCCTGCCAATTCAGCTGACCTTCAGCTATGGCTTTTACGAGAGCTATCCACTGCGGGCCGGGCTGCGCTTCAAGGCCAGGGTGAACATCACTCCGGATTGGCGTCTGAAGACCGAGCTGTACTACACCGGCCTGTCAGACAATCTGGCCGACACCCTCAAGCTGGGGCCGCTTTCCCTGAAACCGAAAAGTATGGTTGAAGGGATTACCCAGCCGGTACAGCGGCTGCTGGCACCGATCATAGACAACAAAGTCAACGATGCGGTCCAGTTGCGGGCCAAGGTTGCCCCCCTGTGGCAGAACGCCTTTACCCCGTCCATGATCAACAAGGATTTCAGCACCTGGCTGAAGCTGACCCCGGAAAGGGTCGTGATCAGCCCGTTGCAGGCCGTAAACAACCGGATCAGCCTGTCAATTGGTGTTATCACCGGCGCAGCAGTAACGGTGGGTCCCAAGCCTGCTGCAACTCCGGCACGCCCCCTGCCGCCGGTACAGCAGGTATCGACCTTTGATAAACAGTTTAATATCCAGCTTGCCACCGATATCTTTTTTGAGGATCTGGTGACGGCCCTGAATCCGGTACTACTGGACAAAACCTTTGGCGAAGACAAGAAGATCACCATTAAGAAGTTCAGTATGAAGGGTGAAGAAGGCCGTTTGATGGTAAACCTGACCAGTACCGGTGAGTTTGATGGTGAACTGACCGTGCTGGCCAAGCCGGCCTACAACCCGCAGACCAACAGCCTGACCTTTGAAGAGGTTGATTTTGATACCAGGCATGCCGGATGGCTGATCAGTGCCGGCAGTTGGCTGTTCAGCAGCACGATCCGCAGCACCATTAAAGAAAAGCTGGACAGCGCCATAGTAGAACAGTTGGAAAAGGCCCGTATCAAGGCATCCTCAACCCTGTCTTCAATGCAACTTGCCGAACGGGTCAGACTGAGCGGCACAGTGAAGGCACTCTCCCTTGGCGAGGCAGCTGTGCTGCAGGATCACCTGTCTGTGCAGGTGGTGGCCCAGGGCGAGGCATCCGTTCTGTTGAAGTAGCTTTAACTCCAACTAAAGGCAATATCCCATGAATAACACGCTGTATCTGATCGACGGTTCATCCTACCTCTACCGGGCCTACTTTGCCATCAAGCGGCTGTCGTCCCCCAGCGGCTTTCCCACCAATGCCATCTACGGCTTTACCCAGATGCTGCTGAAGCTGTTGAAGGACTACCAGCCGCACCACGTTGCCATGGTATTTGATGTGGGGCGAGTCACCTTCCGCACCGAACTGTACCCGGCCTACAAGGCCAACCGGGCCGAGATGCCGGATGACCTGCGCCAGCAAATCGGGCCGATCCGCGATCTGGTGCGGGCCTTCAATATCCCGGTGGTGGAGTTGCAAGGGTACGAGGCTGACGATCTGATCGGCACCCTGGCAGCCCGCTGGGAGGCCACCGGCGGCCAGGTGGTGGTGGTGACCGGCGACAAGGACCTGATGCAGATCGTGACTGAGCAGACGACCCTGCTGGACACCATGAAAAACGTGACCTCTGCCATCCCCCAGGTGCATGAGCGTTTCGGCGTGGGACCGGAAGGGGTGATCGACATCCTGGGTCTGGCCGGTGACAGCTCCGACAATATCCCCGGTGTGCCGGGGATTGGCGAGAAGACCGCCATCAAGCTGGTCCAGCAGTTTGGCTCCATGGACAACCTGCTGGAGCGGGCTGCAGAGGTGCCGGGCAAGGTTGGCGAGAAGCTGCGGGAGTTTAGCGAACAGGCCCGTCTTTCCCGCACCCTGGCCACCATTATCAAGGATGTGCCCTATGAGCTGCACCCGGATCAGCTGCTAGCGCAGGAACCGGACACCGAACGGCTGAACGAGCTATTCAAGCTGTACGGCTTCCACACCCTGATCAAGGAGATGACCGCCCAGGCCACCCTGCAGACCGACCAGTACCACTGCATCCTGACAAACGAAGATCTGGAAAAACTGGCCCTGCGCCTGGAGGCAGCTCCTGCCTTTGCCTTTGATACCGAGACCACCGGCCTTGATCCACGCACAGCAGAACTAGTGGGTATTTCCATCTCGCTGCAGGCGCATGAGGCGTTCTACATCCCGGTGGGGCACCGCTATCTGGGGATGCCGGATCAGCTGCCACGGGAGACCGTGCTGGAACGCCTGCGCCCTGCCTTTGGCAACCCGGCCATCCGCAAGGTGGGCCAGAACCTTAAGTTTGACCTGCAGATACTGGCGGTTGCCGGGCTGGAGGTCCAGGGCAGCTGGTGCGACACCATGCTCTGTTCCTACCTGCTGAACCCCTCCCGCGGCGGCCACGGCCTGGATGCCCTGGCACAGGAGCACCTCAATCACAAGATGATCTCCTACGACGAGGTGACCGGCTCCGGCAAAAACCGGATCTGCTTCAGCGAGGTGGAGGTTGAGAAGGCCACCCGCTACGCGGCCGAGGATGCCGATGCCACCTGGCTGCTGCATGAGAAGCTGCTGCCGATGCTGAAAGAACAGGGGCTGGAGAAGCTGCTGTTTGAGCTGGAGATGCCGCTGATGGAGATCATGACCCGGATGGAACAGCATGGCGTGCTGCTGGATCTGGCCTATCTGGCTGAACTGGGTAACGGTTTTGGCCAGCGGATGCAGGAGCTGGAAAAGCGGATCATTGAGCTGGCAGGCGGTCCGTTTAACCTCAACTCTCCCAAACAGCTGGAAGAGGTACTGTTTGAACGGCTGGGCCTGCAGGCAGGCAAGAAGACCAAAGGCAAGACCGGCCGTTCCACTGACAATGAGGTACTGACCGGCCTGGCAGAGGAACATGAAATTGCCAAACTGCTGCTGGATTACCGCGGGCTGACCAAACTGAAGTCCACCTATACCGATGCCTTGGCCAAGCTGACGGACAGGCAGGGCCGTGTCCATACCTCCTATAACCAGGCGGTGACTGCCACCGGACGGCTCTCCTCATCAGACCCCAACCTTCAGAATATCCCGGTCCGCACTGACGAAGGCCGCCGTATCCGCGAGGCGTTTATCGCCCCACCCGGTTGTGTGATCCTGGCTGCCGACTACTCCCAGATTGAGCTGCGGGTGCTGGCTCACCTCTCGCAAGATCCAGTCTTCTGTGATGCCTTCAGTCAGGACGAGGATATCCATACCCGTACTGCCAGTGAGGTGTTCGGCCTGTTCCCGGAGATGGTGACCAGCGAGATGCGGCGTCAGGCCAAAACCATCAACTTCGGCATCATCTACGGCCAGGGGGCCTTCTCGCTGGCCAAGCAGCTGGGAGTGGCCCGCAACGTGGCAGAGAAGTTCATAGCCGCCTACAAAGAGCGCCACAGCGGGGCAATTGCCTTTCTTGATTCCTGCATCGCCAGCGCAAAAGAGACAGGATATGTCACAACTATTTTGGGGCGTAAACTGCCGATTGCAGACATCACCAGCTCCAACGGTAACCTGCGTTCCTTTGCAGAACGTAACGCCATCAACTACCCGATCCAGGGTTCGGCAGCAGATATCATCAAACAGGCCATGCTGGGGGTGGATCGTGCCATCCGTGCCGAAGGGCTGCAAAGCCGCCTGATCATGCAGGTGCATGACGAACTGGTCTTTGAGGTGCTGGAGACAGAACTGGAACAGATGCGGGAACTGGTGAACCGGGAGATGTCGCAGGCGGTAGCCTTAAAGGTGCCGTTGAAGGTAGATATACAGTGGGGAAAAAACTGGAGTGAAGCGCATTAACCATGAAATCCGAGCAGTGTCAGGCCATTATCCTTTCAACCCTCAACTACGGCGAGAGCGACCGGATTGTGTCACTCTTCACCCTGGAGCATGGCCGCTTGCGCGGTTTTGCCAAGTCTGCACGGGCCAGCCGCAAGCGGTTTGGCGGACAGCTTGAGCCGGCCAACCGGCTTGCAGTGACCTTGTCCCTGAGAGAAGATGGCTTAAGCAGAATTGAACGGGTCGAGCAGAGCAACTGCTACCCGGAACTGCGGGAACGGCTTGAATCTCTGGCCCTGGCACTGTATGCTTGCGAACTGGTTGAGGCGTTGACCCCGGAAGGACATCCCCTGCCCAGGCTGTTCAGGCTGTTATCCACACTGTTCGAACACTTGGCAGGCCAGTCCGGATCACCGACCGATCGGCGTTTTTTTGAAATGAACCTTCTGAACATTCTGGGCTATCGCCCGGTACTGGATACGGCGGCACTGCAGCCGCTGTCCGATTGCCTGAAGACCGGCAGTTTTGGAAGGGTCCGCTTCACTGACACTGAACTGGAAACGGCAGGACGTTTACTTGACAGGGAGATTGCCGGGCACTGTTCACGTCCGTTAAAAAGTCTCACATTTCTTGAAGATCTGGCAGGCTATTGAAAAACGTTATGAGGAAGCACGGCTATAAGGCGCACGGCGCACAGCGACTGAGACATAACAGACAGTTAGGCGAAGGAGCGAGCACCGCGCAACGCCGTAGACGGGCTCCGCAATAGTTTTTCAACAGCTTGCCAGGCTGAAGGGGGATAAGATTGATGCAAGGCCTTAAAACAGTAGTATGGCTGTCTGCGCTGCTCGTGCCGATTCAGGCGTGGGCAGCACCCGGCTTTGATCTTGATCTGAAGGAACTGAAAAAGCCGTCTCCTCCTCCGTCTGTTGCCAGGAAATCAAAGCCTGTTGCCGCAGCAAAAAAGAAGGCATCAGCGACAACAAAACGTTCAGTACAACCAGCGACAACGTCACCTGCAGCAGAACCTGCTGTTGTACCGGTGGCGCTGCTCAGCCCGTCTGAGCTGACTCTGAAAGCAGGCGAGCCCTGTCTGCTGGCCGAACGGATTGCGGTTGCCGCAGCCCGCTCCGTCCCAGCCGCCACCCTGCTGAACGGTCTGGAACTGCACCCGGTGGCAGCGGTCAGTTATGGCGAGGTGTCGGCACTGATTACCTGCGGGATTTCAGCTGCAGAGGCCTACACCTATGGCCGCCTGCTTGAGGAGCATCAGGTGGAGCTGGTAAATATCAGGGGGGATGAAACAGCAGGACAGACCGCCCGCAAGGTCATCGATGCGCTGGCCCTGCCCTATCAGATTGAAACCGACAGCTCGTCAAAGGATGGCGCGCTGACCTATCTGATGCCGGCATCCAAAGAGCGTCAGCGGCCACTGCGGCTGACCCTGCAACCCTAACTGTCAGCGCAATCGGCTGCGGGCATTACCGTACTGAAAAAAGGCGATCAGGTTGAATTCGTCCTTGCCATAGGTCTTGGGAAAGCTCCCCATCGGCCCGATCAGGCGCAGTGTCCTGAACACCTCATCATCAAGAATCCGGCTGCCGGAACTTTCCAGCAGCTGCACCTTTACGATCTCACCATTTCTGTTAAAGGTGATCTTGACCGGAGTCACCCCTTCAATCCCCTTTAGTGCTGCTTCCTGCGGATAACGCCAAACGCCGTAGACCGCCGTTTCAAAGCGCCTCAGGAACGAGCCGAACTGGATGTCGTCGGTATTCAGAAACCGGGTTGTGCCATCATCAATATCGTCGGCAAACCGCCGGCGGTAATTTTCCTCCAGTCTGGCCATCCGGCTGGCACTGGGGGCCAGGTTGGGCTGCGGCTTGGTACCGCCTCCGCCGCCTGTTCCAGCCTGTTGCTGTGGTTTACGACGCAGCAGTTCATTGACAGAACTGCCCGCTTCCGATGGTTTGGCAGGTGCCCCGGTCTGACCGGGGCGTCCCGGCGATCCGGCAGACTGTGCCCTGGCTGATTGACGCGGGGGTGGTGTCTTGGCAGGTGGAGTTACCGGCGTTGCAAGCCGGGGAGCTGTTTCTCTTGCTACACGGCGCCGCTGGTCTGACGGCCGTGCCTTTGGAACCGGTTGCTGGGGAGGAGGAGTCTTGAGCTCCGGCACATCCTGCAGATCAATGAAGGTCGGCTCCGAGATCTGCTGGTGCTGCTCTTTTGGCCAGAAATACAACGCTGCAAAGCCTGCCACGTGCAGCACAATTGAAATGAGCAGCAGGTACAGAAACGTCTTTTCCACATACTGATCTGACGACAACCCTCTGGCCAGGGGTACATCCTCCCGAAAACTGGAGAGGGGATGCTTAAAATCCGCATCCCCTCTCGTTGTTTCGTCTCTCCGCTCTGACGTTGACCTTAAAAGGTCCTCTGGCGAGTTCCTTCACAGATGGGTCTCAGTATGCCGCTTCAGGCAAATCCCACATACGGAGGGCAGCACACCACGGCAGGGAACGATCCCCGTTTCAACAAGTATTCCGCCCGGGCGCTACAGGTACAACGGGCAGAGCAGAGAGCAATTGATTACGGTTTTATCCTAGACCCAGCAGACATTTTTTTCAAGCGCTTTGTTCCGGTAGCGGTGTCTGAAATCAACCGCAACAGCTCAGGCAGTTCTGCAGTTTTTTCAGATCCGCCATCAAGGCCTCAAAGCCGGGAAAGGTCAGGGATTGAGGGCCGTCGGACAAGGCCTTTTCAGGCTCGGGATGCACCTCTACCAGAACGCCGTGGGCACCGGCCACCAGGGCAGCCTTGGACATCGGGGTGACCAGGCTCCGTTTGCCGGTGGCATGGGAGGGATCAACCATGACCGGCAGGTGGGTCAGTTCCTTGACCAGCGGTACCATGGCCAGGTCAAGGGTGTTGCGGGTGGCGGTCTCAAAGGTGCGGATGCCCCGCTCGCAGAGGATGACCTGGTCATTCCCTTCGGCCAGGATGTATTCGGCGGCGGCCAGAAATTCTTCAATGGTGGCGCTCATGCCACGCTTCAGCAGGATCGGCTTTCTGATCCTGCCCAGTTCACGCAGCAGGTCAAAGTTCTGCATGTTGCGGGCACCGACCTGCAGCAGGTCGGCATACTCGGCCACCAGGGCAACGTTGTCGGGGCTCATGACTTCGGTGACGATCGGCAGGCCGGTGGCTGTACGGGCCTTGGCCAGCAGTTTCAACCCTTCTTCCCGCAGCCCCTGGAAGGTGTGGGGGCCGGTGCGGGGTTTGAAGGCACCGCCCCGCAGCAGGTCTGCTCCGCACTGTTTGACAAAGCGGGCGGTCTTGAGGATCTGTTCTTCCGATTCAACGGCGCAGGGACCGCCAACCACCACCGGACGCTCTCCCTCGCCGATCTTGACGCCGGCCACGTCAACGATGGTGTTGTCCGGGTGAAAGTCACGGGAGACCAGTTTGTACGGCTTGGAGACATGGATCGCCTGTTGTACGCCGGGCAGGTCGCGGATCGTGCTGTCATCCACATACCCCTTGTTGCCCAGGACGCCGATGGCGGTCCGCTCACCACCGGGAATCGGAGCGGCGGTAAATCCCATCCCGCTGACTACCTCAATGACCTTGTCTATATCGGCCTGGCTGGCGGTGTGATTCATTACGATCAACATTACTTAAAGCCTTTCCTGGTCCTGCTAAAAGGGATACTGCCGTGTCTCCATTTCCAGAGTAACCCACTGTTGCTCGGTGAATTCGTGCATCGCTTCAATGCCGAATTTCCCCCATCCGCTATTGTTCACACCTCCCAAAGGGGCATGGGTTTCACCATAGAGTGGAGAATCATTGACATGGCAGGCACCGGACTCAATCCGGCGCGCCAATGCAAGTCCCTGCTGCATGTTGTTGGTGAGTATGCCTGCAGAAAGCCCATAAGCTGAACTGTTTGCCAACCGTAAAGCGTCATCCGCGTCTTCAGCAACAATGATCGGGGCTACCGGACCAAAGGTTTCTTCATGAAAGATTGACATGTCTTCGCGTACATTGCCCAGTACTGTCGGATGATAGCAGAGTCCGTTTCCATAGCCTCCGCATAGCAATTCGGCGCCTTCAGCCACCGCCCGATTTACTTGACCCTCCAAGGTTTCGTACTGTTTGTGATTAATCAGGGGGCCGATTACGGTCGCAGCATCCAGAGGGTTACCCACCTTTAATGCTGAGGTTCGAGCCACAAATCTTGCGGTAAACTCTTGAGCTACCGTTTTTTCTATAATGAGTCGTTTGGCGTTCATGCAGACCTGCCCCTGATGAAGAAAACGTCCAAAAATAGCAGCATTGACGGCATGATCCATGTCTGCATCGTTCAAAACGATCAGCGGATCATTGCCGCCCAGTTCCAGAGCTATTCGTTTGAGATGACTTCCACATTTTTCGGCAAGTTCACGCCCGACCCGGGTAGAACCGGTAAAGCTGATCCTCTTGACCCGCCGGTCCTGAATAAAGAGATCGCCTATTTCGCTGCTTCTGCCATAGCCATGGGTTACGATATTGAACACGCCCTTGGGAAAACCCGCTTCTTCAAACAGCTCTGCCAAGAGAATGCCGCCACTGACCGGAGACTCCTCTGACGGTTTCAGTACCACGGTATTGCCGTAGGCCATGGCAAAACAGACTGCGCGCAGACTGAGTACAACGGGACAGTTCCATGGAGATATCCCGGCAACGACACCGACAGGATGTCTCATTACCATTGAAACCTTAGTGGTTTCCGAGGGGAGTATCGTGCCTGTGACCCGATGTGCCTGTGAACCGGCCTCTCGCAAATAGTTGGGGCCGGCAGCTGCCTGATAGGCGGCAAAAGGCCGTGCTGCGCCGGTTTCCCGGGCAAGCAGGTCAATCAGCTCATCCTTGCGCTTTTCAAGCAGGTCGGCCGCCTTCAAGAATAAGAGGCGCTTTTGGGAGGGGGCAACGGCTGCCCAGTCTGGAAATGCGTCAGCTGCTGCGTTAACAGCCAACAGCGCATCCTGTTGGCTGCCGTTTGCCACCGTTGTCAATATCTCTCCCGTGTAGGGATTGAAATCATCAAACCAGCTACCGTCTGCAGAATCCTGCCACGTGCCGTTGATATACATCTGATAGCCGCTTCTCATGGCGATAGCATTTCCTTTAGCAGGCTGTTGAAAAACTACTACGGAGCCCGTCTACGGCGTTGCGCGGTGCTCGCTCCTTCTCCTAACTATACGTTATGTCTCAGTCGCTGTGCGCCGTGCGCCTTGTAGCCGTGCTTCCTCATAACGTTTTTCAACAGCCTGTTAGACGGTTTTACGGGGTGCACTAAACTGTTGTAGCATGGCCTCTGAAAGGCCTGGCGCTCAACAGATCCGGCTTACCATGTCAACCGGCCGGATGGTTCCGCCGGCAATCACCCTGGCAAAGATCCCTTCCTTCGGCATGACGCAATCCCCGGCCTGGTGGTAGATGGCGCAGCGGTTATGGCACTCCTTGCCGATCTGGGTCACCTCAAGAACGGTCTGGCCGACCTGCAGACGGCTGCCGATCGGCAGAGAAACCAGATCAATACCGCTGGTGGTGATATTCTCGGCAAAATCACCGGTGGTGACATCCAGACCCAAAGCCCGCATCTTGTCGATACTTTCCTGGGCCAGCAGGCTGATCTGACGATGCCACTCTCCGGCATGGGCATCACCGACAATGCCGTGGTTTTCCTGCACCAGCACGGATTCCGCGGGGGTCTTGCGCTGACCTTTAGCGGAACTTACACAGACAGCAATCACCTGAGCCATATATTCCTCCAATCAAAGCAAACTGGTCTACTGAGCTGCATCAAGCGGCCATGCCCTGCACAACCCGCTTTATAATGAATTCTGCAACCTGGGCCGGGTTGTTCAGGTCCAGGACCGGCACATCCAGCTGCAGCGGTTCATCGCTGGCCACTGCCAGCAGGGCCGGATCATGATACTCTCCACGGCAGATCAGTCTGGCTTCTCCCGCGCGGCGGTGAACCTCAATCTTGGGCAGCGTGCTGCGCTTGAACCCCTCAACAAGTACCAGATCCACGTCCTCAAAATAGGCGGCAATCAGCTCCTCCGGAGAGGGGGAGGCGGCATGGCGTTTTACCAGCGCCAGGGTCTCCGACGAGGTGATGACCGTGGTATCGGCACCGGCATGGGTGAAGCGGTAACTGTCCTTGCCCGGGTGATCGATCTCAAAGCGGTGGGCATCGTGCTTGATCGCGCCGACCCGTACTCCCCGTGCCTTAAGTGCCACGATGACCTTTTCGAGCAGCGTTGTCTTGCCGGTTCCTGAAGGGGCAACGAATGAGACGACCGGTTTGTGCATGTTCACCTCACCGGTTCGCCTGCAGGGCGACCGGTATCTTCATGACGTTTATCTGCCTGGTGCCGTGTAACTCTCATTTTTACGGATACTCCTCCCGCCTGCTGAATCTCTCTTTCTTGAGGTGAGAGATAACAGGCTCCCCCCTTCGGTAAGGGGGGAGTGAGGGGGGATGTCCTTGTTACGGACTACTTTGTGTGACTGCCGTCGCAGAACGGGGCTGTCTTTGTCTTGCCGCAGTTGCACAGCTTGACCTGTTGCTTTTCCGTGATCTCGAATTCAAGCGGAGACATGCCGCTGCCTGCATGCGATCCGTCGCAGAACGGCATGGTCTTTGATTTTCCGCAGGTACAGCGCTGATAGGTGCCGGGCTCCAGTTCGACCGTAATCGGCTCTGGCTTGGGCTCTTCCCCGAGTGCTGTCTTGCAGAACGGACAGATCTTTTGTTTCACTCCGCCTATCGCTGCAAGCTTCTTCTTGCAATTCGGGCACTCCTGCGGCTTGTTTACTCCTGCTGGTCTAAAACACATAGATGTACTCCTCCCTGTAGGTTTTGGAAAATTTCCGAGAAATTTACCTCTGCCTCTGCCTTAGCATCTGCCATGCCATTCTTGCTGAATGCGCTAACATGTCAATTTTGTGGTGGTTGTTAATTAATGTCTGGACAGTATATTCTTCTTTTGGCATTGTGATTATCAATTTGAGATAGGGAGGATGCCATGAAGATTGCCGATATGGATCTGCGGGAGATGCTTTCTTTCAACCCCGAGGGGGGGATCATACACCTGTTGGGCGAACGGGTTCTGATACATAACGCAAATGTTTCAGGGCTGCTGAAAAAAGAGCTGATCGATTCGCTGGGGGTGTTCACGGCCCGCTGCATTCTGACCCGTCTCGGCTTTGCCAACGGCTGGCAGACGGCAAAAAATCTGGAACAGCATGCTCCTGACGTCTGGAAGGAATCAAGGAAGTACGCCGGTGCAAAGCTGCACTCCCTGACCGGCTTTAACAACGTTACCCTTAACACCCGTACAGATGGATCTGACGGCAAGCCGCTGATTGAATCGGTCTGGCACGACTGTTATGAGGCAGAACAGCATCTGCTGCATTTTGGCCGCGCAGAGGAGCCGGTCTGCTGGCGGGAGGTTGCCTTTGCAAGCGGTTTTGCATCCTACGTTGAAGGGCGGGAGGTCTACTTTATTGAGGATCAGTGCCGCGCAATGGGGCATGACACCTGTCATGTTACGGCCCGTTACAAAGAGGACTGGGGACCTGAGCTGGAGCCGTATCTGCGGTACTACCGCATGGAGTCCTCAGCGGCCATCATGCGGGAGCTGAATGAAAAGCTGATCAGTGTGGAAAAGCGGTTACGCAAGAAGGAGGAACATTTCGCCTTTCTTGAGGGGGCCACCACCCCCACGCTGGTCATGTCCCGCAGCCGTGCCATGAAGAACGTGGTCGATATGGCCTGGCGGGTTGCCAAGGTGGATTCATCGGTGCTGGTCACCGGCGAAAGCGGCTCCGGCAAGGAGCTGATGGCCCGCTTCATCCATGACCAGTCGCCCCGGGCCGCACAGCCTTTTATTGCGGTAAACTGCGGCGCACTTACCGAGACGTTGCTGGAAAGCGAGCTGTTCGGCCATGCCAAAGGTTCGTTCACCGGAGCGGACCGGGATCGCCCCGGTCTCTTTGAGGCAGCTGCCGGCGGCACCCTGTTTCTGGATGAGATCGGCGAGGTCTCGCCGGCCATGCAGGTCAAGCTGCTGCGCGCCCTGCAGGAGCGTGAGGTCCGCAGGGTGGGTGAGAACAAATCGCGCAAGATTGATGTGCGGGTCGTTACGGCAACCAACCGCAACCTGGCTGACGAAATTGCCCAGGGCCGTTTCCGGCAGGATCTCTACTACCGTCTGCGGGTCATTGAGCTGCAGGTGCCGCCGCTGCGGGAGCGCAACGAAGATATCCTGCCCCTGACCCGGATGTTCCTGGCCAAGCTGGTGAAACAGATGAAGCTGCAGATTACCGGATTTACCTCCAAGGCAGCTGCGCAATTCCTGCGCTACAGCTGGCCGGGTAATGTCCGCGAGCTTCAAAACGCGGTGGAGTACGCCGTTGCCATGTGCCAGGGGGCGCAGATCGATGTTGACGACCTGCCCTGCGACCTGCGGGCACTTTCCCTGAGGCCGGTGGTCTCAGACTGCATCCGTCCGTTGGAGGAGATCGAGCGGGATTACATCATCGGCGTGCTGCGTGCCCTTGGCGGCAACAAGGTGCTGGCGGCTAGCGAGCTGAACATCGGTCTGGCCACGCTGTACCGCAAACTGAAGGAGTATGAGGCGCAGGGGGCAATCTCTCTTGATGAGCTCGGCAGCCAGACCGGCTCTACCCCGTCGGCCAAGTGCAAGTCGCAACGGCCGGAGCCTGCCTGATACCCCAATCCTGACGCCTCAGATCTTTCAGGCGGCATCACCTGTGACAGTTCGCTCAGTTCACGGGTGATGCCGTTTTTTTTCACCACCGTTCCCCCTCCGGCAACAACGTCCAAAAGCCGATATCATTTTGATAATCATGATTTTCAGTTCGACATGCTATCGCGGCCATCCGGCCTGCTTTGGTTTGCATCAGTCTGTAATTGTTAGCTATTTGATGGTGGCACAATCATTGCTCTTTCTCCTCCAGAGCAGGCATACACCATCTGAACCAGCGCTCAGGACGCGGACAAAGGGATCTACCATGCAAACCAGCATCGTCATTTTTACCAGGGTGCCGAAAACAGGCGACACCAAGACCAGGCTTACCACTGCCAGAGGCGGTATTCTCACTGATGACGAGGCACGGATGCTCTACGAGGGCTGTCTTGTCGACGTGATCAACGTTTGCATCGCAGCCGGTTGTGGTGAGGTCAAGGTCTGCTACAACGCCTCCGGCGACCGCGACTGTCTGGAGCAGTTGCTGGCACGCAGCTCGGACAGGTCAAAGATCGTTGAGGTCTACCCTGATCAGGGGGGTAGTTTTGATGACTGCATGCAATATGCCGCCGATCATATCCTGAAAGCCGCGCCAGTGGCGCCGGAACCGGCAGCGGTGATCATTGTCGGCGGGGATATCCCCACCCTGCAGCCGTACATCGTGCAGGATGCGGTCAAAAAACTGCATGATCTTGCCAAGGCGCAACCGGGCGGCAGCGCCCTGGTTGAAGGGGCCTGCCAGGAGGGCGGATTCTCACTGGTCGGTTTCACCTCCAGTACACCATTCGACTTCAACAAGGTCTTCTATAACATGGACGGCATCACGGCACTGGATATGCTGGTGGCCAAGGCCGTTGACAAGAAGATTCCTCTGGCGGTGGTCGAGGCGGTGCCGGATGTGGATATTCCGGTGGACCTGGCCAGCATGATTCCGGTGGTCAAGGCGCTCAGGGCGGCATCTGTCTACAACGACGCCATTTTAGTGCCGGAGCATACGCTGCAGGTGCTGGATGAACTCGGTCTGGAGAGTACGGCGTCGCCTCCGCAGCGCTAACAGACCATCTACAGTCATTTGTTGCCACATGAAAGGAACCTCCGTGAACCATCAGGAATTATCCCGTGATCTGAAAGAACTGCTTACCCTGCGCTGGTCCCCTGTGGCGGTCAAGTTGCTGAAGCATGGTGAGGAAAAACCGGACAACGTCTTTGAACCGTCCGTGCCGCTCAGGCACTGTCAGGCCATCACCGCGGCACGGCGGGGCAACAGCATCTACATGCCCCCTGCCAAACATGCCTGCCCCGACGGGTCGGCAATCATGGGACTGATCCCGATGTCGCCCAAGCTGCGTTCCGGTGAGCTGTACCTGCTGTTCAAGAAACTGCCCAATATCGAGATCGCCCGCAAAATGATCGCATCACGCTCCGAGTTTGCGACCGGCACCTACCGTGCCAGCGTGGTTGCACCGCTGGAGGATGCCGAATTTACGCCTGATGTTGTTATCTTTACGCTCTACCCCGAGCAGGCGATGTGGTGCTGTTGCGCCTCAAGCTACGGCAGCGGCGACCGGCAGGTCTTCAATACCTCGGGCTTTAACTCCACCTGCTCCGATCTGACGGTGCAGGTGATGAAGAGTCAGCGGATGAATATCTCCTTCGGCTGCTACGGAGCCAGGGCGATCAGTGATATCAATGACTTTGAAACTTACCTCGCCATTCCCTATGACCAGCTGCCGGCGCTGATCGAATCCCTGAAAAAACTGGCGGTGAAGAGCATCCCCGAGGCGCGGCGCAAGATCTACATGCCGCCGGTCATTGACAATGTCTCCGGGCCGGAACAACAGGAAGGCTGCCATGTATCCGTCCGGATACAGCAGGATCGCTGCAACGGCTGTGAACTCTGCGTTGCCTTCTGCCCGGATGCCGTGCTGGAGATGCGGGAGACCGAAAACGGACCCAAGGCGGTGGCGGTTGCCGAGGAAAAATGCAGCAGCTGCTATACCTGTGTCGGCCAGTGCCCGCAAAAGGCGATCCAGCTGGAACAGCGGGCGAACTAGACCGGCTTTTGCTGCAAGGGGGAAGACGTGCCATACGAAATCAGATTTGCCGACAGCACTGATGCAGAGGTCCTGCAGGGTATCTTTCTTGAGAGTGATATGGACCTGGCCGGCGAGATTGAAGAGCATATCGTGATCAGCAGGGGTGATAGCATTATCGGTGGCGGTATGCTGACCCAGACGGATCAGGATCTGTTTCATCTGATTGTCTTTGCCATCAGCGAGCATGAACGCACCCATGGCCTGGGCCGGCTGCTGCTTGAAAGGTTGCTGCAACAGCCCTGGGCCTTTTGCCGGGACGCCAGCATGCCGGAGTGCAGCAGCTATCGGGTCACCACAGTGGCAAAGGGGAAGAGCGCAGGTTTCTACGGCAAACTCGGCTTTGTCCCTTGCGACTTCAGCGATCTGGCAGCGCCCTTTGCCGGACAGTGCGATGACTGTCCGGAGGCCGCTGACTGCCATCCGGTGGCCATGAACTGCAACTGCTCACGTATGCCGTCAGGGTCGGAGGGAGCGCTATCATGAGCAACGCCGCCTTTATCCTGCTGGGCAGCGGCGCCGGTCCCGGTGCCCCCTCTTTTTTCTGCGACTGTGTCGGCTGCCGGGAGGCGCGGGAACATCCCGCCGCCATCAGGACACGCAGCGGCGCACTGCTGACCACCGCCGGTCAGCAGGTGCTGATCGACACCCCGCCGGATCTCAGACAACAGTTGCTGAGGGAACGGGTTTCCGACGTTGATACGCTGTTCATCACCCACTGGCATTATGACCATTTCGGCGGGATCGGCGAGCTTGAGTACTATGTCAAGCTGAAGCGCAAGCAGCCGATCACACTCTATCTGCCCCCTTCGGCACGGGAGCTGTTTCATAACGCCTTTCCTGCGCTTGAGGAGATCTTTACGGTGCAGACCTGGGAGTTCTTTCGATCCTACCCGCTGGGTGAGCTCCTGATTACGCCGCTACCGGCCCGCCACAGCATTGAAACCGCCGGATTCATGGTCAGTTCGCCGACTGTCCGGCTGGCCTATTTCCCGGATACCGCCGGTCTCCCCCCGGAGACGCTGCCGTTGGTGCAGGGGTCTGATTACCTGATCTGCGACGCCACCTTTAGCGGTGAAAACTGGTTTCCCAACAGCCATATGTCCATTGCCGAGGCGATCGAGCTGGGGCAGCAGGCCGAGGCAAAGACAGTGATTCTGACCCATATCTCCGTCCATTACAGCCGGCCGTTGACCAGTGTTGAGTTACAGCAGCAGCTGGCAGCGCATCCCCATGTCCGGGCTGCCCATGACGGCATGGTGATACCCCTGTCCGGTGAGGGGGTAAAACGATGAAACGCTCTCTGGGAGCAGCGACACTGTCACTTCCCTCGCCGGTCTGGGTTATCGGCAGTTTTGATGCACAGGGCCGGCCGAATCTGATGACCGTCTCCTGGGCCGGTATCTGCTGCTCGGACCCGCCCTGCGTTGCTATCTCCGTACGGAAGAACCGGCTGACCCATCGCAATATCAGCACGACCGGGGCCTTCACGGTCAATGTGCCCGGCTGCCGCCATCTTGCCCAGGCCGACCTGATCGGGATGGTGTCCGGTGCCGTGGCCGACAAGTTTGCGACAACCGGTTTGACCGCCGTTACCAGTGGCCTGGTCAATGCCCCCTATGTGCATGAATTCCCCCTCAACCTCGAATGCCGCGTGCTGCACAGTAGTGACCTGGGCAGCCATACCCAGTTCATCGGCCTGATCTGTGATGTCAAGGCTGATGAAGCGGTGCTTGGCAGGCAGGGAGTGCCGCTTGCCGGGCTGCTGCAGCCGGTCCTGGCCAGTGCCCCGGAACGCTCCTATTACACCCTTGGTCCGCAACTGGTCAGGACTGCGACCGCAGGCAAGGCCCTGCAGCCAGACCAGCCTGCTGTCTGATCAGCTACGAAATGTTAGGAATAGACTGCCATGCCCTTTAATCATTCAGACTGGATACGGCTTCCGTTAGCCTCATCAGCACTGTACCTTGCCCCGGGACAGCCTGCCTGGTTTGTTCCCACGGCAGAGGGGGATCGCCTGCTCTGCTCAGCGGCCTCCGGCGCTGTTCTGCAGGACAGTGACTCACAACTGTTTCTGCAGCGGCTGCCAAAAGGTACGCCGGCTGTCTATCCGGGCAGAGAACTGCTGCTGCCCAGGTCTCCCGCATTGCGGGAACTCTGGTTCCATGTCACCGACGCCTGCAACATGAGCTGCAGCCATTGTCTGTTCAGCGCCGGGCCGGGACACTACCGCCAACTGCCGCTTGATCAGCTGCTGCAGCATGCCGCCACCGCCTACGGATCGCTGGACTGCCGTCTGTTCGCCCTGACCGGCGGAGAACCGCTGATGTATGACGGTTTCAGCCGGTTGATTGAAGGACTGCTGGAACATCAGGATGCTCAGTTGGTGATTTTGAGCAACGGCCTCCTGTCAGAGCAGAAGCTTGATCCTGCCTGGCCCAGGGAGCGGATTCGCCTCCAGATCAGCCTTGACGGCTCACCGGAGCAGCATGACGCCGTGCGGGGCAAGGGCAGTTTTGCGTTGCTGCAAAAACAGCTGCTGTTCCTCAAGGAAAACGGCTGGCAGTTTACCCTCAGCATGTGTCCGACACAGGCCAATCATCAGGATATCCCCTGGCTGGTTGACTTTGCTGCAGATATGGGGGCGGCAGCGGTTCATTACATGTGGTACTTCATCAGGGGCAGGGGCTCTGAGGAACAGGCCGTTGCGCCGGTGCAGCTGCTGCCTTTGCTGGCCGTTGCCATGGAACGCTCTCACAGCAGAGGGGTGCCGATTGACAATCTTGAGGCGATCAGGCAGCGGATCTTCTCGCCGCCGGGCACGATCCATGACGGCAGCAGCGCCGGTGTTGAGTCGGCGGCCATCGGGCCTGACAACCGCCTCTATCCCACCGCAGCAACCGTCGGAGTCCGGCAGCTGTCAACCGCTTTGGAGGCAGGGCTTGCTGCTGCCTGGCAGCAAAGCGAGGTGCTGGCGGAGATACGCCGGACCACAGCGGCTTCGCTCAGCACTCCCTGGCGCTACCTCCATGGCGGCGGAGACTTTGACCACTGCTATTTCCACGGCGGCAATTATCAGGGGAGTGATCCCTACCAGCCCCTGATCGAATCGATCTCGCTGCTGCTGATTGAGCAGGCCGCCAATCGCTTGCCGGAACCGGCCGGAGCAGCCATCCGGCTGAAGATGGGTGAGCTGCTTGAGAACTGCAGCTCCCACGGACCGGTGGCCCTCTGCCAGAGCAACTGCCTGCTGCATGACACCCGGGACAGCCGTTCCGGGGTGAAGCAGTTCTATGCCGAGGCCGCAGGTGACCGTCGTGCCGATATCCTGAACCCGGTTTCCTATGCAGACCCGTTGTTAAGCCATATCCCGGCGGAATTCCGTTTTCGCGGCTACGGTTGCGGCAGCCCGATCCTGGATGCCGCCCTGCAGGCCGGTGAGCGGGTGGTTGATCTCGGCAGCGGCACCGGGGTGGAATGCTTTATCGCTGCCCGCCTGGTAGGTGCTGAAGGGCAGGTGACCGGGGTCGATATGCTGGACCCGATGCTGGCACTGGCCAATCGTGGGGCAGAGCAGGTACGGGCCACGCTCGGTTTCGATAATCTGCGTTTTATAAAGGGCTATCTGGAGGCGCTGCCCCTTGAGACAGGCAGCGTTGATGTGCTGGTCTCCAACTGCGTCTTGAACCTGTCGCCGGACAAACGGCGGACCTTTGCCGAGATCTGCCGCGTGCTGGCTCCGGGCGGCCGGATGGTTGTTGCGGATGTGGTCTGTGAAGATCAGCCACCGGCAGCCATCCTCAATGATGATGAGCTGCGCGGCGAATGCATTGCCGGTGCCATGACCCACAAGGACCTGGCCGGTATCATCGCCGAAAGCGGTCTCTGGCGCTACCGGATCATCCGGCGGCATCCCTACCGCACCGTCCAGGGCCATCCCTTTTATTCACTGACCTTCGTGGCTGAAAAGCCTGCTGGTCTGCATGACCTCTGCACGGAAAAGGTTATCTATCCCGGTCCGGCAGAGGCGCTGAAACTCTCCGGCCAGACCTGGCTCCGGGCCGGTCAACCGGCGTTGATTGCAAAGCAGGAGGCGGAGCTGTTCGGGGATCAGCTCTGGAGAATCGATTCCTTCGGCTTTGTTGACAACGTGGCGATGTCCGGCGGTTCCTGCTGCTCCCAGCCGCCGGAGGCCCACCAGCAGTCTCAACCTGCCAAACCGGCGGAACCGCAGCACAGCTCCGGCTGCCTGGTCTGCAGTGCCCCGCTGGTCTATACGGCAGCACCCCAGGAAATGACCTGCCACTATTGCGGCGCAGGCGTCAGCAGCCACGCAGCCTGCCAGAACGGGCATTTTGTCTGCGACCTGTGCCATATCGGCGACAGCCTGCAGCGTCTGGAACAGCTCTGTAGCAACTCCGGCACGGCAAACCCGATGGAGCTGTTCTTACAGATCCGCAATCACCCCTCCTTTCCGCTCCATGGGCCGCAGTACCATGCCCTGGTGCCGGGGGTGTTTCTGGCTGCCCTGCGTAATGCCGGCCATCCGGTCAGCGATGAGCAGATCAGGACCGCCATCAGCCGCGGGGCGGAGGTGCCGGGCGGGAGCTGCGGTTTCATGGGGGTCTGCGGCGCTGCAAGCGGTATCGGCATCGCCTTCAGTGTGCTGCTGGAGGCAACTCCGCTCAAGGCTTCCCAGCGTCAGATCGTCCAGCAGGTGGTGCAGCAGGTGCTGGCAGATATCGCCTCCCAGCAGGCCGCCCGTTGCTGCCAGCGTGATTGCTGGCTGGCGCTGCACCGTGGCCTCTTGCTGGCCGGTCAAATGTTTGCGCTGCCGCTGGAGGAGCTTAAGCCGCTTGCCTGCCAGCAGCTGGACCGGAATAGCGAATGTTCCGGCAACTCCTGTCCGCTCCATCCCGCATCGATCATGCAGATGCATTTATCAAATCTACAAGAGGTTTTATCAAAAGGATATATACAGGTAGAACAGCTGATGCAGGTCGTGCTGCAACCGACTGATGTCACTTGATTAACTGGATGGCATGGAGGTTGCTCTGTCAGGTATGACAGCCATGAGCGGTTGTTTCTGTCCGTTCACGGCAACCCGGCCTTCAGCTGCCGGACGGCCCACGGGGACGTGGAGCGCGTGACCAATTACCGAGGGGAAAGGAACCATCATGTTCAAAAGCAAATTTGAGGATAACGAGTTGACCATCCTCATAGAGGAGCCGGTTCAAAAGGAGCTCATGTTTCGTGGGATCAATCCGGTTGAAGTCTGTCGCCTGATCGAGAGTTTCTCCTCCAAGATCATGGCGTCCAAAAAGGATGAGCAGATTCAGATCACCAATGAAGATACCAAGGCCAGTCTGGCGCTGGATGTCAAATGGGAGACGGAAAACAAGGTGTCGGTCCAGGTCTCGATTGTCAACCTGGATGACCTGACCCTTCAGGAGAAGCCTAAATCCAAGGTGGATCTGGCGGATTTTCCGGCCGGGCCGCTTCCGTTTGATGCACCGGCAGAGCAGTAGTCCGGACTGCACGGGAGGCTATCTGCGTGCGTAATGCCGTTGTCATCTTTACCAAGGTTCCCTGCGCAGGAACGGCCAAAACGCGGCTGACCACTGAGCGGGGCGGTATCCTGAGCCAGGAGGAGGCAAAGGAGTTTTATCAGGCCTGCCTGCTGGACGTGCTTGAAAGCTGCCTGAAAGCCGACTGCTGCGACCTGTATATCTGTTATGACGCTGCAGGTGATGGCGCCTACCTGAAACAGCTGGTGGAAACCGTTGCGCCGGCAGGACGGGTCAGGGAACTCTTTCGTGACCAAGGCGAAAGCTTTGACAAAGGGATGCAGTATGCCGTGGATTGCATCCTGAAAAACGGTTCGCCGGAGCGGCTGGCCGATGCCGTGGTTATCCTTGGCGGTGATATGCCGACGCTGCAGCCGCAGACACTGCGGACTGCCTTCCAACGGCTGGAACAGCTGGCACGGCAGGACTCTGCGCTGGTGATCTCGGCTGATCAGGAGTGCGGCTTCAATATCATCGGCTATACCCACGGTACCCCCTTCAGGTTTGACGAGGTCTTTTACAACCGGCTCGGTGTCACGGCGCTGGATATGATCGCCATCAGGGCCGTAGAACAGGAGATCCCGGTTGCCCTGCTGGAGACCGTGCCGGATGTCGATCTGGTTCCGGACTTTGCCCACCTGCTGACCCTGCTGAAGACGATGCAACTGGCACACAGGCATGACAGCAGCATGCAGTTGCCCCACAGGACCATCAACGTCCTGGCGGAACTGGGCTATGAGGCAGCAGCCTTTCCGGCCGCCGGTTAATACGCTTACACACAACGAAAGGAAGGGAACAACGATGAAAAAGACAAAATACGAATTCGGGGATCTGCGGGTTATCTTCGGTGAAGGGGTTAAAGAAGATCTTACGGCACGGGGCAAGGAGATCTTTATTGATGAGATCCACCGGCTGGTTGAGAGTTTCGGCAACAAGCTGCTGATGACCAAGGCAGCCGGTCCGATCGATTTTACCAACAAGACCTCGGGGATCAGCATCCTGCTGGATATGCAGTGGGAATCCGACGATTCAGCGGTGGTGTATGTGCAGCAGGTGAATCTGGATAATCCGCAGCCGGCTGCGGTTGTCGAATAGCACAGGGTACTACGTCAACCCCCCTCAATCCCCCCTTGTCAGGGGGGACGCTTTAAAACTCTCCTGCTGTGCCCCTCCCCTGAGAAGGGGAGGTCGGGAGGGGGTGGAGATTTAATGGAGAGAGCCAATACATGTCTGCACCACCGCCCTGCCTCGATGTTGCGAAGCAGGGCGGTGGTGTGTCAGGTGAATACTATCTCAGTACACTCAGTATAATTCATTCTTAACTATTTGCCAGAGTTTTCCAATATTTCACAATAATTGGATCAACCTTAAATCCTTTGTTATTAAGGGCCTCAGGATTTGAAAGAAACTGTATGGCTTTCAAATTTCCAGCCTCCGCAGCTTTAATAAACCACAATAATGCTTTGTCAGGATTTTGTTTTTGGCCTCCAAGCCCGTTCAGATAAGTTATTGCTGTGTCATATTCATTAAATCCCGTTTCAATTTTGCCACTTTCAGAACGACGAAACCACATTGCTGCCTGTACTTCGTCACACGGAACTCCGAGCCCATAGGCATACATGTCTCCTAAAGTTCTTTGAGCACTACGATTACCTTCTTCTGCATATGGCTTGATTTTTTTATATGCTGCCCTGAAATTACCAGTTTTTAAGTCAGTTATACCTGAACGAAGCAATTGTTCATGTTTGTACTTTGTTTGTTTTTGTATTAAATTATAGATAATTGATATTATAATAACAGACATCAAACATACAATTATAAATTTAGTAATATTCATAGATGGCCCTTATTTTATTTAGTTACTGTCATTTTGTTGCTTAATTCAGAATCTAATAAACATTTCAGTTCATTGAATTTATGTACTGCATCTGTATTGTTTGCATTTACAGTTATACATCCTTTGGAATAATAGCCGATATGCAAGTAAAATTGACATCTTCCATATCCAAGGGTACAGATCTGGCGAGTAATAAAATTTTCCTTCAACCACCAGGACCCGCCATACTTTTCTGACCTGATCATTTGATATGTACCTGGTGGTGTTGGACCTTCATCTTTTGTTTCGATACATGCAGGATTGTTCATACACGCTCCTCTTCCTGAAAAAACATTGTCTGGACCAATTATTACGGAACCGCCGCCTGCTTCCTCAGATGAGCAAAAGAGTGTATGTCTACTTATAGAATAGTAGCAATGAGCCAATCCGCTCGGATCTGTAGCATTCACCGAATTATTTTGGACATACCCATACAGGTTATTGTCACCCCCCTCAAACCTAATCGGATCCTTTGAAACAAACCTCCCCACCTGCGGGTCATAGTACCGTGCCCGGTAGTAATACAGCCCGGTTTCCTGATCAAGCTCTCTGGCGGTATAGGTAAAGGGCTGCTCAATACTCTCACCTTGTTGTTCCAGGTTGCCGAAGCTGTCGTAGTCATAGCGCTGTACCACGTTACCATGTTTGTCGGTCAGTGCAACTATGCTGCCCAGACCGTCGGCATGGTAGTACCAGGTCTTGTTGTGGCTAATGCCTTGCAGCGGTTCGTCAATGTTCGGACCATGGATGTAGCTGACGGTTTCAGGTCTGGCAGCGCGATGGTTGCCCCGGGTGGTGCTTTCCTGAATCAGGGCCTGGCCGTCATACAGGTAACGGGTGGTCTGTTCGCCGGCGTTGCCGTGATGCTCATGGTGGTCATGACGCCCCCGTGATTGCTCTACCTGCTTCTCAATCCGCCTGCCAAAGGGATCATAACTGAAGCTGACCGTGCTGTCGCCGTTGTCCGCCTCTATCAGCCGGTTCTCATAATCAAAGTGGTAGTTCCACGGCTTGTTGTGATGCTCACAGTGATGGCTATGTCTACTGTGGCTGGTGCCTTTTTCAGCCAGATTGCCGTTGTCGTCGTAGCGGTAAGTGGTCTGCTCTTGCTTAAGCAACTGGTTGCCGATGCCGTAGCTGTAGCCGGTCTGTTGTTCCGGTCCGGTCAGCCGGTTGCCCACCGGGTCGTAGCTGTACTGTTCTGCGGCCCTGCGGTTGATCCGGGCGGTCAGCAGCCGGTAGATCGAATCATACGTGTAGCTGGTGGTCCTGAACAGCTCGGTCCTGGTCAGCCGGTTGCCCACCTTGTCATGGGTATAGCTGAAGGTGCTGACCGGCCTGCCATGGGTCTGGTGGCTGAGGTTGGTCAGGTTGCCTGCGCTGTCATAGCTGTAGCCGGTTGTTGCACTGTTGGGATAGCTGAGCTTTGCCCGCTGTCCCAGGCTGGTGTAGGTAAGGCTGAAGCGGTTGTTGTGCTGATCAGTGATGGAGGCAAGACGGCCTGCAACATCATAGCTGTAGCTTATCTTTGATCCGTCTGGGTACACGGTGTGTGTCTTGCGGCCTGCAGCATCATAGCTGTAGCTGATAGTGTTACCGTTACTGTCGCTGCTGCTGAGCATCCGTCCGGCAACATCGTAGCTAAAGCTGTAGCTGATGTTTTTGTTACTTGCCGTGAGGATGTTGCCCTTGGCGTCGTAGCTGAAGCTTTCTTCCGTGTTGTCCGGGTAGCTCTTTTTCAGCAGACGGCCATTGGCGTCGTAGCTGTAACTGATGGTCTGGCCTTTGGCATCGGTCCTTGCGATCAGGTTGCCTTTGGCGTCATGGTTGTAGCTGGTGATCTTGCCCAGCGGATCAGCCTCTTTCATCAGCCTGCCCAGGCTGTCGTAGTCATAGCGGGTAACGTTGTTGTTGGCGTCGGTCAGGGCGGTGAGTTTGTCCACCCCGCCACCGCACGATGGGCAGGAATTGCCGCCATAGGCATACACCGTGCTGTTGCCCAGGGCATCAGTGGTTTTGATCAGCTGATTCCGGCTGTTGTACTCATAGCGGGTGGTGGTGCCGTTGGCATCGGTTGCACTCAGCTTGTTGCCGTTCTTGTCGTAGCTGTAGCTGGTGGCGTTGCCCTGCGGGTTAACGGTCTTGATCAGGCGGCCCCGGCTGTCGTAACTGAAGCTGGTGACACCGCCTCTGGCATCGGTGATAACGGTGACATTACCGGCAGCGTCGTAGCTGTAGCTGGTGGTTGCGCCGGAGGCATCGCTGACGCTGGTCATGTTGCCGGCGGTATCGTAGCCGAAGCTGGTGCTCTGACCGGCAGCATCGGTCAGCCTGGTCATGTTGCCTTTGCTGTCGTACTCGTAGCTGGTGGCAGCCCCGGCTGGATCAGTCAGGCTGATGAGGTTGCCTCTGTCATCATAGCTGTAACGGGTGATACCACCCTGCGGATCAGTAATGGAGGTTGTCTGGCCGAAGCTGTTGTAGCTGTAGCTGGTACTGTTGCCTGCTGCATCGGTACTGGAAAGCAGGTTGCCCAGTGTGTCGTAGAGCGAACTGGTGCTGGTGCCGTCCGGGTTGGTGGTGGCGGTGCGGTTGCCGTTGGCATCATATTGATAGCTGGTGGTGCCGCTCTGGGGATCGGTCCTGGCAAGCAGGTAGCCCTGCTGGGTGTCGTAGCTGTAGCTCCAGGCGTTGCCGTCCTTTTCAGTAAAGGTGGTGGTCTTGACGGTTTCAGTGCCCTGGGGATAGCTGATGCTTCTGGTCTTGCCTTCCGGGTCAGTGGAGCCGATTACCCGTTGCTGGTCATCGTAGCTGTAGCTGGTGCTGTTGCCCAAGGGATCAATCTTGCCGAGCATGAAGCTGTTGGCATCGTAGCGGTACTGCCAGCTGCCGCTGTCCGGTTGCGTGACCGTCGCAAGGGAGGCCCCCACCGCAAAGCTGTAGCTGTTGCCCAGCGGGTCTGCAACTGATGCGAGGCGGTTGGAGCTGTCGTAGGTAAGGTTGACCGTACGGCCTGCCGGGTCGCTGACGCTGGCCAGGTTGTTGCCGGTGTAGCTGAAGCTTTGGCTGTTGCCATTGCGGTCGGTGATGGCAAGCAGTTGCCCGCCGGTATTGTAGCGGTAGACCGTGCCTTCACGACCGGTCAGGGTAAAGCCGTTGGCGTCCTTGGCAAGCACGGCGTAGTTGCCGGTACTGCTGCTGTAACCGCTGGCGCTGACGGTGTAGTACTTGTATCTCCAGTTGGGTTCGCTGATCAGGACGGAACCGTCGATAACGTAAAATAAATTTCGCTTTTTTAAAAAGAGTCACAGCAGTGCCTGATTTTGGTTAGAATTTAAGTCGCCAAACACAAATTCGACCGAAAAGGAGAACACTGCTGTGGATGATCATTCTACT
>Ga0228536_1000729_pt1 | contig 49777 bp, 39 predicted proteins | sample SJ1Smetagenome_FD_168611 | JGI IMG/M metagenome (GOLD analysis project Ga0228536, IMG submission 168611) | Enriched culture of PCE-dechlorinating microbial communities from Ithaca, New York, USA - SJ1.S | ecosystem: Engineered > Modeled > Simulated communities (microbial... > Unclassified...
ATGCTGGTATGCGCCAGGCTCAGACATATGGAACAGTCTGAATGGGGCCAAAAAACCTATCTTAACATGCAACATTTGGAGGATTACCAACCAAGTGATTCCTGAATGTGCGAAAAATACTTGACACGACCAAAAAAGGAGCCAGGCTCCTTTTTCCCGTACATAGGGCGGGTGGGGGTCGAACCCACACAGTGTCTCCACCGACGGATTTTAAGTCCGTTGCGTCTGCCTATTCCGCCACCGCCCCATCTCTGTGCTTCAATTTTACCACCACTGCCAAAAATCCTGAGCAAGTTTTCCGCTTTTCGGGTACACTCATCCGAAGTAAACTATGAGCGCTCCACGCGGTAGAAACCTGAACACTCTTTTCCGGCGCATGCCCGCCTTCGCGGCGGGCGCAATCCCGAACGTCCGCATCCGCGGCGTCAGCATGGATTCGCGCACAATTCAGCCGGGCTGGCTCTTTGCCGCCATCAAGGGTGAAAGCGCGGATGGCTACAATTACATTCCACAGGCGGTTGCCAACGGCGCGGCGGCGGTCATGGGCACGCAGCCGGCTCCGGACGGCCTGAAGGTGCCCTATCTGCAAATCAGCGGCGATATCCATACCGCGGTTGCCTGCCTGGCCGCCAGCCTGCACGACTTCCCCGCGCGTAAGCTGCGCATGATTGGCGTGACCGGCACGGACGGTAAAACCACTACCACATCCATGATTTATCACATCCTGCGCAGCGCCGGAATTCAGGTCGGTATGATTACCACGGTCAGCGCCCAAATTGGCGGGCGCGTACTGGATACCGGCTTTCACGTCACCACGCCCGAGTCGCCAGATATCCAGGCTTACCTGGCGGAGATGGTGCGCGCCGGGCTTACCCACTGTATTCTCGAGACGACCTCTCATGGGCTGGCGCAGGGGCGGGTGGATGCCTGCGATTTTGACGCCGCGGTGATAACGAATGTGACCCACGAACACCTGGATTATCACGGCTCGTACGAGAACTACCTGCGCGCCAAGGGGCTGTTGTTCGAAAGCCTTTCCAAAACCCCGCGCAAGCGGATTGGCAACCTGCGCGCCGCGGTATTGAACAAAGACGACCAGTCTTACGCGTACCTGAAGCGCGTTTCGCCCGAGCGCCAGGTCAGCTACAGCATGCAAAATGAAGCGTCCCTTTGGGCGGATGAGATCGACAACCAACCCACCGAATTGGGTTTCACCTGCCACTTCGGAGAGGAAAAAACGCTGCGCGTGCGAACGTCCATGAACGGCATTTACAATGTGTCCAACTGCCTGGCAGCGCTGGGATTGTGCGTGAATCTGCTGGGGGTGCCGGCGGAAACTGCCGTGCGAGCGCTGGCGAGTCTGCCCGGCGTGCCCGGGCGCATGGAGCGCATTGACCTTGGGCAGCCTTTCAGCGCGATTGTGGACTTCGCGCATACCCCCAACGCGCTCGCGCGCGCGCTGGAAACCGCGCGCGGGCTGACCAGGGGGCGCCTGATTGCCGTGTTTGGCTCGGCAGGCTTGCGGGACAGGGAAAAACGAAAAATGATGCCGGCGGTTTCGGTACGACTGGCCGACCTGAGCTTTCTGACTGCCGAAGACCCCCGCACCGAGTCTCTGGACGCTATCCTGCAGGATATGGCTTTGGCAGCAGTAGAGGCTGGCGGGCGCGAGGGCGGAAACTTCTGGCGCGTGCCCGACCGCGGGGATGCCATTCGCCTGGCTCTGCAAAGCGCGCGGCCGGGCGACCTGGTGATTGTGTGCGGCAAAGGGCACGAGCAGTCGATGTGCTTTGAAAAGACCGAATACGCCTGGGACGACCGGCAGGCTGTGCGCGCCGCTCTGGCGGAGCTGCTGGGTGTGCCGGGACTCCAAATGCCCTGGCTGCCGACGAGCAAAGAAAAACCCGGCGCTTAGCCGGGCATAAAGCTGCCTGCCGAAATGGCAGCTCAAGTTTCCGGTCAGTTTCTTTTCTTGTTTTCCTCAGTCGAATCAGGCTGTTTTTTCCGCTTCGCGCGCATCCTGCGCACGCCCTCACCCAGCATGCCACCATTATAGCCGCCCAAAACACACACCAGCCCAACCAGCGCGGCCAACACCAGAGAACTGCTCCAGACGCGCAGCACCGAGAGCACCAGCCCCGCTAATCCCCCGTACACGCCATAAGTCATGCCTTTGCCGTCTGCCGCCACCTGGCTCATGATAAAACCAATCATCAGCGCGGCAAGGAACATCCCCAGCATCAGGGTCGTATCGATGCCGGTCATCAGCTCGCCGTAGGTGAGCATTAACCAGTCTACCAGGCTGAAGAACGCCAATCCCGCGGCGATATTCAGAACTGCTGAAAGCACCAAAAAGGCAATTTTTGTGCCGCGTGGGTTTAAGGGTGAAAGGCGCCTGGCGTTATCCAATTTACTCCCCGCTTTGGGGTATGGAAGCCCGCACTGTTTTCACAAATTCCGGTTCGAGGTCAGTGTGGGAATAGCCCAGCGCGCGGGCGGAGAATTCCGTATCCAAAAATGCCAGGCGGGTTTGCAGCTCCACGAAGGGCACCAGGTCCAGGCCGCCCTCTTTGCCTTGCAAATGGTGCGCCAGGCTGACGAACCAGGCGCCCAGTTTCACCAGCGCTTTGGGCAGCGTGACGATGGGTTTGGGCTTCCCCAGAATTTTGCCCAGGCGCTGCAAAAAATCGCGCCAGCTCAGGTTCTCGGAACAGACCGGATAGCGCGCCCCGGCTTCGCCGTGTTCCAGCGCCATGGCAGCCGCGTCTGCCACCTCGCTCACCGAAACCATCGCGCTGCCGCCAGCCGGATAAAACACCCAGGGCAGCCCACTGTTCAGATATTCAATCAGCGGTTTCCAGAGCGGCAGCCTGCCGGGCATGGAACCGAATATGTAGGGCAGCAGCAAAGTGCTCAGGTTCAGCGCGCCCCCCGCGGCTGCCAGCGCGGCTTGTTCCTGCTCCACGCGGCTGCGGATGTAGGGGTGACGTTCCGCCAGGCGTAGCTCCGGCCAGCGGCGCTCAAACTCCAGGAAGTACGAGCTGAAAATGACCGCGCGCTGGACGCCTGCTTGCACCGCCAGGCGCACCAACCGTTCTGTCGTGAGCACATTGCCTTTGTAAAAAAATGGGTAGGCGGGGCGCGGCGGCACCACCCGGTCGTCTACGCCGGCGGCAAAAACCAGGCCGTCCTGTCCTCCCAAACAGCCGAGCAGTTCCTCATCGGTCAGCGCCTCAAGGTGGGTCAGGGTAATTTTCACGTCCGCGGGCAGGAGATTCTCATCCGGCATAGGCGGGGCTGCCAAAACGCTGACGCGATGCCCGCGAGAGAGCAATTTGAGCGTGGTGTGGTAGCCTAAAAAACCAGTTCCGCCAATAACGAGAGTGTTCATGCCGGAAATTATACCAAAAGACACGCGCCGCTCACCCGTTGGCGCTCAAACGTCTGCCAAAACGCGGGGCGCCTTACCAGCTTGCCGCCCGGAACGTGCGCTTTGGCTTGTTTGCCTTCCCGCTGCCTTCAGGTCTTCACGGCTTGGAGCTTCGCGCGGCGCCGCGGAAAGATTGTGTCCAGGGATTTGCGGGCGGCTATCAACCTGCCGGAAATCCGCCCTGAACCAAAATAATAGGAGACCATGCGTTTTGCCCGCGGAAAGTTTTAATTACGCAATTCAGAGTGCGCTTTTCGGATATATAAAAGCGCGAAATCGCCTAACAAGTCTGAATACCGGGGCAAGCTGAGGGGCGCGGATCCTTTGCGGGCAGTGGGGTGGGTTGTATTCCATGGTATCCCCGCTAACGCCGATTTTGAAAAAAAAGCGCGGTCTTTGTGGACCGCGCTGAATATCAATTCCTAAAGCGGAGGAGACCGCTGCTACAGCGGGAAATACCTCTCGAGCGCCAGCGCGTCCAAACTGTCGAGCACTTCCGCCGCGAGGGAGAAATCCTGCCCCGCTGTGACCGCGTTTGGCACGATTACCGCGCGGATGCCGGCGCGGTGCGCCGCGAGCAGCCCATTGTGAGAGTCTTCCAAAACCAAGGCTTGTTTCGCCTCAATGCCCAGGCGCGCCAATACGGTCAGAAAGATCTGCGGTGAGGGTTTGCTTTGGCTGACGTCGTCAAAGGTGACAATGGTGGCGAAATAGTCGATCAAACCCAGACGGCGCAAATGCCCTCGCACCCACGCGGCCGGCGAGCTGGAACCCACTGCCAGCCGGAGCCCTGCAGCGTGCGCCCGGGTGATAAGCGATTCCACCCCCGGCAGCGGCGCTTCGCGGGCAATCATCTGCGCGGCTTCCAGACGCACGCGTTCATGCAGCTGCTGGGCGGTCGCGCCGTGGTCCATCAACCTGGCAAGGAACACACCCGGCTCATAGCTGGAATTGTCCCAGCTGCCGATGGTGTCGAGATAAGCCTGATGGTCAAATGTACCGCCTGCCTCTGTGAAGAGGCGGTCCCACACCTGCACTTCCGGGCTTTCCGTATCCAGGATGAGGCCGTCAAAATCAAAGATGAGTGCGCCAGTGTGGTTTTGCATATAACTGCGCTGCCTGACCCGTTAACGGTTGATGCCGGTGCGGCCCCAATAGCCGCTTTGGCGTGGGACGATATCTTCAACGGTGATGAACGCCTCGGGGTCCAACTCAAGCGCCAGGCGCTCCACATCCGCGGAAAGCTTGCGCTGTACCGAACAGTTCAGCAAGGTGACCTTGCCGTCCCGCCCTTGAGCGGGAATCTCGGTTACCGCGAAGTCGTGCTCCCGCAGCACCCCGGCGATTTGTTTTCCTCGCTCGCGGCTGATGATGCTGATGTGGGAGTAACCAATTGCCAGGCGTTTTTCAATCAACATCCCAACCACATTCCCCGTGGCAAAACCGCCGGCGTAAGCCGCAATTTTCAAGACATCGTCCAAATCGTTGAGTACCGCGCCCATCACAACAACAAACAGAATGGATTCAAAGAAGCCAAGTACCCACGAAAGCAGTTTCTTGTCGCGCATTGTCAGCATAATGCGCAGCGTATCCATGGTGTAGTTAATCAGGCGCAGAAAAAAGATTAGCAGCGCGCCAACGGCAGGGGAGAGAGTTTGTAAAAAATCCAAAGCCCTAAGTTCCTTTCTGACTGGTTATGCCTGCGGAGGCTTTTTTACGGAATCAATCGCGGGAAGATACAGGTTATGCACATATTCTTTCAGCATGCGGCTCATAGAGAACTGCGGCACAATTGATTTGATGCTTTCTTTAATGCGCCCAATCCAATCGCCCGGCAAGCCATCCGCGGAGCGTTTGGTGTAATAGAGCGGCACGATTTCATTCTCCAGCGTGTCGTAGAAACTGGCGGAATCCGAGTCATCCTGCTGGTCCTGGTCCGGATATTCGGTGCTATCCCCAATTGCCCAACCGTTATTACCGTTGTAGCCTTCCGCCCACCAACCGTCCAGAACGGAGAAGTTCAGGGTGCCGTTCAGGGCGGCTTTTTCGCCGCTGGTACCCGAAGCTTCACGCGGGCGGCGGGGGGTGTTCAACCAGACGTCCACGCCCTGCACCAAAAAGCGCGCCATGTTCATGTCATAATCATCCAAAAAGACCAGCCGACCGCCAAAGCGCGCGTCTTTGACATGCTGGTAGACTTCCTGAATCAGGCGTTTGCCGGGTTCGTCGGCCGGGTGCGCCTTTCCGGCGAAGATTACTTGCACGGGTTTGCGTTCGTTGCAGACGATGCGCAGCAAACGGTCCATGTCCCTGAAGACCAGATTCGCGCGCTTATAGGTGGCAAAGCGGCGCGCGAAGCCAATCGTGAGCGCGTACGGGTCGAGCAGCACGCCGCTTGCCACGGTCTGTACCGGGTGCACCACCGTGGTTTTCCACTGCGCGCGTGCCCGGCTGACCATGTAGGCAACCAGCTTGCGCTTGAGGTGCTGGCGGATGCGCCAGATATCCTCATCCGGGATTTCATCAATGCGCTGCCACATTTCCTTGTCATCAATGCGTTCTTTCCAATCCGAGCCCAAATAGCGGTTGAAAAGCAGCGCATAGCGGCGCGCCAGCCAGGTGCCGGTGTGAACGCCGTTGGTGATATAGGTTATCGGGATTTCGTCCACAGGGGTGCCGGGCCAAAGCTCCTGCCACATATGCCTGGAGACGTCACCGTGGATTTTTGAGACGGCGTTGCGGTAATCGGAGAGTTTGAGCGCCAGGACTGGCATGCTGAAAGCCTCACCGCCCCATTCCTGACGCACAAAGGCGATGTTCATGAACGCGTCCCGCTCCAAACCAAGCTGAGGCCAATACGCGGAAAAATATTTGTCAATCAGCCAGATGGGGAATTCGTCGTTGCCCGCCGGGACCGGCGTGTGGGTGGTAAAGATGCTGGAACGCTTCACTTCTTCCGCGGCTTCGGCGTAGGTCTTGCCAGCCTGGATATATTGGGAGATGCGTTCAAGGGTCAGGAAGGCAGAATGGCCTTCGTTCATGTGGTAGATGGTAGGCTTATGCCCGAGGGCTTGCAGGGCGCGGAAGCCGCCAATGCCCAGCAGAATTTCCTGGGAGATGCGCAGTTCCGGGTCGCTGATATACAGGCGGTCGGTCAGTTGGCGGTCTTGCGGGTTGTTTTCAGGGATATTGGTCTGCAATAAAACCAGGGTAACGCGCCCGACGTTCAGTTCGTAGAGCCGGGCAAAAACCTGACGACCAGGCAAATCAATGGAGATCTTAATCGGTTCGTGGTTCTCATCATAGAGCGCCACCAATGGCAGGTCGTCGTACACGATTTGGACATGGCGGGCTTCCTGCCAGCCGTCCTCGGTAATTTTCTGGGAGAAATAGCCGTAAGTATAGAGGAAACCAACTGCTACCAGTGGAATGCCCAGGTCGCTGGCTTCTTTCAGGTGGTCTCCCGAGAGCACACCCAAACCGCCGGCGTAGACCATCAGCGATTCGTGCAGCCCATACTCGAACGAAAAATATGCGATTTCATCATCCAAAAGTTCGGGGTGATTCTGGGCGAACCAGGTTTTGCCGGTTTTCATGTAATAATCGAACTCGCGCACAATGCGGTCGTAGCGGTCCAGAAAATAGCGGTCCTGGGTCAGGTTTTGCAGCGCGGCTGGGTCCACGGTCCGCAGGAAAACAATCGGGTTATGGTTGCAGTTATCCCAGCCGAGCGCGTCAATATCCTTAAACAGGCGGGCGGCTTCCGGATTCCAAACCCACCAAAGATTATGGGCAAGGTCGGCCAGGCGCTTGAGGCGGTACGGAAGATCAAAATGATTGGGGACTTCCCGGATAATTTTTTTCATATATCTCACTTTTAACATAGAAGAGCCTGCGTAACGCAGGTTTCCGAATTTATTAAAGAAGCCTCCGAATAATAACACAAAGAGGAAATTTGTGTGTGTAAGCTGACGCTCCAAATGGGGAACCGTTCTGGTTAACCGGCCGCGTAAATCCGCCGCTGATAATTATTATCAGCGGCGGCACAACCCACAGCCAGCCCAGCCGCGCGGGTTTGATTGCGCTTGCCGGGCAGGTCGGCTTCACTCTCCAAACTTGCGGATAAACCAGGTCTTCACGATTTGCGTCAACGCGATGTAACAGACCAACATTCCCGCCAGATAGCCCCAATACGCCGCCGGCAGGGGCACAAAGCCCAGCGTGCTGGCGAGCGGTGAGAATGGCAGAAACGCTCCAATCGAAACGATCAGCAGCGAGGTGATGATCAAAGGCGTGCTCGCCCGGCTTTGGATAAACGGGATTTTGTTGGTGCGGATGACATGGATGATTAAGGTCTGCGTGAACAAACTTTCCACAAACCAGCCGGTGCGGAACAAAGCCGGGTTGTCTTTGGTGTGGAAGACAAATAACATCAAAGCAAAGGTGAGGTAATCAAAAATGGAACTGATGGGCCCGATGAACAGGATGAAGCGTTCCAGCCCCTGGATGCCCCATTTGCGCGGTTTGACCAGCCATTCCTCGTCGACCTCGTCTGTGGGAATGGTTGTCTGCGAGAAGTCGTACAGCAGGTTATTAACCAAAACCTGAATAGGCAGCATGGGCAGGAAGGGCAAAAACGCGCTGGCGCCCACCACGCTGAACATGTTGCCAAAGTTGGAGCTTGCTGCCATCTTGATGTATTTCATGATGTTGCCAAACACCTTGCGGCCTTCAAGCACGCCTTGCTGCAAAATGAGTAAATTGTTTTCCAGCAGGATGATGTCGGACGACTCTTTGGCAATATCCACGGCCGAATCCACGGAAATGCCGACATCAGCGGCTTTCAATGCCGGCGCGTCGTTGATGCCGTCCCCCATAAAGCCCACCACATGCTTGTTCTGGCGCAGCGCGGCAATGATCAGTTCTTTATGCGCGGGGGAAAGCTTGGCAAAAACTGCGTTCTCTTCCACTGCCTTGGAGAGTTGTTCTGGCGTCATCGCGTCCAGTTCAGAACCGAGCACAACGCGCTCCACAGGCAGGTTCACCTGACCGCAAATCCGCCGTGTAATGATGTCATTGTCACCGGTGAGGATTTTCACAGCCACATTCAACTGACGCAGCTTTTCTATCGCTTCCATGGCGGTTTCTTTAGGCGGGTCGAGAAACGCGAGAAAGCCGGCCAAGACCATGTCGCGTTCATCATTAATTGTATAGACAGGCTCATCCGGCGCGTCGGGCATCAGTTTGTAAGCCACCGCCACAACGCGGAAACCCTCCGCGTTAAGGTCAGCCACGCGCTTCTTGCGGTGCTCTGTATGCTCCGGCAAGACATCCAACACCTGCCCGTCCACTTCCACCTGGCTGCAGAGCGAAAGCACTTCCTCCACGGCGCCTTTGCAGACGAGCATATTCAGGCCGTTTTCGTCCTCAACAATAACCGACATCCGCCTTCGAATAAAGTCAAAGGGAATTTCGTCAATTTTCTTCCATTTCTGATGGATTTCATCCTGATGCTCGTCATGCTGCAGGATGGCCTTATCCATCAGGTTTTTCAGGCCGGTTTGGAAATAGCTGTTGATGTAGCCGAACTCCAGCACTTTCTCGCTTGGATCGCCGCGCGGGTCGATATGCTTTTCCAGGATGATTTTGCCCTGGGTGATGGTGCCGGTCTTGTCCGTGCAGAGCACGTCCATCGCGCCAAAATTCTGGATCGAATTCAGGCGCTTGATGATTACCTTCTTTTTCGACATGGCCACCGCCCCCTGCGAGAGGTTGGCCGTGACGATCATCGGCAGCATCTCGGGGGTCATCCCCACCGCGACCGCGACCGCGAAGAGGAAGGCCTGCAGCCAATCGTGTTTGCTCAAACCATTAATCAGGAACACCGCGGGAACCATAATCATCATGAAGCGCAGCATCAGCCAGGTAAACTTGTTAATGCCCTGGTCGAAACTGGTAACCTGTCGCGCGCCTGTGATGCTGCTGGCCAGAGAACCAAAGTAGGTATCCTTTCCGGTGTGAATGACCAGCGCGCTGCCGGTGCCGCTTTCCACATTGGAGCCCAGGAAGCAAATATTCGACAGTTCCAGGGCGTTTTTACTCCCGCCTTCAGCGGGCAGCTCCCGTTTTTCGACCGGGATTGATTCGCCGGTCAGCGCGGATTGATTAACAAACAAATCCTTGGCCACAATCACGCGAACATCCGCCGGAACCATGTCCCCCGCTGAAAGGGAGATGATGTCGCCAGGAACCAACACTCTCAGAGGGACGGCTTTGTGCTGACCTTCCCGTATTACGGTGGCTGTCGTGCTGACCATTTCCTTGAGTTTTTCGGCGGCGGAATCAGCGCGACTCTCCTGGACGAAACGCAAGATCAATCCCAGCAATACCATACTCAAAATTACCACCGCCGCGCGAATATCATGCGTAATGAACGAAATAACCGCCAGCACGGTAAGCAGGATGATGAGCGGGTCCTTGAGCATCCCCAGCAGGCGAAGCACCAAACCAAGGTGTTTTTCCTGGACGACTTCGTTGTAACCGTACTGCTTCAGACGGGCCGCCGCTTCACTTTCATCTAAGCCGTTTGGCTGGCTTTTGCTCTGCAGGAGCGCTTCCTGCGCGGTTAGTATTGCTATGCCAAGTAGTTCACGGGCAATTTTGCTGTCGCTGCCGGAAGTAAGCGTGCTTTTTACCTGCGGATGCTGAAGGTTGTGTTTTTCAATCGTGCCCATTATTCTCTCCTGGGATGTTGTGAGCGGGAATATGGATTGCCAAGGATTACACCACTCCGAACCCGGGCGCGCTCGGGTTAATTTCTGCGCTCTATTTGGCAGGAATTCTCCTCAGAGAAGAATTATACGGCTGTTGCAAAGCTTTGACCGCGAACATTTTTTGCCCTCCGACAACATACCATTAACCAAAGGCTTGGAAATAGGCGGGGGGCTATAGAAAACACAGCAAATGAGCTTATCGGGGTGACGAATGGATGCCGATCCGGCGCATGGGCGAAGCATCCCAATCAGAACACCGCCGCTTATCGGACGCGCTTGTTTGGGATGCTTCGCCCGTACCAGTGAACAACGGGAGAAAGCCTGCCTGGTTCAAGTCATAGAAAAAAGAAAGATCCTTTGTTTGCACTCGGGATGACCAAGCGGGCGCCGCTGCGAGCGAAGCGCGGCAGACTGCCTGTGCGCCAGCCAGGAGACGGAGGCAAGACGTACGTCAAGGCGAGGGACGGGGTGTGTACGACTGAAGGGCACAGGAGTTAATTCACTCAAGTTCCGGATTACGCTGGTCATATCCCCTCAACAGACCAGGACCTCAAGACCCATTCCCCGAATCCGGATTAGGCCGGGCTAACCGCCCCCGAAAAACGCTTACCGGGGTGTGCGGCCGCCCTGTCCCTTGCCGCCGCCGCTGTAACTGGGGGCGCTCATGATGACAATCTTGCACAGGCGGGCATCAGACAAACGGCTTTGCAGGCGCGGGTCCATCTCTCCCGGCGCGCTCACCGTGGTGATAACGGTGGGCAGCTCTGCGTTATACCGGTAATTGAACAGCTGATAGATTTTCTCGCGCGCCCAGGGCGTCGCCGATTGGGTGCCAAGGTCATCCAGGATTAACAGCCGCGCGCTGCGGATTTCTTCAAAACGCTGGTCCATGCTGACCGCGCTGTTGGGCGCGAACGCGGCGCGCAAATGGTCCAGCAAATCCGGCACGACCACCATCAGCGGCGGATTGCCAAGCTGGGCGTGGTAGTTACCGATAGCGGCTGCCAGGTGCGTCTTGCCGCAGCCGTAAGGACCGATGAATACCAGCCAACCTTGCGGGTTACGGGCAAAATCCCGGGCGGTTTCAAGCGCGTCTTTGAGCGTGGCGCGGTCCGTGGAGGGTATCGCTTCATCGCGGCGCAGGCTGAAGCTTTCAAAGGTTTTACGCGCGTGCAGATTCAGGCTGGAAAGTTCGGGGTGACCGATGTCATCAACCGGGTTGCGGTAGTCGGTCGCCAGGATTTCGACGCGGGTGACCACTTCGGGGTCCATCAGGCGGGAGCGGATTCGACCGTCAAAACTGCTCAGCGAATTGTTGCTGGTAATCACCGTTGCCAGGTGGTTGATATAACGATAATTGAGGATTTGGAACATTTTTTCCTGCGCCCAGGTTGTAGCGTTTTGTGTGCCAAAATCGTCCAACACCAGGAGGGTTACATTCCGAATCCTTTCAAAGCGGTCTTCAAACGTATCCGCGCCGCTTTCGGAATAAGCGAAGCGCAGCCAATCCAACAGGTCGGGCACGGTTAAAAAGATGGTTTCAATGCCCATGGAAACTGCCTGGTTGGCAATCGCGGCTGCCAGGTGGGTTTTCCCGCAGCCGTAGCGCCCCAGCAGCAGCAGCCAACCTTGCAATGTGCCAGAAAAGTGCTGCGAGGTGTTGTATGCCTGTTCCAGGGAATCAGCTTGCTGCGCCGCCAAGCCAACCCGTCCGCGCTTCTGAAAATTGGTAAAGCGTTTTTCTTGCAGCGCGCCGAGGTTGCTGAGTTCGTATAACTGTTTTTGCCGCGCTTCAATCAATTCGGGCGTTCTGCAGACGCATACAGATAATTTGCCAAATTCGGGATGGTCAAAAGGAACATCCTTGCCCACAAAGCCCAGTCCGTGACAAAATGGACAATCCGGGTCCCCTTTGAGGTCCGGGTTTCGGGAAGTCTGAACCGGGTCAGTCGTCTTTTCGTCCGCGGCGCTGCTCTTGATAGAGTCTTCGATATTTTTCAAGGTATCCTTCAGTTTGCTTTGGTCGTTCTTCACGTCCTTTTTCCTTCCAGGTCTTCAAAATCGCGCGCACGTAGCGCCAATTGCGGATATTGCGTTCCACGGCCTCGTTGAGGGCCTCTTCAATCCATTGGGCGGGATATTCCAGCGCGTCGGCTTTCAGCATGTCCGCCATCATCGGTGTCAGTGGGCCAATATTCGCTTCGTATAAGCGGAAAATATTCGGCCGTTCCGGGAGGGGCGTCTGGCTTACGAGCCTGACCTGTCCGAGGCTTAGCAGGCCGCTTTGCAATTGGTCAAACAGGTCTCTCCCAGGCGGGGTTCCGGGCAGGAAGACATCCTCAAAAACAATCAAAAAACCCGCGCCAAGAGCCTCTTCCACCGCGGATTGAACCCGCGTGTTCTCCAGACCAAACAAGGCGCTTAATGCTTCTTCGAGAGCTTCGGCGCGGACAGCCTGGCTTCCGTCTTCGGGGCTGCCCAGAAGACGAAAAAAAGCCAGAACCGCGAGAAGCCCATTCGCCGGCAGGGCGCTTTCCGCGGCGCGTTCCAGCAGGTCCGCGGGCAGATACCAGGCAGCGCCGTATTCGGTTCCAAATCCGCCGGCAGATGAAGGAACGTTCATTGCGGGCACGCTTATTCCGGCACGGGACCGTAGTACTGGTCCCGGAACATAGCCAGCCGCTTCAGGAAAATCAATTCAATACCCGGATTGGTCGGGCCGTTGCGGTGTTTGGCAATTGCCAGTCGGGTTATCGTGTGCAGCGGGCTGTTTTCTTCCGAGTTGGGCTGATTGATGAACATGACGACATCCGCGTCCTGCTCCAGGCTGCCCGATTCGCGCAGGTCGGAGAGCACCGGCTGCCGATCGGGGCGCGATTCCACCGCCCGGGAGAGCTGCGCCGCGGCGACAACCGGCACCTTCAATTTGCGCGCCAACACCTTAAGATAGCGCGAGATATAGGAGACCTCCTGCACGCGGTTATCGGTCTTGGTATCCGCGGACATTAATTGCAAATAATCTACAATCACCAGGTCCAACCCGTATTCCATTTGCAGCCGGCGGCATTTTGTGTGCATTTGCAGCGGGGTGATGGCGGGGGTGTCGTCAATGAAAATATTCGCTTCCGCCAGCACTTCGAGAGCCCTGAGGGTGCGGTTCATTTCCTCATCCGAAAGCCTGGCGGAGCGCAGTTTTTGAGAGTCGATATCCGTCGCCTGAGCCAACAAGCGCTGCAGCAGCTGTTCCGCCGACATTTCCAGCGAGAATATCGCCACATTACGTTTGAGCTGCAGCCCGACATGTTTGGCAATCCCAATCAGAAAGCCGGTCTTTCCCTGACCAGGACGCCCAGCCACGAGAATGAAATCCGACTTCTGCATCCCGTCCAGGGCCTTATCGATGGACTTTAACCCTGTCTCCAGCCCGGAATACTCTCCGGTCTTCTCGCTCATTTCTGACAAACGTTCAAAATAATTGCGCGCGACGCTGCTGATTGGAACAAGGTCGTGCTTTTCCCGGTCCTGACTGACCCCGAAAATCGCTTCTTCCGCCTGGTCGACCACCGTTTCGAGGTTAATATCCTTGCGATGCGCCAGCTTCGCGATTTCGTTGGCGGAAGCCAACAGCCTGCGGCGGGTTGCCAGCGCGTTGATGTTACGCGCGTAGGCTTCGGCGTGCAGCGAGGAAGGCACCTGATTGGTCAGGCTTGCCAGATATTCCACGCCGCCGACGTCTTCCAAGTGTCCCTGAGCTTCAAGCTCCTGCTTCACCGTGAGCAAATCAAAGTTTGGGTCGCTGGAGTAGAGGCTCTGAAACGCCGTCCAAATCCATTGGTTGCTGCGGTAATAAAAATCCTCCGCTTTTAGCAGCGTGGACACGTCCAGGAAGACAACCGGCGTGATCAGGACCGCGCCAATTAAGGCTTCTTCCATACTGCGGTCATAAAGCTGGCTTACGCCGGTATCCCCGGCGTTTGAGGAGTCATATTCTTGATCGCTCATTCGCACTCCAAATCTCTGCCTGTTTTGAACCTGGCTGTGGGATGGGTGAAACCCGGTCAGGGAGCAAGGTCGGGGTCATCGTCCGCGCTCTTGGCGTCCTGTTCATCAGAATCTTCATGGTCAAGTTTGCTGAAAAAATCTTCAAATACCGAAAGGCTGCCAGCAGGCTCCCCGGATGTTTCTGATTCAATATCTTCGGGGTGCACATCTTCCTCGGGGGTCACCGAGGCGCGTTCAAGCACGTCCTCATCCACGAAAATCGGGACGCCGGTGCGGACGACAAGCGCAATCGCGTCGGATGGGCGGCAGTCCAGGCGTTTTTGGGTTCCACCCTGCTCTATCACCAGGTTGGCAAAAAAGGTGTCGGATTCCAGAGCAGTGATTTCGGCGGACAGCAGGCGCGCGTCCAGGATGCCAAACAGGTTTTTCATCAGGTCGTGGGTCAGCGGGCGAGCCGTTTCAATTTTATGGAGCACGATGGTAATTGCCTCAAACTCGTACAGCCCAATCCAAATAGGCAGGTAACGTTCGCTGTCCTTCTCTTTGAGCACCACGATTCTATCCTGGTTAATCAGGCTCACCCGTACACTTGAAATCAGGCATTCTCGCATTTTTTTCATCACAACCTACCGTTCGGCAAATTCTCGACCGCACCTTTAAGTTGATTTTATCACGCCGGGCACCTGCTTTCAATGCCGGCAGGCAGACCAAACCTGAATCGGCCGGCGATTACGCGCGTTTGCAGCAGTGGGGCAAGCCCGGGGTTTATTGTAAGCAGAGATTCATCATGTATCGCCGCATTTAACCGACGGCGTTTGAGAGTGGGGTTTTATTTGCGAGAACTTATTGGCTGCCCATACGCAAAATGATCATTTTTCACCTACTTGATTTGGCGGGTTTGGGCTATAATACTTTTAACAATCTTGTTCAGAAAATGGTTATTGTGTTTTCTGATAATGGGTCAGCGGAGGTCGGCTGACAGGAAAACATTATCAGATTTATTATCGACGAAATTAGCGCGGCCGATTTTGCGGGCGGATTTAGAAGGATAGAGGAAACGTTGCTGGACAACTCCCGGGTTTCTATTCTATGCATCGAAGGAAAACGAAAAAACAACTTCGCCTTCGCTCCTGACCTGAAGCGGAAAGGATATGATGTGCATGTGGCGGAAAGCGGCGCGAAAGGTATCGCGCTCCTTTCCGGGCTGTCTCCGAAGGTGATTATCATCAACGCGTCCTCATTGCGCACCAACAGCCTGCGCATCACCAGCCGCTTTCGAAGCATCCTGCCGGAATGTCCGATTATCCTCATCGTGGACAAGGGCGAGGCTGCCGTGCCCGCCCCCGAAGCCAACGTTGTGCTTGAGCTGCCCTTTACGGTGCAGAAGCTGGTCAATCGCGTGCGCACCTTTCAGGCAGTGGGGCAGCGCCATCTCATCAGCCTGGGTCCGCTGCAGCTCAACACCCGTTCCAATATGGTCTCGTGCAATGGCAAGGAAGCGCATCTGACCCCGCGCCTTACCAGAATTCTCATGTATATGATGGAGGAGCCCAATAAAGTGCATCGGCGGGAGGAGCTCTTCCAAAAGGTTTGGGAAACTGACTACACCGGCGACACCCGAACCCTGGACGTGCATATCAGCTGGCTGCGGCAGGCGCTGGAGGATAACCCCCGCCAGCCCGAGTATATCCTTACGGTGCGTTCGGTCGGTTACCAGCTGCGCATCCCGGAAACCACTCCCGACCCCGCGGGTTAGGGCGCGGGCGGCAGGCAGGGTTGGGAAAGACATGGATGCGCGCCAGCCTGCCAAGTGGCTTTGAATGGGGTGAGGGCATTCTAAGCTCTGCTAAGAAACCAAATGCTGTTGGGTCTGGATCCTTCTTTTTTCAGAATAGAGTGTTTTTTTTGTTTGACCGGTTACACCTCAAATACTTTTAACACTTCATCCCCATAATCATTGATAACCTTGACAGCAATCTTCCCGCTGCCTGGGCGTTCAAAAGCAACGCTCTCTTCTCTATAAAGCGTCTCCCAGGCGTCCGGGTCAATTTCAGCTCTCAGCGTGCGCTTGAGCTTGCCATAAGGGTCGTCCTGGATGGTAAAGTATGCCTGCCGCACGAAGAAGCTTTCCTCGTTGTAGTCGTCATCAATGAACCAGCAGGCAATTTCATCCGGCTTACTCGAGCGAATCTCGCCGGTGGTGGGGTCAAAAATATCCACGCCAATCAGCTTCACCTTTAGCTTATCCCACACCCGCACCACTTCCACGTCCGGCTCGCCGTAGGCGGTGAAGAGGTTAGCATTGCGGGTCTTTTTCAGCAGGTCGCCCATCATCAGGTCGGGGTTGATGCGCGCCGGGAAGATCCTAAGCCGGCCGTACTGTTTGGTTTCCTCGGTCACGTGCGGGTCGAAGGCGAAACCCAGCACTACGAGCATATCAAAGCCGATGCCCTGCATAGCTTCCTTGGCTGCCTCGCGGATCAGGTCGCCGGTGACCGTACCATGTTCCGGGCCAATGCAGACCGCCGCGCGCTTGCTTCCGCTGCCTGCCTGGTATTCGCCGCTGGCTTGCAAGTAGCTGCCGGCATAGCTTTCCAGGCGGATGAAGTTCAGACGTTCACTCTTGCGCGTGTTTTGCACTCCGGAGGTGCGCAGGTTTTCCAGGATCATCTGTTCAAACTTGCCGCCGGCTTCTGTCCGTTCCGCCAGTTTTTCGCTTTCCGGGCGCTCCACGGAGCTGGAGAGCACGCGGTGCGGTGAAAGGCTTTCCACCGTGAAGGGGCCGCTCACGCGCACGCGCTTACGGTCTTCATACGGTTTATCGTAGAGCAGTTCCATGTCCGCCCGCCTGGCGATGGAAGCGTCAATTTCCGCCTGGCGCGCGCGCTTGCCCTGCCACCATTCCTCCAGCAGCTTGCCCGCTTCGCCCTGCGCCTCGCGCGGCATTTCCCATTCCTCGTAAGCTTTGCCCAAGGCCTGGTTGATTTGCGCGCGCAGCGGCTCCAACTTTTGCTGCCAGCGTTCATATATAAAATCTAGTTCATCATTACTAGTAATCGAATATCTTGTTATATGGGGCACGCGTTCATAGACAAAGCCATGGCGCAGATCATTTCCGAATTGGGCTTTGCGGGCAGCGATGCCTTCCTGAGGAGAGCCAGAGAGTTCGTTTTCCTTCTGGTAGCCTTCGGGGGAATCCGCCAACAGGTAATAGGGATAGGAGGCGCTCATCAGCCGCATACGTGCGAGGGCGAGCGAGACGCGCGAGGTGTCGATGGTGATCCAGCGCCGGCCCCACTGCTCGGCGACGTAGGCAGTGGTGCCGCTGCCGCAGGTGGGGTCCAACACCAGGTCGCCCGGGTCGGTTGACATTAGCATACATCTCTGGATGATTATTCGACTTGTTTGAACAACATAGAACATGTCAGTCTCACCCCTTGTGTCTGACCACATATTTGTTAATGGAGAATATGGAAAATCGTTAAAATAGCTTTTAAATGTTCTGACACCTTCTCGAGGTAATAGCCTATTTAGCTTCCATAATTTCTTTGTGCCTTCTACTCCCACTGACCAGTGACGTGAATTCCCACATCTGAGTACTATTTCCTTACCTTCAAAAAATACCGAGACATTTTTTGACCCTTCGGGGGTGTAACCACTTGAAACAATTGGAGTGGTAGCAAAGACCCTTGCTCCTTCTGGCAATAATTTTTCGTTTTTTAGCTCATCATCTGTTATTCGTCTGATGGAACCATCAGTTAGTTCAACATTTCGAAATTCTATTGAACCCTGTTCACCCATCGTTTTTGGAATGAATAACTTACGATACTTTAGCTTATTAATATCTTTTGAGAAATGTAGAATTTGGTCGTACACAGCAGGAGTTGTTTTAGTCTGAACTAAACCGGATGTTTTTAAGAAACTGAGTAGACAGACAAAATTTTGACTCCCAAAAACCTCATCCAGCACACTTCTGACCAGATGTACATTCTCATCGCCGATCTGCACAAAAATGCTGCCGCTTTCAGTGAGCAGATCGCGGGCGACCATAAAGCGGTCGCGCAGGTAGCTCAAATAACTGTGAATACCCAGTTCCCAGGTGTCCCTGAAGGCTTTCACCTGCTCGGGTTCGCGCGTCAGGTCGGCTTGCGTGCCGTCTTTCACATCCCGCTTGCGCAGGCGGGTCTGCCAGTTAGAGCCAAACTTGATGCCGTAGGGCGGGTCCATGTAGATCATCTGGACTTTGCCCTTGAGGGCTTCACGCTGCGCCAGAGAGTTCATCACTAGTAAACTATCACCCAGGATCATGCGGTTGGACCAGTTTTGCTCATGCTCGTAGAATTCCACCAGGTCTTCAAACTCAATGTGATTAAAGTCGCCAAACATGTCCAGCTGGTAAGGCGTCTGGCCCTCCCCGATGCCTTTGTGTTTGGCGGCCTGGGCGCGCACGTTTTCAATGATGGCTTGCGGCTGGATCTTCTCCTGGATATAGATGGGCACGGAAGGCACTGGCAGGTCGGTGCGGTCTTGCTCGTCCTTGCCCCTCCAGACCAACTGCGGGTCCAACGAGGGGTCGCGCGGATACAGCATGGTTTTGGGTGCGCGCTCGTCATCCGCCATAAAGCCCGAAAGCTCCTGGGGTGGGATGTTCACGCGCTTGTCCTGATGCTTGAACGATGATATCTCGGTGGAATTGTCTTTTTTAGCCATTTTCCCTGTCTTTCAAATTACTGATGCTATCCTTCATTGTGTTAACCAATGCTTAAGCTTGACAATGAGTTCTAAAGATGCTATTCTATAAGCAGGCGGGTGCCCGACCATGAGTTGCGCACATAGGTGGCTGAAATGTCACCGCCCTCCTTCAAAATCATCGCCCTGCCAGGTTAATCCTGGTAGGGTTTTTTATATCATCTGGGAAGAACTTAATCCCATAACCTAAAAGCTTGCCATCTTTTCGATAGTATCTAGGAATCTGCCTGGTAAAGAAAGGATAATCTGGTTTCGAATATCTAAAGGCATGGTAGATATTGTAGGCAGACAAATCTGGTAAGGTTAACAATTGAGAATAGGTTGAGACATTAAAGAATGGCACTTCTTTAATAAAATTAATGCTGGTTTTGGCGAACGTTCCTTGTTCCTGATACCAAAGTAAATTGCTACGTGTTACCTTATATTGACCAACGTATTCATCCAGGATAACGAAAGCAAACTCCTTTTCATTTTCCTGCTTTTTTTCATTCAGATTCTCTAAATACCAATCAACCCGTTCAATTAGCATTTTAAAGGCAAGTTGATAAGGGGGTTCAGGCCTCTTATTGTTAGATAAATATTTCTCTTTATGCTTAAGCCTGTCAATTACTACTGATATGAGGGGTAATTGATAATTATCATAAATCGCGTAAATTTCCTCAACCATTTCAGTAAGATGCGGTAAAGGAATCGTGGAAAAAGGGTGAACAGGATATTTTCCCCCCGCCGACCTTAGATTGGTCGATTTAATTTCAATTTTTATCGGCTTAACTTTCGGGAAATAATGTCGCTTAAGGCGAGTAATTTCTTTATCAATTGCCATCCAATAATCACAACGTATACCTACTGCTGTCATGACAAACCAGGGGTCGTCAGCCAGAGATTTGTCTTCCAGTGAAGGTCGTCCACATTCATCAATATAGAATAGATACATTAATTAAATCCTATTTCCATTAGAATTAATCAAGGCAATATATTCTCTGATTTCATTCATCACATTCCACGGGTCGCTGGTCTCGTGGAATGCCCAGCGTCCATAGGTGCCCAGGGCATTGACTGCCGGCACCCACATGGTGCGGGCGGTGGCGGTTTTTTCCTGCTTTTCGGGTTTCTCCCGCCCGCTCACCTCCAATATCAGGTTGAGCAGATCACCGCGCCCATGCCCATCATCAATGCGGACGATGAAGTCCGGGTTGTATTCGTGGTTTTCGCTCTTGATGGTGTAGGGGATGGTGAAGCCCAGGCGCTCATTTTTGACGTAATGCACAACTTCGTCCATATCTTCCAGGCTCTGAGCCACTTTCTGTTCCCAGCTGCCAGTATCCGCCACCACATGGGAAATATGGCACTTATCCGCACGCGTGGGGTAGACAGGCTGGGTGGTGTCAAAGTCCACGTAGCGTGTGGAGCCCAGCTGATCGTAAGGAGCCAGGATAGGGAACAAACGCTTTTCGCCTTCATCTGCCTTGACGATCGCGCGGTATATTTTTTCGACCGAGTCGTCAGCGTTCTCCAACAGCAGCAAAAGCTGTGGGAAGGTGTTGTCCTTCAACGTCAGGCAGGTCTCCCGCCACTGGCGAGCTATCTTCAACAACTGTGGGAAATACCAGGGCTGGCTTTCATCTTTTTCGTCTTTCACGTAGCGGGTAAGCAAGCGGCTTGCGATCAAGAAGTCCACTTCCTGGACGCGGCGTATTTTGAGTTCTTCCAGGGTATGGATCTCCTCCTCGCCAAGAATAGATGACATCTCGACCTTGGAGGGCATGTCTTGCGTTGAAAGAACCTTGCGGCTGTCGGGATCAAACTCAGCCTTTAGCTGTTTTTCGGGCAGGATGTAGCGGTAGCCAATCACGCGCGGGAAGGTTATCTCACATTCCATTCGTTCTTCCAAAGCCCGCACGTGCGTCGTTTGAACCGGGCGCGGAGGGGTGACACTTGCACCAGCACAGGGGACGAATGAAAACGGCACGCCGTATACTTCGGCGAATTCAGGGGTGTAGGTTTCGATTTCCACCGTTTTCCCCTCACAAGTGACCTTCTGCAGGCCTGTGGCATGGTTCATGCGCCGCAGCCCGCGTCCAATTACCTGCTCGCACAAAAGTTGGGTACCAAAAGCACGCACGCCAAGAATGTGCGTAACCGTACTGGCATCCCAACCCTCTGTGAGCATGGACACTGAGACCACGCAGCGGATTTGTTCCCCCAGTTTTTCTGGTTTACCGACCGTGTTCATCACCTCGCGTAAAATATCGGCATCGGTCAGGCTGTCCGGATCTCTCCCTCCTGAACGGATGCGGAAATCCGCTTTGAATTGTTCAATCTCATCCGCGGCAATCTGTTTGAACTCAGGGGTGAGGTTTTCGCCGCTTTCCAACTGTTCGCTGTCCACCAGGATGGTGCGCGGACGCGCAAGAAAGCGTTCGTTGTCCACGTTACTGAAGAGGTCGAGTTTCCCGGGAACCAGGCGGACCGTTCCATCCTCTAAATCCTTGCGCCAGCCAGCAATGTAGTTGTAGACCATTCGGGAAACATTGGTGTTGTTGCAGACGACAATAAAGACCGGAGGGGTGCTCCCTCGCAAGGTTGAATCCTGGTCTGCTGCCCATGTTTGATAAAGGGATTTGTAATTGGAATACAGACTTTGGATTGCCCCTTCCAGAATCTGAGGCAGCCTTGGCTCTTCGTCCACAGCTTCCGTGCCACGACCTTTCTTGGGTAATTGGTCGCTGATCCTGGGCCAGATGGAACGATACATGGGCATGCGGCTGTCCATGGTATCATCCGCAACAGGAACTCGCGGGACTTTGACAATGCCGCTTTCGATGGCATCGGTGAGAGAGAAATCGGAAACTACCCAGCTAAACAAAGTGCCTTCCGGGTAACCGGAACCTTTGAGGAAGAAAGGTGTGGCAGAAAGGTCAAAGACTACCTTAATTCCAAGCTTGGCTTTGACAGCTTCCAAACCATTGATCCAAATGCGCGCCTGTTCTTCCCGTTTTTCGGCTTCTTTCTTCTCTTCGCTCTTCAGTTTTTCCTCGCCGTCCTCTGCCTTGTGTCGATAACAATGATGAGCTTCATCATTGATTACAATAATGTCCTTTTTGGTTCCCAGAGCGCGGCAAACGCGCCTGACCATCTGGTCGTTTGTTTCAAGAAAACCGTCCTCTTTTTTGCCTTGGGCAAGGATGTCCTTGGTGAGCTTACCAGCTTTCACGGTTTCTTTTCGGATAAAAGCGTGATAGTTAGTGATTACAATGCTTGCCCGCTGCAACTGACCCATCATTTGAGTTGGCACCAAATCGTGCAATCGATAATAATTTTCAGGGTCGTTGGGCATCAACACCCTCAATCTGTCCCGGATCGTGATGCCGGGGGTAACAATCAGGAAAGCATCGGAAAAGCGGTCGTCTTGCGGGTTCGCGGATTTATTGAGGGTTTGCCAGGCGATCAGCATTGCCATTACGAGGGTTTTGCCGCTTCCAGTCGCCATTTTGAACGCAATCCTGAATAAGTCCTGATTAGCGGCCTCGTTACCTTCTCTAAGTTTCTCGAGGATACGCCCCAGGTCGTTTGAAGCAATTACCTCTGCGAGATATATAGCTGTTTCAATTGCCTCAATCTGGCAAAAATAGAGACGGCGTTCCCTCATTGGGTTGGTCCAATATTCAAGTAAACGACGGGTGGTGTTTGTGATGCGGGTATACCCACCCATACGCCACACACGGACTTCATTGCGAAGATGGTTGATGAACTCATTGGGTTTCCTTTGCTCGGCAAAACCCCCTTCATCAAACAATGAGCTCTGAACACTCTTATTTTTCGGTTTGGGTATGGGTACAAGATGTTCGCTGATCCGACGGGCATTTATGATTTTGTCAGTTATGCCTTGATCATTGAATTGAAAGTGTCTGGCCGGCTCTTCAAAAGGAGAATTGATAATTGGATTCTCAATCAACGTATTTGCCACGAAAACGATTCCTCCTTTTACGCAAGATATTAAGAAATGATAACACATCATAATGTTTTGACCACTTACCCCACAATTTTCCCGCCAATCCCCTTTTGCGTTACAATTAACCCGATGATTCCGCCCAAGGAGGGTTCATGAGCAATTCCCCGTTTCCATCCAAACGCGCCCCGGCGTATCAACATATCCCTGATGAGAAATGGAACGACTGGCATTGGCAGCTCACCCATCGGCTCAACACTATCGAGGATTTTGAAGCGCTCTTTCCGCTTACCCCAAGTGAAAGAGAGGCGCTCTCCTCTTCCGGGCTGTTCCGCGTGGATGTAACCCCTTATTTCGCTTCCCTGATTGACCCCAATAACCCCTTTGACCCCATCCGCCGCCAGGTCGTCCCTACCGCCCGGGAAATGCAAAGCTTTACCGGCATGATGGAAGACTCGTTGGCGGAGGATATGCACAGCCCGGTCCCCGGGCTGGTTCACCGCTACCCGGACCGCGTTTTGATGTTGATTACCAACCAGTGCGCCACGTACTGCCGCTATTGTACCCGCGGTCGCCTGGTAGGCGACCCCCGACAGGGCTTTATGCGCGATTTTGAAGCCCAGATTGCCTACATCCAGCGCACCCCCCAAATCCGCGACGTGCTTATCTCCGGCGGAGACCCGCTGACCCTCTCGCCCGACCATCTGGAACGCGTGCTGAGCTCCCTGCGGGAAATCCCGCATGTGGAAATCATTCGCATCGGCTCGCGCGTGCCTGTGTTTCTGCCTCAGCGCGTCACCACGCATCTGACGGAGCTGCTCGAAAAGTATCACCCGCTGTGGCTGAATATCCACGTCAACCATCCCAATGAGATAACCGCCGAACTGGCTGAAGCCTGCGACCGGCTCAGTCGGGCTGGCATTCCGCTTGGGAACCAATCCGTGCTGCTGGCGGGCGTGAATGATGACCCGTACCTGATGCGCCGGCTGGTGCAAGACCTGGCGCGCATCCGCGTGCGCCCTTACTATATCTACCAGTGCGACCTGGTGGAAGGCGCCGGGCACTTCCGCACGCCGGTCTCCAAAGGACTGGAAATTATCGAAGCGCTGCGTGGGCACACCTCCGGCTTCACCGTGCCGACCTATGTGGTGGACGCTCCCGGCGGCGGTGGGAAAATCCCGGTAATGCCCAATTATGTGCTCTCCAGCTCGCCGGATAAGGTGGTGCTGCGCAACTTTGAGGGTTATATCAGCGCCTATTCCGAGCCGCAGGATTATCAGCCTCCCGATAAAAGCCTGACAGACCCATATAAGCCGAAGGAAGCGGACTTGCAGGAAGGCGTGTTGGGGCTGCTCAAGGGCGACCGTATGAATATCAAGCCGGAAGGCTTTGACGCGCTGCACATGCGCGGGGGCGAACCGCACCGCTTGCGCATGGACGCGCAAAAATGGAAAGCGCTCGGTATCGGGAGCGAAGAACCAGAGGCGAAGAATTCGGACGCGAAGCCCTGAACCGCTGCCAGCGCGCGGAGGGCTTGTGTTCTTCGCGCTCCATAGTTGACTGCCCGCTTTTCCGCCAGACCCGGATAATACCGGGAATACGGGCAGGCGTCAGGCAACAACTGGCCGGGCGCGGCAGCCTTTGATAATGATAACTGGCTGAAACGCCGGTATTATTGACAAATACCCGAAAAACGGGTAGTATAGTAACGTCAGTCAGGAATGCTCGCAGCCCTATGGAAAACCCGCAAACCAACCCGCATGCTTTTTGCATCAACGCGGACCTGATCGGTTCCCGCAGCAGTCATCAGGCGCAGTTCCTGCCGGACGTGGCGCGCGAGCTGAACGCGCGCTTTGCCGGCGAGCTGCAAACGCCTTTCACTGTTCGGGCGGGAGATGAACTGTTTGGCGTTCTGATAAATCCGGAGGCGGGCTTCAGGGCGTATAAAACACTCTACGCCCTCTCTACTGCGCGGGGGCTGCCTTTCTATGTCGGGATAGGCGTGGGCAGCGTGGAGTTGAACGAGAGCGCCAACGCCGAACTGGTAAACGGCGCGGCCATCTGGTACGCGGCGGAAGCGCTGGCGAAGCTGAAGGGCAAGGCGGATGGTGAGCTTTTTGCGCGGCAGAAGCGATCCCGGTTCCGCTATGCTGTCGTGGTCAGCGGGCAGCCGATGGAAAACCAGGTTTTGCAGCATTTTCTGTATTACATCATGAGCCGCGTTCAAGGGCGCACGGAGCTGCAGCGGCAGGCTGTCGCGCTGAAGGAAGCGCACCCCGATTGGGACAATTTGCGCCTGTATCGCGCGCTGGAGGGCAAAGCGCAGGAAAATATCGAGGCGGAAAACGCGATTGCCAACTTCAGCAAGCTGCTGAGAAGAGGGGATTACCAACTGGTGCGCGACGCGGAAGAAGCCTTTCTCTTTCTGATGAGTCGTTTTTGCGGCGCGAACTGAAGCGTGTCTGATTATGCCGACATAGTCCGGTTTTGTTTGTGGAGGGAAGATGATAAGACCCCTGGCAGTCCTGATCCTTGCCCATTTAGTCGCAGATTTTATCTTGCAGCCGGCTTCCCTGATTGCCATCAAACAGAAGCGGAACAAGCCCGGCAGCCTCTGGAACAGCGGAGTATTTTGGCACAGCCTGGTGCACCTGGCGCTCAGCACGGCGCTTCTGGTTTTGGGCGGCTTGTGGGGCTGGCGCTACCTGCTGGCAGTGGTTTGTGTTTCCGCGGCGCATTACCTGATTGACCGGATCAAGTTCCTGTGGAAGATTCCGGGCACCTGGGTCTTCATCCTGGACCAGATGCTGCATTTTGCGGGTATCTATCTCATCCTGCTGGCTTTCGGGCTGGCAGCCGCGCCTGTGCCGCTTGTGGGCCTGGCGGTTTCTTTCGCGCAGCACAGCCTGCCGCTCAGCCTTTCGAATAAACTTATGCTGGGCGCGATATGCGTCATCGGGCTGGTGTGGGTGAGCGGGCACCTGGTCAAAAACATCCTGGGTTCACTCAGGCTGCGTCCGTTTGAGAGCCTGAAGAAGCCCGCGGAGGATCAAGCCAGCGGCGGCGCCCAGGAACAGCCAGCGGCAGCGGAAGCGAAGAACGCTGCGTTCACTGAGGCGAGCACGGGTATGTACATCGGTTACCTGGAACGGCTGCTGATTGGCGTTTTTATGATTTCGGGGATTTATGCCGGTCTGGGTTTACTTGGCACGCTCAAGACGTTGGCGCGTTTTAAACAGCTGGAAAACCGCGAAATAACAGAATACTTCATTTTGGGGACGATGTTGAGTATGCTGTTGGGAATACTGTTTGGCGCGCTCCTGCGCTTTCTCATCTTTTTCTGAGCAGTCTGAATCAGTCCTGAATCTTCAACACTTCACGCACGGTTTTCAGGAGCACAGGGTCTACCTCGGCATTCAGTGAGTTGCGCTCCGGTGGAATGGATTGCCGGTCAATCTCTTTCGCGGCTTCCATAATCCAGCGGGCTGCCAGGTGCAGCGGAACGCGGCTGGTATCGATGACCAGCGAGAAGAACTGAGCTGAGTTCGCGCTGACGTTATGAAAGGTCTGCAGAAAACTTTCCCGCACTTCGTCGCTGTGACGCACAACTTTTTCGGCTTCCAGAATATCGGGGATTTGTTCGGTCTGCATCGCGTTGCGGATGCGGTGTTCCAGCGGGGCGCGCAAGAGCACATGAAGGACATTCTGATAATCCTGGAGAACGAGGAACCCGCCGCGCCCGATGATGACAGTATTATCCAGCTTGGCAAACGCGAGGAGAGTCTTATTCAGCTGCTTAATCAGGTCGCGATAGTCGCTGTCAAACAGGGACCAGATATTGTGGGTGGTGTCATAAACTTTGTTCAGGCTGAGTATCCCGAATTGTTCCAGCACTTTCCCAATGAGTTGTTTATCTACCAGGCGGTAATTCAGCGAATTTGTGACCATCTGGCTGATTAATCCGCCGCCTGTGCCAATCTCACGCGACATTGTAATGACTGCCATAGGGCTCCTTTCTGCTCTCTATAAGTATAAATCATAACAAGCTTAAAGCAAACCGTTCCCCTGACTTTTTGGAGAACGGACAATCTGAGGTGGCACATCAGGCATGCTTAAGCGACAACCAGCGCCACCCAATCCTCCTGCTGGTATTTCGTAACGAGGGTCAATCCCCTGGCTTTTGCCGCCGAGAGAACATCCTCGGCCTGGTTCTCAAGAATCCCTGCCAGAACCAGCTTACCGCCAGGAGCCACCAGGTCCGCGAGCCCCTCATGAAAGAGGCGGATGAGCACGGGCGCGAGAATGTTGGCGAGCACCAGCGGGGCCTGTTTTAGGGAATACTCGCCCGCCAGAATGTCGGACAGTGAACCCTGCGCGGCTTCAATCTGGCTTTCGGAGTGGTTGAGACGCGCGTTGGCAAGCGTTGCCTGCACCGCGAGTTCATCAATATCCACCGCCAGAGCGTGGGACGCGCCGGATTTGAGCGCGGCAATGCTGAGGATGCCCGAGCCGCAGCCCAGGTCAATTACCGGCTGCCCTGCATAGGGATACTCTTCGACAGCAAGCAGGCAAAGTTGGGTGGAAGGGTGGGTGCCGGTGCCAAACGCCATGGCCGGGTCGATGCGCACCACGCGCCGCGTTTCTCCCTCAGGAAGGTCCAACCAGGCAGGCAAAACGAGCCAATGTTTCCCAATTCGCAGCGGCTGGTAGTTTTGCTTCCAGACTGTCATCCAATCCTGGTCTTCGACACTGATGAATTCCGGCCCGGGCAGGGGCACGATTTTCCCCATATACCAGAGGGCTTCTTCGAGGCTGCGTTTTTTGCTTTCCAGCTCTTCATCCTGCGGCAAATACGCGGCGACGCGCACCATGCCGGTGGGGATGTGTTCGTGCCTCTCCGGGTCGTAACGGGTAACGTTAACCAACACCACCCCATCAGGGGAGAAGCGCGCGAAGACCTCCGCGACCGCTTCCGCCAATTCGCCGCTGCAGGTCAGAGAGGCTTCTGTCCAGATTTTTTTTGCGTCAGCCACCGAGGACGTCCTTCAGCTTGTCCAAAAAGCTGCGTTCCTGGATTTTAATCTCCGAGCCCATGGTCTTGCCCAGGCTCTCCAGCAGCTGCTTTTGTTCCGCGTTCAGTTGGGTCGGGATTTGCACATTCACGGTCACCAATTGGTTGCCGCGGCTGCCCTGACGGTTGACGAGCGGGATACCCTTATCTTTGAGCTTAAAGACCTTACCCGGCTGCGTTCCGGGCGGAATGCGCAGTTTTTCGCTGCCTTCCAGGGTTGGGATGCTGATTTCATCGCCCAAGGCTGCCTGAGCTATGTTGATATCCAGATCCAGCAGCAAGTCGGTGCCAGAGCGCCTGAAGAAGCGGTGCGGCTGCACCTCCAATTCAAGATAGAAATTGCCGTTGGGGCCGCCGTTGATGCCGGGCTGACCTTCTCCGATGACGCGCACCTGGTTGCCATTATCCACGCCGGCTGGAATTGAGATCTTCCGTTTGATGATTCGCCGCTCCAGCCCGCTGCCGCGGCAGGTATGGCAGGGGTCCTCGATGATTTCCCCGCGCCCGCCGCAAACCGGGCAGGGACCAACCTGGACCATGGAGCCCAAAAAAGTCTGGTGTACCTGACGGACTTCGCCCTGCCCTTTGCAGGTGCCGCAGGTGACCGCTTTTTTGCCTGGTTCCACGCCAGTGCCGCCGCAGGTGGAACATTTTTCATCCCGCGTGATTTCAATTTCTTTTTCCACGCCAAACACGGCTTCTTCAAAGCTCAGGCGCACGCGCGAGCTGAGATCCGCGCCGCGCCGGGGTGCGTTGCGAGAGCGCCGCGCGGAACCGCCCATGCCCGAAAAGCCGCCGAAACCAAACAAGCCTTCCAGAATATCGGAAAGGTCCATACTGCTGAAATCGGGCATGCCCTGGTAGTTCACGCCCTCCGGGCCATAACGGTCATAGGCGGCGCGCTTTTCGGCATCGCTGAGGACGCCGTAAGCCTCGTTGATTTCCTTGAATTTCTCCTCGGCGTCATGCGCTTTGTTGACGTCCGGGTGGTACTGCCTTGCCAGGGCGCGAAACGCGTTTTTAATCTCTTCCTGGCTGGCAGTTTTTGGGATGCCAAGCACCTCGTAGTAATCTCGTTTGTTTCCCATATTATTCAGAGTACCATGCTATCAACAGTCAACACCCGCCGAACCCGAAGCGCCTTCGGGTGTTGGCTGGTAAAAGTCAGCGTTTATGCCTGTTTGAAGTCACCATCAACCACGTCGCCATCCTCGGGCGGGGTCTGTTCGGAACCACCCTGCGGAGTCTCATCATGCGGGGGCTCCTGGGAATACGCCGCCTGACCAACCTGCTGCAGGGCTTGCATCAAAGCTTCCACCTCGCGGTTGATTTCTTCGGGGTTGTCCAGTTCGCGCGCGGCTTTAACCTTTGCAACCGCGGCTTCCACGTTTGATTTGATATCCGCGGGCACTTTCTCGCCCAGGTCGCGCAGGGTCTTTTCGGAGCTGTACACCGCGTTATCGGCGGTGTTGCGCGCTTCAATGAGGTCGCGCCGTTTCTGGTCTTCTTCGGCGTGAACTTCAGCCTCGCGGCGCATTTTTTCCACTTCCGCTTCGCTCAGGCCGGAAGAGGCGGTGATGGTGATGTTCTGGCTGCGCCCGGTGGCCCGGTCTTTGGCGGTCACTTCCAGGATGCCGTTGGCGTTGATATCAAAGACGACCTCAATTTGGGGTACGCCGCGCGGCGCCGGCGGGATGCCGTCCAATGAAAACTTGCCGAGAGACTTGTTATCGGCTGCCATGGGGCGCTCGCCTTGCAGCACATGAATTTCCACCTGGGTTTGGCTGTCGGAAGCCGTAGAGAAAACCTGGGATTCGCGGGTCGGGATGGTGGTGTTGCGCTTAATCAACGGGGTGGCAATCCCGCCCAGGGTTTCAATCGAAAGGGTGAGCGGGGTCACGTCCAACAGGAGGATGTCCTTGACCTCGCCGCCCAACACACCGGCCTGGATTGCCGCGCCTATCGCGACAACCTCATCCGGGTTGACGCCCTTGTGGGGGTCTTTGCTAAATTGCTTGCGGACTGCGTCCTGCACGGCTGGCATGCGGGTCATGCCGCCCACCAGCACCACTTCGTTGATGTCGCCGTTGCGGAAGTTCGCGTCGGAGAGTGCCTGCGCCACCGGTTTCATGGAGCGGTCTACCAAATCGTCTGTCAGCTGCTCCAGCTTGGCGCGGGTGAGCGTGGTGACCAGGTGTTTGGGCCCGGCGGCGTCCGCGGTGATGTAGGGCAGGTTAATTTCCGCCTGCATGGTTGTGGAAAGCTCTATCTTGGCTTTTTCAGCAGCTTCCTTAAGCCGCTGCAGGGCCTGACGGTCTTGACGCAGGTCAATGTTATTGGCTTTCTTGAATTCGTCCGCGAGGTAGTCCATGACGCGCTGGTCAAAGTCATCTCCGCCCAGGAAGGTATCCCCACTGGTGGACTTCACCTGGAACAGCCCGTCGCCAACCTCCAAAACGGAAATATCGAAGGTGCCGCCGCCCAGGTCGTACACGGCAATAGTTTCGTTTTTGCGTTTGTCCAGCCCGTAGGCCAGGGCAGACGCGGTCGGTTCGTTGATGATACGCAGCACTTCCAAACCCGCGATTTTACCGGCGTCTTTGGTGGCGTTGCGCTGGGCGTCATTGAAATACGCGGGCACGGTGATAACCGCCTGGGTAACCGGTTCGTTCAGGAAGGCTTCGGCGTCGTGTTTGATTTTTGCCAAAATCATCGCGGAAATCTCGGGTGGTGTGTATTCCTTATCACCCAGCACGACGCGCAGGTCGCCATTGGGGGCTTTGGTGATTTTGTAGGGAATGCGGCCTTTGGCGCGCTGAACTTCCGGGTCGTCATATCTGCGCCCCATAAAGCGTTTTATGGAGAATATGGTGTTTTCCGGGTTGATGATCGCCTGGTTGCGCGCCACGCGCCCCACCAGCCGCTCACCGTTTTTATTCACCGCCACAACGGAAGGCACCAGTCTTTCGCCTTCCGCGGAAGGAATGACGACAGGTTCGCCGCCCATCATCACCGCGGCGACGGAGTTGGTTGTACCTAAATCGATACCGATAATCCTAGACATGAAAGCTCCTATTTTGCTACCCGCACCAGCGCGGGTCTGATTACACGATCTTTAAGTTTGTAGCCGGTCTGAACAACCTCAATTACCTGACTGTCGGAATACTCCGGGTCTTCTTCGTGGGTTACGGCTTCCTGAAAGGCGGGGTCGAAATCGTCCCCGGGCTGCACATCCAGCGCGCTCACGCCTTTTGCGTCCAGGGTTTTCATCAGCTTTTGCAGGATGAGCGCGATACCGCTTATCCAGAGTTCAGCCTCCGGGTCGGACGGTTTGTTTTTCAGCGCCCGTTCCAGGTCATCCACCACAGGCAGGAAGGTTTTGATGAGATCCGCCAGGGCGTTATCGTAAACCAGATGATTATCCTGGTCCACGCGTTTCCGGTAGTTGGCGAAGCTGGCGCGTTCGCGCTGCAAACTGTCCAGATATTCCGCGGACTGGGCTTTCAGGCTTTCACACTCGCTTTGCAGCGCTTCCAGTTCGCTCTCGCCTGGCACGGTCTGAGATGCGGCTTGCCCGCCAGAGTCTTCCAGGTTATCTCTGTTTTCATAATTTTTCTTTTTTGAATCTGTCATAGCGTTCCTCGTTCATGTTCGCGCGCAGCGCGGTTGTGTTTATCCAATCAGGTTTTCTGCCACCAGGTCTGAAAGTAATCCAGCCACAAAGCGCACCGTGGAGATGGTGCGGCCGTAGGGCATGCGCATGGGGCCCAGGACACCCACCGTGCCGGTCAGTTGGTTTGGTATTCCGTAGCGGGTCAGGATGACCGAACATTGGCGCAGTTCCTCCCAGGTGCCCTCGCCGCCAATGAGGACCTGGACGCCGCCGATTTCGTTGCCGAGGATTGTGCGGGAGAGCAGGTCGTCCAGCTTGCTGCGCTCTTCCAGCAGGGAAAGCGCGGTGCGGGCTTGCTCCGTATCCGCGAATTCAGGTTCGGCGAGTACATTCGTCATCCCGTCCAGGTAAATTTCTCCGCTGACCAAATTTTGTGAGAGCCGCATCTGCTGACGCACAGCCTCCAACACCTGCCCGCCTGGTGGGTCGAGCAAAAGGTCCATGCGGTTGATTTGGTCTATGGAGCAGTTGGCGCAGTGTTCGTTGATGCGGGCAGCCAGCGCGGATAATGCCTCTTGGGAGGCATTATCGCTCAGGGAGAGGATTTGCTGTCGTATCTCGCCCCCCACCAAGACCAGCACCATCAGCACCTGCGCGGCGCGGGTGGAAATCAACTCCAGGTGTTTGAAGGTTGTGTTTTCGGTATGCGGCGCGGTGACAATGGAAGCAGCCTGAGATTGGTTGGCAAGCACCGAGGCAGCCAGGCGCAGCCAACCGTCAAGGTCTTGTTGTGCCTGGTAGAACTGGTGCGCGATGGTGTTGCGCATCGGCGCGGGCAGGATGGTATGCTGCGCCAGGTTGCTGACGAAAAAACGGTAACCTTCTTCGGTCGGGACCCGCCCGGCTGAAGTGTGTGGTTGGCGCAGATAGCCCAACTCGGTCAGCACGGTCATCTCATTCCGGATGGTTGCTGAGCTGATTGGAAGGGAGAACTGTTCGACCAGCGTTTTTGAGCCGACAGGCTGCGCGGTGCGGGTATGCTCGTGCACAATCAGCGAGAGCAGTAATTTTTGACGTTCAGTAAGTTCCGTTTTCATCATGATCTTATTTATTTAGCACTCTCAACACGAGAGTGCTAAAATAACGCCGTTAATAATACCACAGCGCGCGCTAAATTCAAGCGCTGCGGGTTGGGGAAGGTGTTAGATTTCCGTAAGAACTACAGCTGAGGGTTTGGCAGGCATACAACGCGCGTGACGTAGCGATTGACCGCCCCGAATTTGTACTTATAGTCTTCATTCCCGCGCATCATATCCACTTCGCGCAGGTTGTGGTCAATTGCCCATTGGATGACTTTTGCCAGCAGCACCCAACCCGGGGAACAGGGCGCGTAGGCAGATTCCCAGGCGGAATTATAGACCCACAGTTTGCCGCCCTCGGAAAAACTGTAATAGGCGGCAGCCTTATGCCTCTCAAAGGTCAGAAATGAAAGCTGCAGCTGCCCTTGCTCAAAGGCGAAGCGCGCGCTTGCCTGGAGATGTTCGCGCATCGCGGGGTTCAAAAAGGCAGCTTTACCTGGGTCCTGCCGCATCATCGCCAAAAAATCGTCCGTTTCTTCTTCCAGACGCGCCTCATCTTGCACCACGTACCATTCTGTCTGGTGGCGGTTTTCCGCGTTGCGCAGCTTGCGCCGGATTTCGTGGCGCTGTTTCTTGCTCAGACCGGCCAGATAGGTTTCCCAGCTTTCGGTCAGGGCGATGTAGGGGGAGGGCTGCAGGCGTTCTTCGGAGAACGCATAGCCGTTCCGCCCGGCGGCGCGCGGCAATGCCTGGAGAGTTTTGGAATCTTCACGCAGGTTGAGCAAATCCAGAGGATATACGCTCAGTTCCGGGTCTTCGCGCAGGAATGCCAGCAAGCCGTCCAGGAATTCTTCCAGGGCTTCCGCGGGGGCGAGGACGTCCAGGTAATCTGAGACTTCCACAGACCCGATCAGGCGCAGGGCAGGCTGCCAGCCTGGTTTTTCGCAGAGAAACAAAGGCGCGATACCAACCAGCTCGCCTTGTTCGCGGGCGGTGATGATGCGCAGGGCGCTGCTTTCAGGCTGCCACTCCGCGCCGCCCAGGGTCTGCCACCAGGCGCGCAGATAGCCGAAACGCAGAAAAGGGACCTGCATGTGGCTTCGCGAGAAGAGCTGGTCCCATTCTGATGCAAACGCATCCCAATCGGCGATGACGCGCGCGCACGAAAATTCCATAGCGTGATTATACCTTTTGGCAGTCGCGGGTAATGTATAATGTACTTGGTTTGGACCATTTTAGTTATCGGGGCGGTTCATGAAATACAATCTTGAGCTAACGAATACTGCCAACCAGGCGCTGCCGGGTTTTTTTGGCGCGAATATTCCCAGACGCGCGGTGCGCGGGCGCCAGGAAGACAGCCTGTTGATTTTCCTGTCCCAACAGAGCGGCGAGCCTTTTGAGGAAGGTCAGCTACGGAAGTGGTTGGAGAATGCCAGCGTCAGCTTTTATAAAAGTTCCGGTTCAGTCACCTCCGCTATGCGCGCGGCAGCTTTTTCGCTGAACGCCTCGCTGGCGGAAAAAAACCTCAGCCTCCCGCCAGAGCACATCCCGGTTAGCGCGCAGCTATCGCTGGGTGTTATTCATCACGAGACCCTGTTTCTGGCACAAGCCGGCCTCAGCCAGGTGGTGTTGGCGAAGCCGGGCAGCCGGGCGTTTTTCTTTGACGCCGACCTGGAGCCGCGCGGATTGGGCCTGACCCAGGTGCCGCGGCTGCGGTTTTTCCAACAGAAACTTGATGAGGGCGATGTTATTCTCTTTTCGACCCAATTTCCGGCAGCCTTTTTGGCTGGAAGCGGCGGCTTCGCCCAACCGGAATTGAGCCTTCTGCTGGCGGAATTGAACGCCTGCCAACCCCTGCCCGCCGAAGTGGGCCTGGCGCAGGCGCGGCCTGGCGAGGGCACCGCCCGCTGGACTGCGGCTGAGACGTTGGTTGAGCCTGCCCAAACCACGCCGGAGATGACCCTCGCGGAAGAGCCGGCTGGCGCGCCTTTCATAGGGGAACCGCCGCGCGCGGAAGAAACCCCGCCGCAGGATGGCGGCGCGCTGGGCGCGTCCCCTGCAGCCAACCCCGAGCCGGCTCAGGTTCCTGAAGACGCGGCTGGACATCCGCGCGCCGAAACTGACCCCAACCCGAATGCTGTTGACCAGGATCGCTTTGAACCAACCCCGGGAAGTTCCGTTCCACAGCCGGCGGAATCTGAACCAACACCCCCGAAGCCTGAAGCCCGGAATAGAGAGGCGGAAGCCTCTGCTGCCGTACAGCCTGCCGCAAGCCTGATTTTTGATGATACGGAACCCACTTTCGCCGTGGGGCAGCTGCCCACAGAAAGCCTGGCAGATACCCGCCCGCGGACCGCAAGGTATTACAGCGAGCAAAGCCCTGAAAAAAAGCCGCGCGACCGCGCCGCTGAAAGAGCGCTGCGAAAACAGCGCAGCCAGACCAGCTTTCGCAAGGTCGCTGAGAGCGCCGGCACTATGAACAAACTTGGTGAGAGGGTGGCTGCCTTCCTCACCGGCGAAAAAAAGCAAACCGGAGAAGACGGTGCGCTGAACGCCGAAATCCCGCGCGGAACGAAACTTCTGCTGGCGATTTTTGTGCCGCTGTTGGTGGTGGGGCTGCTATCCGCGGTTTACTTCAGCCAGGGGAGAGGCAACCAATATGAGTATCTCCTGGCGCAGGCGCAGGCGGCGGTAGATAACGCGCCGCTGATGCAAGGCGCCGAAGCCCAGCGGGAAGCCTGGAACCAGGCGCTTTCGTGGTTGGACCAGGCGGAGGCATACCGTCAGAGCAGTGAGCTGCGCGCTTTGCGCGCGCGCGCCCAAAACGCGCTGGATGTTTTGGACGGCGCATTAAGGCTGGCATATAAGCCTGCCTTTGCTGCCTCTGCGCTCACCGGTCTGGATATCTCCCGGATTGTTTCGGTTGGAACAGACCTCTACCTCCTGGACAGGGCGACTGGCGTCGTGCTGCACCTCAGCCCATCCAGCAGCGCTTTTGTTCCAGACCTGAGCTACAACTGTAAACCTGGTTTGTATCAAGGCATTCAGGTTGGGCAGCTGGTGGATGTGATTTCTGTACCGATTAACAACACGGCCCGCGCACCCATCCTGGCGCTCGACGCGAATGGAAACGGACTGTTCTGTGGGGTGGGCAAGGAACCCAGCCCGTTCGCGCTGATTCCTCCGGACGGCGGCTTTGGCAGGATTGGAACGGTACTTTATGATGCCGGGCGTCTGTTTATTCTGGACCCGGTCAAGAACGCGCTGTGGATTTATCGCGGAGCGAATATGGAATATGTCAACCCGCCGGATTCTTACTTTGAGGAGCAGCCGATTGCGCTTTCAGAAGCCGCCTCCGCGGCAGTGAGCGGAGATGAACTTTTTCTGCTGTTTGCTGATGGGCACAGCTCACATTGTTTGGCGTCGAATGTGACGGGGACGGTGGAATGCGCGGACCCCTATGTATATCAGGACGCGCGCGGCGGAATGGACGGCGGAGCGCTGGATTTTGGCGCGCTGCGCTTCAGCCAGCTGAGCTATTCCCCACCGCCCGACCCCTCCCTGTATTATCTGGCGGCGGAACGGGCGGAACTGTATCAGTTCAGCTTACGCCTGAACCTGAACCGCGTGCTGCGCTCCGGCGCGAGCGGCGGAAGTTTGCCCGCGCGGTCCGTCACAGCATTTAACGTCGGATCCAACCGGAACGTATACCTGGCTTTCGGCGGAGAATTGTATTACGCGGTGATTCCCTGAGCGCCGCGTTGCCCGGATTTGTTTGAAAGCGGCTGTGTTTTTGAAGCCGTTTTTTGTAGTGACGCGCGCTGCCGGCCAGACCCAAAGGCCCGCCGTACGGGCGAAGCGCCTCCATACGAAAAGAACTGCCTGATGCATAGGTTTGTTATGGGTGCTTCGCCCCTATAAGCGGGTGGGGCCGGCTTTTTTTGCCTCAACCCTGCGCGGCGGTGAGGGTTGATGTTACAATTATTTGATCCGGCTGCGCTAAAAAAATCTCATCCAAAACGCGGCAGCCCGGGTAACTTTGTTCTTATGAAGGAGCAATATGTCTGATGTAAATCCCCGTTTGGAACAACTGAATAAGACCCTTGCCGAAGCCAAATTAGGCGGAGGTCAGACCCGGATTGACAAGCAGCACGCCAAAGGCAGCCTCACCGCGCGCGAGCGCATCCTCCTGCTGCTGGACGAAGGCAGCTTCAGGGAGCTTGAAGCTCTGGTGATGCAGCAGAATGACCCGCAGGCGGAATCCACCCTCGGGGACGGCGTGGTGACCGGCTATGGAAAGGTGGATGGACGCCCGGTATACGTTTATGCCCAGGATTTTACAGTGCAGGGCGGCGCCTTGGGCGAGATGCACAGCCGAAAAATCTGCCGCGTGATGGACCTGGCAGCCAAAAGCGGCGCGCCAATCATCGGGATGATTGATTCTGGCGGCGCGCGCATCCAGGAAGGCGTGAAGAGCCTCGGCGGTTACGCGGAAATCTTCCGCCGCAATGCCCAATACTCCGGGGTCGTACCCCAAATCAGCCTGATTTTGGGCCCTTGCGCTGGCGGCGCCGCTTATTCCCCCGCGCTCACCGACCTGATTATTATGGTCCAGAAGCAGTCGTACATGTTCCTCACAGGACCGCAGGTGATAAAAACTGTAACCGGAGAGGACGTGGACTTTGAATCCCTGGGCGGGGCGGATGTGCATTTAGGCATCAGCGGTACGGCACACCTGGTGAGCCCCAGCGAGCGCGGCGCCCTGGCGCTTTGCAGGCAGGTTCTGGCTTATCTGCCGTCCAACAACGTCGATTCCGCGCCGCTTGTCACAAGCACCGACGGCCCCACCCGGCGTTCCGAAGCCCTGAACGCGCTGGTGCCGCTCAATCCAAATGAACCCTACAGCCTGCACACCGCGATTGAACAGATTGTGGACCGCGGCTCTTTCCTTGAAATCCAGGCTGGCTTTGCCCCCAACGCGATTGTCGGGCTGGCGCGCCTGGACGGCAGACCGGTTGGCATTATTTCGCAGGAACCAGCCAGCATGGCCGGCGTGATGGATATCGACTCGGCAGATAAAATCAGCCGGATGGTGCGTTTCTGCGACGCCTTCAACCTGCCTATTGTGACCTTCGTCGACTCTCCCGGGTTTCTGCCGGGTGTGGACCAGGAACACCGCGGGGTAATCCGCCATGGAGCCAAAGTGCTTTTCGCGTACTCCGAGGCCAGCGTCCCCAAGGTCAGCGTGGTCACGCGCAAGGCATACGGTGGCGCGTATGTCGTCATGAGCAGCAAATATCTGGGAACAGACATCACTTACGCCTGGCCCAGCGCCGAAATTGCCGTGATGGGCGCGGAAGGCGCGGCTAACATCCTGCATCGCAAGCAAATCTCGGACGCGCAAGACCCGACCGCGGAGCGGGCGCGCCTGGAAGAGGAATACCGCCAGAAATACCTGAACCCCTACGCGGCAGCCCACGCCGGATACATTGATGATGTTATTGAGCCGGCGCAAACACGCCAAAAGCTGATTGAAGCGCTGGAACTGCTCGCGAACAAAGTGGAAAGCGCGGCGCCGCGCAAACACGGCAATATGCCGCTCTAGGGCAGGTGAGACATGACAGAAGCATTGCTGAAAGGTTTATCCATCACCGGCCTCGGCATGGGGCTGGTCTTCCTGATGATTATCGTGTTGTGGGGCATCATGGCGCTGCTGGTGCGGCTGACAAACCGCCCGGAAAAAGAGGCTGAAACGGATGATTTGGAATCGCCAGCCAGCGCGGAGCCCCGGACTTATGCCGCCCAGGCGGCCGCTGCCGCGGTGGCATACGCGCTCACGGTAGGAAAGCAGGCGGCGGTTAGAACCAGCCACACGCAGAGCCAGTGGCTGTTGAGCGGGCGTGTGCGACAGACACTTCATAACCCAGGCAAAGGACAGAGAAAATGATTATTAACGTCAGCATCGCGGGAAAAACATACGCAGTGAAAATTGAAGACCTGGGCGCGCGCCCGGTTAAAGCGGAAGTGAACGGCGAAGTCTTTGAAGTTTGGCCGGAAGAAGCCGCTGCGGTTCCGGCCCTCAGCGCGCCAGCCGCGCCAGCCGCCCCAGCCGCGGCGGCCAAACCAATGCAGGCGCCGGCCGCGCCCGGTGGGCGGGACGTGAACTCGCCGCTGCCAGGTGTCATCATCGAAATCAATGCGAAAGCCGGCGCGGAAGTGAAATCCGGCGAGCCTTTGTTGGTTTTGGAAGCAATGAAAATGAAGAACACCATCCGCGCCGGAAGGGATGGGGTCATCGCGGAAGTACTCGTTTCCGTTGGCGACCAGGTGCGTCACAATCAGCCGCTCTTCCGCTTTGAAGCCTAAAGGACGCTTTTATGGACCTGACTAACCTGTTGATCGAATTAGGAAAAGGTTTCGCGAATTTTGGCTGGCAAAACGCGGTGATGATTGGGGCGGCTCTGGTGCTGATTTACCTGGCGATTGTCAAGGAATACGAACCGGTGCTGCTGCTGCCGATTGGCTTTGGTTGTTTGCTTGCCAACCTGGGTATGTCCAACGAAGTCGGCTTTATGAAAGTCATCTACGACGCTGGCATCAAGACCGAGCTGTTTCCATTGTTGATTTTTATCGGGGTTGGCGCGATGATAGACTTCAGTCCGCTGCTTTCACAACCCAGCCTGGTGCTTTTGGGAGCGGCCGGGCAGTTTGGCATTTACGCCACCCTGCTGCTGGCGCTGCTGCTGGGCTTTCCGCTGAATCAGGCAGCATCTATCGGCGTCATCGGCGCGATTGACGGACCGACCGCGATATTTGTGGGAAGCAAGCTCGCGCCTGAGATTCTCGCCCCGATCGCGGTGGCAGCCTACTCTTATATGAGCCTTATCCCAATCATCCAGCCGCCCATAATGAAATTGATGACCACCCGGAAAGAGCGCCTGATCCGCATGGAGTACTCGCCAAAACCGGTCTCGCGCCTGACGCTGGTGGTATTCCCGATCATGGTAACACTGTTGGTGGCTTTGGTCGCCCCCGACGCCGCGCCGCTGATGGCCGCCCTGATGCTGGGCAACTTGCTGCGCGAAGCATTGGTGGTGGACAGGCTGAGCAAGATGGCCCAAAATGAACTGATCAATATTGCCACCCTGTTTTTGGGGCTGGCGATTGGTTCAACCATGACCGCGGCGAGCTTTCTGAACCTGAAAACCCTGGCGATTCTCGCGCTTGGGCTGCTGGCGTTTGTGATTGACACTGTGGCAGGGCTGCTGTTTGGCAAGCTGATGGCTCTTGTGACGCACAACAAGGTCAACCCCTTGGTTGGCGCCTGTGGGATCAGCGCTTTCCCGATGGCTGGCCGGCTTTCCGCCAAGATGGCATTGGAAGAAGACCCTTCCAATTTCATCCTGATGCACGCAATGGGATCCAACACCGCGGGGCAGCTGGGGAGCGTGATTGCCGGCGGGCTGCTGCTCGCTTTGGTGATGGGCATCCATTGATGGTTTTCTGTTTTTTCACTGCCGCCTGCAAAGGCGGCTTTTTCTTCTCAGTGGGTGTCTCATTCAGGAATTACCCCCCGGAACCAGGGCTGCCAATACCGGCTGTTCTCGCGAGCGGTTGAAATTGGATTGGCTGCTGCAAATCGCGCGAGGAAGCCTCTGGTTTCCTCGCGCGCATCGCCTGCCAACGAAACGCAAGCCGGACGCGAAAACTTCCCGCTGGCAGCTGTTTTTCTCGCTGCCAAACCGCCTGAAAGAACGCTGTTGAAGACGCGCACCCCACCTCAACCATTCCTCTTACAACATACAAACGGCGCCGGAGCGGCTTGATATAATAGGAGACAGCGCGGCAGCCCCGCGCTGGAGAGGAGAAAGCATGGCGCAAAAGATCATTGGTTATATCCAACTGGTTTGGACCTGCGATCACTGTGGGACCCAAAACCCCGGCGCGATAAAATCTTGTACCAGCTGCGGAGCTCCCCAACCCCCGGATGTACAGTTCACCAAGGTAGACCCGGAAACCTTTGATTTCATCAAGGATGAAGCCCTGATTCGCATGGCGCAAAGCGGACCGGACAAGCACTGCCCCTACTGCGGCACGCGCAACGCGGCTGAGGCGGGTACCTGCTCTAAGTGCGGCAGCGATATCAGCGTGGGCGCCAAGGTGCGTGAAAGCGGCGGCATTCTTGAATCACAGAGCCCCTCGCAGCCCGGCGCCCCTCCCCGCAAGCTCTCACGCGGCGCGGTGATTATCCTTATCCTTGGCTTGCTCGCACTCTGTGGGTTAATATTCACCTTCATCAGGAACCTGACCCGCACCGACCAGGTCAGCGCGGTTGTCAGCGGCAGCGCCTGGCAGCGCAGTTTGCAAATTTTGGCGTACCAACAAGTAAGCGAGAGCGACTGGGAAAGCGCGATTCCATCCAACGCGCAAATCGTGAGCTGCAGCCCCCAACACCGCTACGACTCGGACACGCCGCGCGCCGACGCGACGGAGGTTTGCGGCGAGCCTTACACGGTGGATACCGGCACAGGCATCGGGCAGGTTGTGCAAGATTGTGTTTATCAGGTTTACGAGAATTATTGCAGCTACACCAGCCTGGAGTGGGTTCCCATCGACACGCTCAACACCTCCGGATATGATTTAAACCCCTACTGGCCCTCGGTTAACCTGGGTGAGACCCAACGGCTGGGTTCCCAGGAGGAGCGCTATACCATATATTTCAGCTCTGGCGGAGAAACCTACACCTTCTACACTAAGGATGCCGACCTGTATCTGCGGGCTCAGCCGGGCAGCGCCTGGACGCTGGACGTCAACCGGTATGGTTCGGTTTCCTCAGCCAAACCAGCACAATAAACAATCGCGCGCAAGCCGGCACTGGTGTCTTCGTCAGATTGAATCTCGGCACCGCGTTTTTCGCGCAGCAGACTAATTATTCCGCGCTCTCCCGGCTCTCAAGCGCGGAGGAAAAAAAAACAGGCTGTCCGTTTATGGACAGCCTGTTTGCTGCTGCTTAAGCTTAAACATTTGCCGGGATTAACAGCCACTCATTCCCTTTCTTGAAGGCGTAAACCGGCTTCCATGCCAGCCCGAAAAGTTCCACGACAATATCTTTTTTGAGTGGAGCGACCGTCACCTCACGGATGGTGCCCGCCGACTGGGTGCCTTTGGCGGAGAAATCCTGAATCTCGCTTTGCATCTTCGCGTCCAGGCTTGCCAGTTCGGCTTCGTATTTACGGATCATCTCTTCGGATTCCTCCACGTCAGCTTTAGCCACAGCGGTCATGCGCCGTTTACTCAAGGATGAGCTGAGATTGCTTTTGCGTCCGGTGAATAGCTTCGCGACGTTTTCGAAACCTTTCACTGCTTCTTCACTGCGCCGTTGGTTATAGACAATCCGGTCCCTTTCCAGTTCCAGCTCTTCGCGCAGCTTTTTATCCTCGATGGGTTTCTTCAGTTTGGCGTACTTCTCGCGGATTTTTTCCACGCCTTCCGAGCCGCTGCCGCTGCTGGCGGCCGCGCAGCGCGCCTCAAACGCCTCCCTGCTTTCGCCAGGCTGGGAGACCAGCTTGAGCGCGTCGTTGCTGAAGAGCTTCTGGGTTTGCGAGCGGTAGACCCACTCAATAAAATCCTTGGAAAGCGCGCTGAAGTTTTGTTCGTCGTCCAGCGGGTAGACCAGGTCTCCGAAGGTGGCGTTTGGGAGTGGGGTGCTGTCCAGCGCGGAACTGTCAACCGGCGCGGTTTGGTAATCTTCCCAACGCACCAGACCGCGGCCTTCCAATCTGGGGATTTGCACGGTGATTTTGGTCTGGGTATCCACGTTGTAGGCGCGGTTCGCGAAGTAGACTGCCGCCTGCCCCAGCAAGACCGGTTGGTAATGGTAAAGCGGGTTGGAAGCCGTTCCGCCAAGCTGGGCGGCGGCTTCGCGCAGGGCTTCGGAAAGGTTGCGGTTAAAGGGCAGGTAGTGCACTCCCACTTTGGAAGACAGGCGCGGCTCAACCGTCAGGCCAGGCTGGTCTGCGCGGGCCCCGCCTTTCACTTCCGCGGCGGAAACACCAGCCGTGGCGCCGCCCGCATCGGTAGTTGGTATCGCGGCCGCGGAGGTGAGCGCCGCTTCAGCGCCAACCAACCGGTTCAAGTCAGCCAGCTTGTTGCGGGTGATGGGTCCGGGCAGATAGTTCATCGCCCAGCGCGTGGTGAAGACGACCGGGGCTTTGGCGTGCACATTGTGCAGCACGAAGACGCGTTTGCCCAGCGCCGAGATGGTCTTATCGAAATAAGCACGGTCCAACCCGTCTGCCAGGCTGTCCAGCCCATCGAGCAGGCGCTGCTTATCCTGGTCTGTTTGCAGTTTACCGATAATCCAGGTGCCGGTGTTGGAAAGCGCCTTGTAATCCAGGTCGATCGGGTTTTGCGTGGCTAACACCAGCCCCACGCCAAAGGCGCGCGCCTGCTTCAGCATGCGCAGGATAATGGGCTTGCTGGGCGGAGAGGCGACCGGCGGCAGATACCCGACGATTTCGTCAAAGTAGACCAAAGCGCGCAGGTTGGTCGTGCCAGCTTGCGTGCGCATCCATGTTTCTATCGCGGAATAGAGCAGGGTGATGAAGAACATACGTTCCGCGTCTGCCAGATGCGCCAGGTAGAAGATGCTGTGGCGGGGTTTGCCGTCGGGTGAGTAGAGGAACGAGGCGATGTCCAACGGTTGACCTTGCAGCCAGCTCTCAAAGGCTGGGGCAGCCAGGAAGTTATTCAGCAGCATTGCCAGCTCAAAGCGGTCTTTTTCGGGGTAAAACTTGGAGACCGGAAACACGCCCAGCTTTTCGAAAGGCGGGTTTTGGGTCTGGAGAATCAGGCTTTCCAGGTCCAGGTCTTTGCCGCTGCTCCAGGAAGTCTCGAAGATGTTGGAGAGCAGGATATGTTCACGGGAGCGCACGGGGTCTATGTTCTTGAGCCCGACCAATTCCAGCAGGGCGGTGACGGTGCTGGCGATGTTTTCGCGCAGCATCTCTTTATTTTCGTCCCAATTGAGGTCTGGACATTTTAGGGATGAGAGGATGCTGACAGAGAGAGCCGAGTCTGAGCCTGGGGTGTAGACGGCATAATTTACTGATTTTTTCAACTTCTCGATGCGGATTTTGTCGATGCCCCAATCCGCGAGCCCCTTGGACCATAAAGCAGCGGCCTCTTCGGCAGCCTGTTGAATGCTTTTCCCCTCCCGTTTGGCGCTGTCCGCGTCAATCCAGGGCGCAAAATCGGAAGGCAGCAAATCCGGAAAGTGCAGGAGGTGGTTGGTCAGGTCGCCCTTGGGGTCAATCAGGATGGCGGGTATGCCTTGCAGGGCGGCTTCCTCCAGCAGGATGATGCCCATACCCGTCTTGCCAGAGCCGGTCATGCCGGTGATGACCGCGTGCGTGGTCAGGTCGGTGGGGTCGTATAAGACAAGTTTATCGGCAAGCGCTTGTTTGGCGGCAAGGTCGTACTGCCGCCCGAAGTAGAAATCTGAACTATTAATATCCATAACACAACTCCCTGTAATTGTCCGATTATGGGGTAAGTATACTGCAAACGCGGACGGGAAAAACGAAGCGGGCAGGGACGACCCAAGCCGCCGGAATGCCTGAGGGCCGCTGAGTCCGGGAAAATCGCTTACAGAGGAAAGGGGAAAGCACTTCGCGGGGCCAGCCCGACCAGGCCCGCCTTTGCTTGTGTTTACGGCGGTTAACGGCTTCCCGGTCAGGCTTTCTGGTTGGCGGTCTGTGGACGCAGGCTTTTGCCGGGCAAGCCGCGGTGATTTGCTGATGCGAAGGGCAGGCAGCCGCGGTGATTTGCTGATGCGGAGTGCGGGCAGCCGCGGTAGCCTGACGCCAATTATTTAAGGTGACTTTAATAACAAGCTGGAATAAGAGCAAGATCGCCCCCATATTTTTGCGACCTTGTGGTATAGTTTCCCAACGTAACGGAATTTAATATCAGTTCGTAATTGATGCTTGTTGCTTTGTTGTCAACTGGCGGGCAGCAAAGGGCGCATCACAAAAATAGTTCGACCAGTTAATTCAGGAGGTTTTGATATGGCTTGTTTTATTGTTCCAATGACCGAAGCGGTCGTCGTGACGGTAGTCGGTCAGGCTAAGAAGGCAAAAGAAGAAGCGAATAAACCCGCCAACAGCCCCGATCCCGAAAGCGGTTCCGAAAAAGAAACCCGAATTCCTTTTACACGGAAGCTGAAGTGGCTGTCGAATATGCTCTGGGGCGGTTCGGCGCTGCTCGCGTTTGAACATCTGTGGCACGGCGAGGTTGTGCCGTGGTTCCCCTTCCTGACCGCGCTGAGCAGCCCGGCAGACACATCCGCTATGCTGCACGAGATGGCGACTTCCGGCGTGGCAATGGCAGCCCTGATCAGCGCTGTTTGGGGCGTGATGCTGCTTGTGGTGAGCATTCAGGAAAAGAAGGCGCTCAAGGCGCAGCAAGCTGCCAATCAAGGGTAGTCTGTCATGACCCTGCTCATAACCGTCTTTGCGGCGATAATCAGCACCATTGTCTGGTACAAAAATGACGCAAACAACGAGATGAAAGTTGGCGTCTTGTGCTGGATGTTTTGGGGCGCCTCACTGATGTGGCTGGTGGATGCGATTGCTGAGTTTACGGAGGTTCACGCTGAGTATTTCTCACCCGCGCCGGCTGATATGTTGAACGACTTCTACCTCGGGCTTTCGGTCGTCGCGCTCGGGCTCGTGATTTGGCTGGTGATATTACTCATTACTGACCCCAAAGGGGTTGTCAAAAAAGCGCTCTTCAAGAAATAGTAATCTGAAATTTAGCGTGACGGTTCTGCCCCCAGGCAGAACCGTTTTTTTATCTGAACGCGCGGGTATTTAGAAAGACCAACAGGCGAAAGCGTTTTTGACTGTGGATGAGCTTGGCGCGCACTTAGCGGAGTAAAATTAAACGCTGCGCGGCGCGCGCAAGCCTAACCGGATTTACCAGAAGAGGAGCGGATATGTTCAGACCAATGCGGAGGAAGGCGCAGCAGCTTTCTGAGGCTGAAGCGCTCGGGATATTGAAAGGCGGCAGTTCGGGCGTACTGGCAGTCGCGGGGGATGAGAGCTACCCGTATGCTGTTCCGTTGAGCTACGCGTACGCGGAGGGCAGGCTGTTCTTTCATGTGGCGTGCTCCGGGCACAAGCTGGACGCCATCGCGCGGAATGACAAAGTCTCGTTTTGCGTCGTCGCGCAGGACGTGGTGGTGCCGGCGGACTTTACGACGCGTTACCGCAGCGTGGTGGTGTTTGGCAGGGCGCGGATTCTGACCGAAGACGCGGAGAAGCGCCGCGCGTTGAGGCTGTTGGTGGAAAAATACTCGCCCGGGTTCCTCGCAGAAGGGGAGGCGGAAATCACGCGCGCCTGGGAGCGCTTCCACGCGCTGGAACTGCGGATTGAACATATGACCGGCAAAGCCTCTAAGGAGCTGGTTTCGGAGCAGTGATTGGGGGTTGGGTAGGGTGGATTCGCGCCTGGCGCTGACGCCTAATTCAGGTTTCGGAGGCGGTTTGGCGCCTGCGGCAGATCCAGGCATGAAGAGACTGCGCCTGGCAGGCAGGCCGCATTACGCCTCGGGCTGACGAGCAATCGCTGGCTCGCTGAGGCAGATGGGATTACTCCATGCGCGGTGTGCGCCCTGGCTGCTCTTAAGACTCCGGGCGATTGGCTTCCGCGCCGTCCCGCAGCGCTTGTTGAACAGCGGTCAAGCTCATCAGCGCGATAAGCGCTGGCGAACCGAGCGCCAGAGGGATAAAAAACCGCAGCGAGACAAAACTGAGCGCCGCCCCAAGCAGCCCGCTCAGCCACATCACCCCCGGCCGCGAAAGCAGCAGCGCCAGGGCGTTTTTCCAGGCGAGCTTAATCTTTTTCTCTTCCTGCAGCGTGTAGCAAGCCAGCGAAAAATACTGCCAGATGAAGTAAATCAGCGCGGCAGCTGAAATGATAACCACCAGGGCCGGCGCGAACACAAAGCGGCTGTTGGCGTAAAACCAGAGCGTGAAGCCGGACACCGCCGCGGCAGCCAGGTTCAGCAGACCCCACGGTAAGCTGCACCGCAGTTCCCGCCTGAAGCCCGACCACATACCGGCGATTCCGGTGCGCGCTCCGTGGGTCAGGTCGCGCGCCTGCTCAAGCACCCCAATGTATGCCGGCACCGCCAAAATCACCGTCAGGCTGAGCAAAACCGCGGCAAGGCACACCAACACCTGGTTTGCCCAATCCCCCCACCACAAGGAAAACGCTTTCGCGATTGCGGCATAACTATTCCTGAGGTTCTTCACGGCTGCTCCCTGGGCTTGATTATAATATACACAGCAGCCCACCCGGACACAGCGTGAAGCGCTGAGCCCGGGCGGCGCAAGAACACACAGGAGACGCGATATGCTCAGAATCGAAGATTGCCTCTTAATCATCGTGGACGCGCAAGGCAATCTGGCGCGGGTAGTGGCGGAAAGCGAGACCGCGATCAGCCGCATTCAGACCCTCGCGCGGGCGGCTTCCTGCCTGGGCCTGCCGCTGCTGCTGACCGCGCAAGCTCCGCACAAAATCGGGCATACCATCGAGGAGATTGCCAGCCTGCTGCCCGGGCAGCCCGAATTGGCGCGCAGCAGCTTCAGCATTCTGGCGGATGAGGGCTGCCGCCAGGCAATCGCAGCCTGCGGACGCAAACAACTGCTGTTGTGCGGCTTTGAGACGCACATTTGTATCTACCAGAGCGCCGCGGAAATGTTGGCGGAGGGCAGTGAGGTCTATATTGCCGCGGACGCGGTTTCATCCCGCCGCCTGAGTGACAAACAGACCGCCCTGGATGAAATCTCCGCGCTCGGTGGGCATGTGCTTTCCACGGAGATGGCGCTCTTTTCGCTTTTACGGGACGCATCCCATCCCTGTTTCAGAGCTATTTCGGCGTTGGTGAAGTAAGCTTCAAACTGCCGGCGCCGGAATCGGGTGGAAAGGCGCGGCTGTTTTTCACCACTCTGACAGACCTGGAGCGAGTTCGCATAGATACCTTAAGAATAATTATCCCGTAGAGATGATTTCGACTCCGGGCATTCCTGATGTGGTATTGTATATGGAGTATCAAGACTCTGGAGGCATCCCTGACAAGTGAAAAAAGCCCAAAGCGCCCGAATAAAACCGGGCGGGCAATCCTGACAGCGATATTAATTTTGGCGCTGGCTGCTGGAGTTTTTCTACTCTATCGCTACAGCCAAAAACAAAAAGCGCAGGCCGCGATTAACAACCTGGATTTGGCGGCTGTCCAGCGCGAAACCCTCATCAGCAGTATTAACGGCACAGGCACCGTGCAGCCGGCGCAGGACGCTCTCGTGGTGTGGGAAACCAGCAGGCGCGTGGGCAAGGTTTCGGTTAGCGTTGGCAGTTTGGTGCGGCAGGGTGAGGTGATGGCCGCGCTGGATGAACACGACCTGCCTTTTGGTCATTTTTATCGGGCAAAACAGAATGAACTGTAGATAACCCCATCCCTTATCTGCGTTTACTGGATAGGGCGAACCTTGGAGCGGGGCTCGCATGGACAGCATCTTCACCATCGAAAAGAACATAAGGCGCCCCACCTCTTCCTATCCTTCCAGACCAAAAAGACCACCTGCCGCGCAGGTGGTCTTTTAGATACAATCCAAACGCCTTACGGGCGCTCGCCCAGGGTCACCGGCACATCCACCCGGTTTCCGCCGCGGATGATCGTAAAGGTAATCACGTCCCCCGGCGCTTTGTTAACCGCCATATAGCTGAGCAGCTCGCTGAACTCCTTAATTTCGCGGCCGTCTACTGCCACAATCAGGTCCCCGCCGCCATACAAACCGTTGACTTTGGTTTGGGTACTGCCTCCGCGCAGCCCGGCCTTATCCGCCGGTCCGCCCGCGGCGATATCCGTGATATACGCGCCCGTGTTCTGGGGCAGGTTCAGCGCGTCCACAATCGTAAGGTTCAGGCTGTTCAGGCTGGAAAGGCCGAGGTAGGGATAGCGGTATACGCCGGTGGCAATCAGAGAGGGCACCACGCGCCGCACGATGTTGGACGAAATCGCGAAGCCGATGCCGGTATTGGCGGCTTCTCCGCTCAGGGTCTGCCCGGAAGTTTGGATGGCGCGATTGACGCCGATAACCTCGCCCTTGAGGTTCAGCAGCGGGCCGCCGGAGTTGCCCGGGTTAATTGAGGCATCCGTCTGGATGAGGTCCCCAGCCGAAAAGTAGATCCCGCTGGAGGACTGGCGCATGGAATCCAAGACGCGCCCGCGCGCCGAAACGATACCGAGCGTCATTGTGCCGCTGAGCCCGTAGGGATTGCCAATCGCGACGACCGTCTGCCCGACCAACGCGGTGTCTGAATCTCCCAGGGTCAGGGGCGTGAGGGCATCCTCGGCTACGTTCACCTTAATCACAGCCAGGTCGGAGTCCAGGTCGGTCCCGACGACATTCCCGTACACCTTCAACCCGGAGGGAAAGTCAACTTCCACTTTATCCGCGTTTTCTACCACGTGATAATTCGTGATGATATGTCCCAGTTTGTTATAAACAAACCCGGAGCCCAATCCTTCATCGTTTGCCGTGCTGACGCGGATGGACACCACCCCCGGGTTCACCTGCTGGTACAGCCCTTCCAGGGTGCCTTCCAGGTTGGCATATTCCGGTTCAATGATGGTTACCGCGCCGCCAGCCGCGGGAAGCGGTGCGGCTTGCTCCTGCTGCGTTGCCGCCGCGGTCGGGAGCTGCAGCTGCGCCGCCGCGTTGCGGACGACGTTGGTCAGGGCGCAGGCAGAGCTGAGCATTACCACGACGAGTAAGACGACAATATATTTGAATTTGTTTTTTAACATTGTTACACCTTCAATTCCTGGTTAATTTCATAACCCATGCCTATTGTAGCGATTGTTAACAACAAGCGTCAAGCGGCAGCCTTTTATTATTATCAAATTCACAGCTGCTGTCGTATCTGTTTCAAAAGTCCGTGATTTAGATTGAAAGAGGAAGATCGTCATGAATTATAGCCTTGAATAAGTTGGCATAAGGGGATGAAATTTTGCCAGTTTTCAAGATTGTGAAACCAGCTTTGGG
>Ga0228536_1000731_pt1 | contig 49755 bp, 56 predicted proteins | sample SJ1Smetagenome_FD_168611 | JGI IMG/M metagenome (GOLD analysis project Ga0228536, IMG submission 168611) | Enriched culture of PCE-dechlorinating microbial communities from Ithaca, New York, USA - SJ1.S | ecosystem: Engineered > Modeled > Simulated communities (microbial... > Unclassified...
GTTGCTGCACGAGGTTTGCGGGGTATTTGGAAAAATTTCAAGTCGTTAAATGGCATTTGTTTCGGTTTTCTCAATATCTCTGGGCTGTTGCATCGTTTTATAACTTCAACGTTGGGACACTAGTGATGGAATATATAAAAATCTATAGGACGCGAGTTTCAAACGCAGCCAAAACCTTGGACCGCATGATTCCCCTTGCTTCTGTATTTAGTAAAATTGCGTCAACAGAGATAAAAACACGTTTCTCGAAACTGCTGGGCCATGAGAAACTTTATTTTTGGGATTTCGGTGTCAAGGCCACGGCGGAATTAAAAAATGGAGATTTCGTCAATATCATTTGCAGGTCAACATGCTATTACTGCCAAATCATAGGGTCATGTCCTGTCAAGTGTGTATGAAGCTGCGTCAAACTCCGGCAAGCATTACGCTGCATCCGGCAAAGATTGCAACTCTTTGGCTGGCAAGCCCTTTATCGCTTCGGTAATGGTCTCCAGCGTCATGTAACGTCTGGCTATGGACCATTCGTCATTCTGTTCGGCCAGAACTGCGCCAACCAACCGGATAATGGCATCCCGGTTTGGAAAGATGCCGACCACGTCAGTGCGACGGCGGATTTCCCGGTTGAGCCTCTCCTGTGGGTTGTTCGACCAGACCTGCCGCCAGTGGCCCTGAGGGAACGCGGTGAAGGCCAAGAGGTCTGGCCCGGCATCGGCTAACAGATCAGCTGCCTGGGGGAACTGACCGGAGAGCCGTTCTACGACATAGTTGAACTGGTGGTTTACCTCCTCAACGTCGGTCAGGGTGAAGATGGACCGTACCAGGGCTCCCACGGCAGGCTGGGCCTTCTTGGGAACCTTGCAGAGCAGGTTGCGCATGAAGTGGGTCCGGCACCGCTGCCATGAACTGCCGGGAAGCACCGTAGCTATGGCGGTTTTGAGCCCCACATGGGCGTCAGAGATGACGAGCTTTACATCCGACAGCCCACGGGCCACAAGGCTCCTTAGAAACGCTGTCCAGCCGGCACCGTCCTCGGAAGTGATCACGTCACATCCCAGGATGGTTCGCTGGCCGTCCCTGGTTACTGCCGTGGCGATGACAACGGCCACGTTGACGACACGACCTGCCTCCCGGCTTTTGATCACCAGGGCATCAAGCCAGAGGTAGGGATAGGGCCCCTGGTCCAGCGGCCGGTTTCTGAATGCCTCGACCTGCTCATCGAGGATCTTGGCCATCTCGGAAACCTGCGACTTGCTCAAGCGCTCGATGCCGAGCGTCTGGGCGATGTTCTCCACCTTGCGGGTGGAAACGCCGGTCACGTAACACTCAGCGACGACATTAGCCAGGGCTCGTTCGGCACGCCTGCGGGGTTCCAGCAGCCACTCCGGGAAATAACTCCCCTGGCGCAGGCGGGGAATCGCAAGATTCAGCGTCCCCATACGGGTGTCGAGCTTGCGCGACCGGTAGCCGTTCCTCTGGTTGTTGCGATCCGTCGAACGCTGACCGTATTCGGCGCCACACACCGTGTCGGCTTCTGCGTTCATTAACAGGTGAATCATGCTGGATAACAGACTGCGTAATACATCCGGCTCAGCTTCTTCAAGGACCTTGCAAACATGGTTACGAACATCTACACTTATTTCAGCCATCGTCGATTTCTCCTTTTCTGATTGGTCGCGCTTTCAGACCGGAGAATGACGCGATGGCTTCTTCTTTTCAAGAACCTTTAACTTCGTACACCACGAATATGGACTTTAACAATCATAGACATAATCAAAGATCCAAGCGGCGAGCTTGGAGATATATTTGGGTGGGTACGGCAGTTTGGCTCTCCATGGAAAAATGTCTGTGCCTTGGAAGTAACCTCAGTAAAACAACTTAGTCATATTGAAATCGAGCAGTTGCTCTCTAATTCAATAAATCTTGGCAACTCCTTCTATCGTCGCAGCACTTTTCAAACCCTAACAAAGCAGGAACCTTTAATTAAAGGAACGATTACCTTGGAGCATGACTCGTTGGTGTTTCGATTCCCGGAAGTTCATAACGATGCCGTTTTAAGGATTGATTTCCAGCGGACCCTGAGAATTCCTGATGATAATCGCGAATATCCTCTTCCGCCCGGGCTGGGACGGTTTCCCCTTCAACATATAGATGATTATGCCGGAAACGTCCCTGCCTCGTGGGTGGATCATGGGGGCATCTTTCTGCCCATGTATCAGGCGGAGGCACTTTGGATCAACTTTTCAAGCCCTAACAACTATATGTTTGCCGTCAAGGTCGCTGCAGGGAAAATCAATGCGGTGACCGGGGAAAGCTGGAGTAACAAGCTTTCTTCAACACCGCAGGATTATGTGGTTGTCCCGAAACAACCATGGCTGGACGGTTTTTGTATCGGGAAAGGATTAATCCGGCAGTTTGTCGCGATGCCCTTGGGGCAGGATTACACAGCAGAAGAACAGCTCACTGGAAAAGCTGAGCATGGTGGCATTCAGATCGTTGCATACCCCATCAAGGCTGATATCTATGAAGAATCACAACGTATTACCGTCTGCGAGAGTAAGTCACTTTCTTGCATGAATCTGGATATGGGACTAGCTCCTGGTGGGATAATGAAACAGGAGATATACAAAGATCCTTACGGATATGAGGCATGGGAGCAAACCACAAGTTCCAGATGCTTTGTCCACATTCTGAATAGCATGCAGTATGCAAATATCACGGGGAATGCCCCTCCAACGAAGCCAATCAGCGCTCAGGAATACACCAAAGCTGGCCTGCCTTGGTTTGAATATTATGATACCGATGCCAAAGTGCTCAATGGAACACAAAAGCTCTCCAAACTTGACGGTGTCGCTGCAAAGGGAATAAAAAAGGGTGAGAAGCCTTTGTCGGAAAATGACCCAGTGAACGTTGTCGATGTAAAGAAACTCTCTATGCTTGGGGGAGAAATGAGCGAACTAAAGAAATTCGGCAAAAAGGTAATGATAGTCGGATTTATTATGTTTGCTGCTGCCCAATCTGACTGGTTTTATTACGAGGAATATCTACTTTGGTTTGGGATGGCACTTTCAATCGTGGGTATTGTTATTATTGGCGTATCCATTTACTTGGCTAACCGTTGTAAGTGATCAGTATCAACAGGCAACCGGGACCGCTTGCGGCTCACTCTGGCGCTTCTGTCCCTGATTCGCTCTGCTCATTTGCCTGTTGATATTGATGATCATGCCTATCTCATGATGTAGCCGGCCCGGCGTACCGTATGGATCAGCTTCCTGCCCGTGCCGCGATCTATTTTCCTGCGAAGGTAATTGATATAGACATCAACAATATTGGTGAACCTGTCGAAGTCGGAATTCGTCCAGACGTTATCGGCGATGGTCGCCCGGATCAACAGCTGGTCGGGATTACGCATGAATAGTTCGAGAAGCGGTTACGGCAACGATTCCTAGATTTTGGGCTCACAAGGGTTTGTCTCAGAAAACGTCAATAAGCACGTTAAGGCGGTGCCAACGACAAAATCAACGCCATCCTGGCCGGGTGCGGTTTCAACCTGAGGAAGCTCCTGAGAGCTTTCCTTTTGTGCCTTTTCAAAGAGCGGTTTAAGAAAGACCTTATCGACTGGATTACTCTGCTGAAGTGTTTCAACCAGCTTCATCATCCAGTCTGAGTCCGATTTAGGACTTTTTCAGGGACGACTAGATACCTCCTTTTGCTGGACAGAGTTGTTAGGAGTGCCTTCCATTCTGTGGCGAATCCTTAAGCTCCAGTTTTGTTTTAGATGTTCCCGCCCAACAAAGCAAGTTATTCATTTCTTTTTTCGAGGCTCTAATGACGACCTCACCAGCATATTCTGGATCGATTTTTTTCTTTTTTCTGCCTAGCTTTTCAAATGCACGGGAAAGTTTGCTAGCGATTGGATCGAAATATTTTTTCAGCTTCTGGTGCAAAGACTGTATATCAGCAAGAAATGATTCACTCTCCTTCTCTCCAAAAAGGTCGTCAGATAATTTTTTAACTTCTTCACTTTCGACCATCGTATTGAATGTATGCACAATCACGAAAAATGCCGCTGCCAACAGCAAGAATTTAATTTTTTTCATTACAACAAGAGATAATAGTGCAGCAATTGGTCCGACCATAATTGCGACCATGGAAAAAACAGCCGCAGTAGTTATGAATTCATCTGCTATTGCGAAGCCGATAACCAAAACGGCTCCGGCGATCGTGAATCTTGCTTTGTCGCTAATTTTTTTCGATTTCATCAATTTTACAGATAATCTGATCATTTTTGGTATTGAGTTTACTAAGGTATGCCATATTTCTGGAAGGATATTTGCTATTCCTCTGAAAACGCTACGTGCATTTCTACTCTCTTTATCCATCTGCTGTCCGACTTTTCTACCAACGGCGACAGTTTCTTTTAACATTTTCCCATCCTTTCAGAATCTTATCTATGATTAGCGCTTTGGAATAGTAGGATATTAGTGCCGTCGCGAATTATTTTCAATGGATATATGAAAGGATCCGACTGTCCAGCGGGTACAACACCTTCCGGCTTGGCGGTGGCCATTTCCCTGTTTTGCCAACCCTTGTTTTCCAGCTGCTGACTTTCCTCACACCCTCCCCTCCGACCAAATTGGAAATGGAATATCCAAAAGCCGGCGACTCCTTGTAATTGCCACATACAAAAGGTTCACTTCCTCCAGCACGGTCTGGAGGTCGAACGGCTTCGGAGGTCTCGCCTGCGCCGCGGCAAGCAGCTTCACAATCTTTTCCCCGTTGATGAAGTCGCTGCCCAAAGTAACATCGTCAAACTCCGCTCCCTTCGACTTATGGCAGGTCGACAGAATCACCTCAGCCTGGTCCTTCCCCACAGCCTTCTCCCTAATCTCCCTGATGAATCCGAACAGACCTGTACTGTACGTCGAGATGAGATCGACGACCATGCCCAGCTCCCGGTCCTCAACCTCCTTCTGATATTGTACGAGGCTCTCGTAGGACTCGAACTTCCTGATGAAATCATCACGGATCCTCTCAGGCTTGCCAACATACAGATTCAGGATATCATAAAGATTCGTCCCATCAGACATGAAGGTGTAGTTCTGTATTTCCCCCTCATAGGCGCACTTCTTCCCCTTGTTGCAGACCGCCTCTATCGCATGACTGATAAGGCCCAGATTACTACGGGCGAGTACGGCCCGTTCTGTCTTCTCCCGCCGCTTCCCTGGGCCCAGCCCCTGAATCCTGAACCCAGTTACCGGGACACCCAGGAGCTCCTTCAGTCGAATCGCCTCCATTGCCTTCTTGGCGATGTGACTGCCGAAACGGAAACTCCCGGTAAGGGTAAAGCGGGGAAAGTCCACCATGTTCAGGCTATCGATGGCTCCGCGGTACCCGTATATCGACTGATGCGAGTCACCTACGATGACTCTGATGGCTGGCTGACGCAGGAAAACATCCAGCCAGGAGGGGTTAGAGTCCTGCCCTTCATCTGTCAGGACGTGGGTGTAAGGGAGAACGGGGGATTGCAGCTGGAACTTTTTCAAGTACGCATCATGGGTTATCGGCAGGATCCCATCCCACATGCGCTGCAGTATCGACTCGGCTGCGTCCTCGATATTGTCAAGGTATCGATTGGCGAAATACTTGGCTGACGGCTCTTTGACCGACTTCACATAGTCGATATGGTGAACTCGCTGTTCCCGGCTGTTGCAGAAAAGGTTTACCAGGCTGACTACGTGCCGGGCGAATATGAGCTTGTTCAACTCGTTCGAGAACTTAGGGAGCGTCTCGTACCATTCGAGTACATCTTGAGGCTTCAGGTTTCCGCTCGCGTGGATATGAAAACCTTTACTCGAAATCATCTCTCGATAAGCCAAGCTGTGTGCAGTCTCGACGCAGACGTGGTTAAGGCCCTGGCGCTTGAACTTGGCAGTGGCCTCGATGCGGGCGCTCCTATTGTACACAATGTACAATATGCGGGAATCAGGCCGGGCCTTGGCATATTCAACCAGGGTAGCGGTCTTACCGGCGCCAGCGCAGGCGACTACGCAGGCGCTTCCGGGATGTTTAACAACAGCGTTCTGTTCGTCGGTGAGACGCAATCCTGTACCTCCTTCCCTGTTACTTGACATAGGGAATAATATTCACTAGACTGACAACAAATGACCCGCCTTCACCACAACCGTAACTGGAAAATTGAGGTTTTTGGCCGAGAACACGGAATACCACATTTTCATCTGCGATGGCCCGACGGCAGGGCATCAATAACTATAGAGACTCTAGAGGTTATTATAGGAAACCCACCTACTGCCATTCTTACCGAGGCCCGGGAATGGGCGAAGAGTAACAGGGAGCGAATATGGGCGGAGTGGCGGAATCTGAACAGGAGTTGAATTCTTATGGCCCAACAATATGTAAAATCGGTACATGCTGAAGCACCGGCTAAACTGATTATTGAATGGCGTTCCGGCAAGAAGGCCACTGTTGATGTTACTGAATATCTTGACTCACCTGGCTATGAAAGACTCCAAGAACCCGCGTTCTTTGCGTCTGCTGCCCCAGAAGAATGGGGACATGGTGTTGAGTGGGCGGATGGCGAGCTCGGGATCGATGCTGATACCCTCTACAGGTTAGGCAAAGAACAGGCAGGCGTCGCGTTTCCAGTGGCAGAGTTTAATGCTTGGATGGAACGCAACGGTCTTTCGCTCAGTGCAGCGGCGAAGGCTCTCGGCATAACAAGGCGTACGGTATTGTATTATCACGGTGGACATAAGCCAATCCCCGTCTATATAAGACTTGCGTGTATTGGATGGGAGGTTCTTCGCGTCAAGGATGCGGCCTAATATCTACCGAAATTTCTTTAATTTATCGTTCCAGTATTCTATGAAAGCTAAATAGGCTCTTTCGGTCGTCAGAAACTGCAGGTAGTGCTCAGGACTCAATTTGTATGCCCTAATCTTCTCAATTCCTGATCTTCTTGCTTTTTCCATCCTATGATTGCCGTCAATTACGTTATAACGACCTGGTGAAATCTCAGCGATAATCACAGGTATTGACACATCGACTGTAGCCAGATGGGCTTCATTGAGATTGGACGAGCAATCGTTGAATTCTACAACCGGTACCTCTTCACACTTTATGTTACTATTTAGTATGTATTCTGTCATCTTTGTGATATTGAAAATGAAAATACCATTCGGATACAGTTCATCTCCCTCATCAGTCGGGCATGGAGTGAAGTGACTATCGACCTTCAATTTTTTCTTCATTCCCACTCCACTTCCTTGGCAAGTGCATGGTCCGTGAATATCAAGTGTCCCGGATCCTCAGGATCTGCTAGCCCGATAAAGTCCTCGCAGCGAAAGACATTCCGTGCCGCCTTTCTCCCATGCCGCGGAATACGCTCCACAAACACGAGCAGATGGCCCTTCCAGCGGCATTTCGAGCCAGAACGCAAATCCGAAGCTTTGACCTTGCGGCGCGTATCGTTCACTGGTGATTAACTTTTCGCGGGAATGCAGCCACTTCAGCCTGATAGACGGTTACGGGGACAATCCTGACAGCGAACTCTCCATTACATTTCTCGCAGGTATGGAAGAAAGGCTTTCCATCCTTTCTCGCTGACGGCGCCTCGGCCCTGTGGTTGCAGTACGGACATGTAAAAGTAATGGGCTCACCCTTGGTGGTCTTGGCCCCCTCCCCTTTTTTCGCTCGCTTCGGAGCCGCCGCTGCGCCTTCTTCCTCTTTCTTCAAATTACTCTCTGGAGCCTGGCCTTCACCGTCCATATTCACTCCCCCTCTTTCCTTTTCAGTTGTTGCTTCAACCGCTGTTTCTACATGTGAGGCCTCTGTCTCATCTTTGCGTTGCTCTGTCGAAAACGGACTAGGAACTTCTACTCTGTCCCACTTGGACGGGGTACTGGAAGGTTCAAGCAGCGGAAGAGTCCCGTTCTCCGGCACCCCGGTCAGTATCCTTCTCCACGATGCGGGCAATGTTGATGGAGTAAATCGAACGGGACGGCCATTTTTCAAAATTGATGCGTCACCTCGCACAATGTAGTACCGGCTCTGGTATAAAACAAGGAGATCCCCTTCTGCCTTCGCGGTCACCAAGCCATAAACTTGTTTGTTTCTGTCGAGCCAAAACCGCACGGTATCAGGTTTCATCGCCATACCTCCCCGCTTTCCGACTCATGTTCCTTCCAAAAGGATTCCCAAAATGTACCTTTATGAACACTTCTATTCTGAGTCCGCTCATCGCTTTGCCGGCACATTCGGTCGGCAAGAAGTCCACGTCGCAGGCTGCAAGCTACGCCCACCTAACGCAAAACCGATTTCCGCCGAACCTTTAGATTCATTCAGAACCGTATTAACCATATTATCCATATTACACCGCGTTTCCGCGGAAAGCATCCAGCCGAGAGCTACTGGTGTCGTTCCCTGTGGCGGTCGTAGATCTGATACCACCTGCTTTTCACCCACAAGGTCCACAACTTCCTTGAGATACGTGGCTTCATGGGCGTCACCGGTATTTTCTAGTACCGTAACCGGCTCCAGCAAAGCTCCGACAAGGGATCCGGCAAAGCGTCCTTTCGGCAGTTTCAATTGCACTGGACTGCTGGATATTACCAGTACATACGGTTGTATCCTGCCGGAGAACTCGCTCTTGGAGACGACGGGCAGTATGGTACGCAACAGCCAGGCTATTGATGCCGTGCCGGAATTATTGAAATACCCGCCGTCAACCAGACGGATGGCGCCATGCTCGGGTGAATTCCCAACCGCAACCGGGCTGATTATGGGAAAGCGGGCGCTCAGGAATGTTGCCGTACTGAGTCGGAGAGGCTTTCTCAGTAATTCCTCGACATCCGGCTCATCGGTCAGTTCACCCTTGGCCTTAAGATTCGAAACTACAATGCGGCGGCCATCATCAGCTGATGTAGTGTTCAATATGAGCGAAGGCACTTGATACGGGCGCTCCAGCCACATAGCCTGGAAAGGCATCTCGAATAGTCTCGTATTCGTGCTACCAAACCATGCACTTTCGAGCCCCTGTTCGAGGTATGACGCCCGACGCACTCCGTACCAGCCAAAAGGGATATCATTAAGAAGGAAGCCGGAAAGCGGAGGGCCGAGAAAATCCCATCGGAAGATGTACGAAGCACAAGGCCGCAATCCTTGTTTTCCCCCAGCCTCAAGTGGAGCGCACTTCGTATCGCCATTAATGAGCTTATCGAGATACAAGGACGTGAAGAGAGCCCCGCCCACGCTCCCACCCGAGACGCCGCTGATGGCATAGATGTGGTCGGAAAAGCCCGGATACCGTTCTTCAAGACCCGCAAGCAACGTTGAGGTCCAGTAGGCAGCCCGTACGCCGCCTCCCTGAGCCGCAACAAAGAAGACGGGGTAAGGAGCTGCACTGTCTCTAATCTGGGGACGGTTTCGCAGCCACTCGATAAAGTGTTGTGAGGGGGGCTGGCGGTGTGGCAGCTTGGGAGATGCCTGGATCGTTCGGATTGGCTCGTGATTCAGGGGTGAGAGAAATACCACGCCAATCATCAGCATCCAGGCCAATTGGACAAGAACCGATGAGACTCGGCTCAAGAGTGCAGTGACGATGAAGGCCAAGGCCACAATGAACGCGAATCCGCACACAATAATAGTTGGTGCGCCGAGAAACATTCGAAGTGGGACCGAGATTCGCGAAAGGAGGAAAACGCTGGCGGCTGATATGACTGCAAAAGCAATCCCTACACGATGCGCATACTCCCAAGGTCTGAAGCCTGGGTTGTCATCCCGGAAATCTCTGGAGATGAGTGCGCAGAAACCGGTAATGGCGAGGATGCTTGCACCGTAGAAGGCAAGTATTGGCCCGAGAATCCAGAGTCCGACGAGGATCGCTATGGCGGCAGCAATGAAGCCCATGACTTTTCTGGACGGAACAGGTTTCGTCAGCTTCCATGCACAACCGACCATGATCATAATTACTGATACGATCAGAAAACCGAGAGAGGCGTCCCACAAAGTACTCTGACGCGAGCTTGTCTCGACAGCAACAGGCCACAACAGGCCGACGAAGAGCGTTAACATGGAAGGAACCCATATCCTGCAGAATGCCCTGGCACTGTCAGTCGCGCAATAATTCCATCTGTCGAGGAGAAAAAACAGGAAGAAAGCGGTCAGAATGCAGGAATAGGCCAAGCAGATCGGGAACAGAAACCAGGAAATGTTGGCTAATGCCGGGTCAAGCAGGGCGCGCATTGCCTCCTGACCCTGGCCGACCGCTATCAGTGGATAGATTGCCAGGAGCTGGATAACAAAAACCGGCAGGCACTTCATTAAGGCTTCCAGGAGTGAAGCTGCAAAGTGAGCGATTGTTGCTATCTGTTTAATAATAATTAAGCCCTCCTTATTTCATTTGATCCTCAAACTTCGTTACTGTTGAGTTTTACAAGGCCTGTCTCTTCCCCCCTTGGCAATCTTAACCTTTTCCACTACGACCTCACCAGTTTAATGTGAAATCCTTTGTCGTCGTATCTGTTGCGTACGCAAACGAGGCCGTCCCCGTATTGATCGTAAAGCTTTGCCTTCCTTTCTTCCCTGGGACCAATACCCCCCAGACTTTCCATTTAGTTATATCCTTAAACATGATATTCCCTGACCTTCCGTCTGTGCATCAAAATATCGGCCTCCAAATTTGGCATATAAAGCCTTTTTTCGAAGTGATCGATACCTTACCCTACCCCTGTGATTCAGTCATTCTCCTTCTCCGCCCCATCTTAGCAGCCGCCGCCGCTTTTGCGTCCTCATCGGTATCCAGGTAAAAATCGGCGGTTGTCTGGATCTTCTCGTGGCGAAGCAGCTGCTTGACAATTTCCGTGTCCAAGCCTTCTCGAAGTAGGTTCCGCGCGTAGGTATGCCGGAAGATGTGCACCCCCTGCTTCGTCATGCCTGCTTCTTTCGTGATGCGTGATATGTTGTGGTTTATCTGTACAGGACCAAGGGGTTTGTCCTTCGAGGAGATGGCAATAAGTCCGCTGGCACGGTTCTTATCGCGCACCGCCTCCAGTTCCTCGTCAATCTTTTCCCGGAGTACATATGCATACTGTTTCTTGTCACCCTTGCCGTGGACATCAATGCGATACAAGGGGATACCGGATTCTGGTTCGGTGTACGGCTCAAGGTCCTCATAGCGAACTCTCGACAGCTCTACCGCCCTGAGACCGGCATACAATGCCAACTTCGTGAGGAGAAAGTTCCTCGCTGCGGTGAATGAACGTAAACTGTGTTTTTCCGTCCTTTTACGGATATTTTCTATTGCAACGATGATTTGTTCAACTTGGTCGCCAGTGTAGGCCGGTTTTTTTCTTTTTTTATCATTTTCAGCCCGCGATGACAGATTTCGCAGGTTGTACAGAATTTTTGAGCCATCTATGTTGTTTTCGTCGATGAATTTGAATAATGACTTGATTATCTTTATATAGAGGGAGCGAGTTGTTGAGGATATACCCTTTTTCGAACTTGCGTTCTTTTCTTCAAGAAACCTAGTGACAAAGAAGGTGCCGATGTCGGAAATGACAACTTCGTTCTGAAATTTACGTGTAAACTCCACAAATTCGTCAATAACCCCCGAATAGATCTGCAGAGTCCTCGGGGAACGGTTGTCAATCATCAAAAGCCTGAGAAACAGGCCCTTCCAGCGCTCCAGGTCTTCAACGACATTCCCCTCGGACAGGGGCCATATATCCTTTTCCAGTGCCATTTTCCCGCCTCACCATAAAACAACATTGTGTTGTTTTATGCACAAAACTGCTTACTGACCCCTTTTCCGTCCCGAAAGACTCCTTTTAGGGCATACGAGTTGTTTTATGATTAGCATACTATAAAATATTTTTCAAGCATTTTGAGTAGATCTGAAGTTTTGCAACTTGATTGAATGATGTTTTTATGGTAGTTATTTGCTTATTATTGAAATTAATACGGTCAAACTGGAGACAGACATGACAAAAACAGATGAGACTCGGGAAAGCATGCCTGATGAAGTCGTGGAAATGAAAAGAGAAGTCGTTCGCAAGATTTATGTCAATCCTGATGATATAACAAAGATGAAACGCTTATCGTCACTTTATGCTGACGAAATTCCAGAAGGTGCGAAAGATATAGACGTAATATCGTTCTTTTTCAACAAATCATTCGAATTGTTCATGAAATCTGGTGAAATAGAGCGAAAGCTGGAGCTAATCAAGGGCATGTAACCGAAAAGACCCAGTCAGAATATAAATGAAAGAACAGACTACAAATATTCATTATGTCCCTGATAATGAACTATTTCATGGCACGATGGGCCGCCAAAGGTTTTATTTGGTTATCGAAGGGGAGAGGGTAGGGCCGTTCATCCAAATCGGCAGGAATGGTCACCTCAGGCAGTTATTGCTAGACAGAGGCGTTACTATCGTCCAAGTCGAGAGAAAACATGGTACGGGCCACTGACAGAACAAAACCGGCGCAAGCTACCGGGTGTAAACCCGCGTAGATAGCTGGGAATTTAGCCTTCATATAATCTCTAATGGGTGCTTAGTGGCAATCAAGACCTTTGCATACCGGTTGTATCCGACGAAGCTTCAGAAACGACTTCTGGAGGCAACCGTAGAAACCTGCCGCAGGTTCTACAACGACTGTCTTGCGGAGCGCAAGGACGCGTACGAATCCGAGCAGCGCACCGTCTCCAAATACGAGCAACTGCGCAAGGTCAAAATTCTCAAGGACACTTCACCATTTGCAAGAAACATCCACAGCCACATTCTGCAGGTGGTGGTCGCCGACCTGGACAAAGCGTTCAGAGCATTCTTCCGTCGGATCAAGTCAGGCGATAAGCCAGGCTATCCCCGCTTTAAGGGAAAAGACCGGTTCGACAGCTTTGGCCTGAAGGAATACGGCAACGGCTTCAAGATCCTCGGCCGACGCCTGAAAGTTTCCGGTATTGGTCGGATAGCCGTCCGGTGGCACCGGGAGATGCCGTCCCAGCCATCGATCGTCCGGATCATCCGCAAGGCCGACGGTTGGTATGCCTGTTTTGCCTGCGAAGTCGAAGCGAAGCCGCTTCCTGTCACGGCCAGGACAATAGGAATCGATGTCGGCATCAAAAGTCTCATCACAGATTCTTCCGGCGCCACCACCGATAACCCGAAGTGGTATCGAACGGGACAAAGGAAACTCCGCGTCCTGCAACGATCCGTAGCCAGGAAGAAAAGAGGTGGAGCAAATCGCCGAAAGGCCGTCTGGCTTCTACAGCGGCACCACTTGAAGGTTTCCCGGCAACGGCAGGATTTTCTGAACAAGCTGGCTAACAGCCTTATTGCGGATAACGACCTGATTGCCCTGGAAGATCTGCAAATCCGAAACATGGTGCGCAATCGGCACCTGTCAAAGAGCATCCTTGATGCTGGATGGAACTACCTGGTCCGACGGCTGCACGCCAAAGCGGAAGAAGCTGGGCGAGTAGTCACCCTGGTTAATCCATCCAATACGTCGAAGACCTGCTCTGAATGCGGCCATGTCTTCGATGAAATGAAGCTCTCGGACAGGTGGATAGACTGTCCGGGATGCGGTCTTTCCCTGGATAGGGACCACAACGCAGCAATCAATATTCTCAGGAGGGGCCTTGATTCCCTCGGTGGGGACGGACAGTCCCTTTGGGCGCAAAGCTCCTTGATGTCGGAGGGGTTAGCCCAAGAAGCCGCCGGGTTTTAACCCGTGCGGAGTGTCACCAATAAATGGCTCAAGGAGCAAGATCTCATATCTGTCAAAAAACAGTGGGTGAAAAACCATTACCCGGCTACGGCACGGTAATTCTGTGAACCGCCGGGTACGGACCCGCATGCCGGGTGGTGTGGAAAGGGCGCAGCCTTGCGCTGCCCCCTATGCCGATCAAGATTGCGGTGAGGAGAGTGTCACACGCAATTAGATAACCAAAACCTTTGCATTTTCGGGTTCGACCGAAAATATGCCGATGCATTCCACCGTGTCCGCACACCGATCGCAAAGGGGGAAGTATTTCACCCCGTCCACCAGCGGATGAATGATAGCCTCCGCCCGCATTTTCATCTCCCTGAAACGGACCTCGGTCACCTCCACCTCGAAGATGGATTTCTGCACCCTGAGTCCATAGTCCTTCATAATCTTCGCAACCTTCAACAGTCGCCGAGGATTGGCGATGTCGTAGGCGACTATCATGTTCATGGCAATCCCTCACCGATGTTCGCGTGAATCCCCTGGATACATCCATGGGGAGGTAAACGAACGGATTTTTCTTGCGTTATATAGCTATTAGCTGTCTAATAAAACAATGAGCTATAAAAGCAATAATAATGTTGTATATTCATGCAAATACCACGTTATTTGGTGCCCGAAGTATCGGCGACAGGTCCTTACGGGTGAGGTCGCGGCACGACTGAAAGATCTGATCGAAACGATTGCTGCTGAACATCAGTCAGAAATCATTGAATTGGAAATCATGCCGGACCATGTACACCTCTTGATCGAAGTAGATCCCCAGTATGGCATCCACCGGTTGATAAAGCATATCAAAGGTCAGACATCCCGGGATATCCGGAAGGAATTCCCGAATATCAAATCCAGGCTGCCGACGCTTTGGACAAACAGCTATTTCGTTGCCACTGTTGGCGGCGCTCCTCTCGCTATGATCAAGCAATACATAGAACGTATAAGGACAGAAATCAGAACGCATGAGCAAGACTTTCATCCATGAAATGCCGTTGCAGACAACGCCTCACGACGAGGCAGCTCTCGACGTGCGCCTGGATGCGGCGCGACAGCTTTATAATGCCTGCCTGGGTGAAACCCTCCGGCGCCTGGATCTCATGCGGGAATCGAAGGCCTACCGGGCGGCCCGGAAACTCAAGAAGAGCAAGGATCGTAATGAGCTGTTCAAGGCGGCGAAGGCGGCCTACGCATTTGATGAATACTCAATCCATGCGTTTGCCGCGAAAACCAAAAACGCGTGTTGGATAGGCGATCATCTTGATATCAACACCGCGCAGAAAGTCGCCTCCCGAGCCTTCAACGCAGTCGAAAAACATATTTACAAAGGCCATGGACGGCCGGGCTTCAGCCGCTACGGCGAATTTGTTACAGTCGAAGGCAAGAACAACACCGCCGGTATTCGTTGGCGCGAAGGGTTGGTCCATTGGTCAGGCCTGAAGTTCAAGCCGCTCTTTGACCTGAAGGATACGCATGGTGTTGAAGCTCATGCCTTGGCCTGCCGAGTAAAATACCTTCGCTTGGTAAAACAGACACTGAAAGGCAAACCTGCTTGGTACGTCCAGCTGGTCCTGGCTGGAGTCCCGCATCAGAAGGCGACATCAGCGGTACCGGGCCAGTGGCCTGAATCTGGTGGTAGCGGCTATCATTCTTTGGAATACGGTCTACCTAGAAAGAGCAGTGCAAGTTTTATGTGACCATGGGCAGAAAGTTGATGACAGTTTGCTGAAGAATTTGTCCCCTCTGGGCTGGGAGCATATCAATCTGACAGGGGATTACATCTGGAAACAGGGAAAAAAGGCGGAGAGAAACAAATTCAAGCCGTTACGCCCAATTTAAAATCCTTAGCGTGCTATTTATTCCGTTTTCTGTAGTTACCCCTCATAGCACTCATCTCAACCTTGACCATACTGTCTTGTGGACTGACTTCCTCTGCCCTGGCTGCATCCAAATCCCTTATCATTGCATCTACTACCAGCATCCAGGACTCGGGGCTTCTGGGCGTTCTTATTCCACTTTTTGAAAAGGAGAGTGGTTATGTCGTCAAAACAATTACTGTCGGCTCGGGTCAGGCCATGATAATGGGAGAGAGGGGCGAAGTCGACTTGCTGCTGGTGCACTCCCCGGAGATGGAAAAAAAGTTCATGGCCGAGGGAACCGGCAGTTCCAGCCGGCTGGTAATGCATAATGATTTTATCGTAGTTGGTCCAACTACAGATCCCGCAAAAGTACTCGGCTCCAAATCCAGTTCCGAGGTGTTCAAGAAAATTGCTGCCAGAAAGGCTCTATTCATTTCCCGAGACGACAACTCCGGCACACACGCCAAGGAAATTGAACTCTGGAAAGATGCCGGTGTAAACCCTGGCAACCAGAAGTGGTACATGAAAACCGGTCTCGGCATGGGTCAGACTCTTTTCGTAGCGGATGAGAGAAAAGGGTACACCCTCACCGATCGTGCTACATACCTGGCGCTGAAAAAAAAACTCACTCTTGTCATTTTGCTGGAAGGGGACCCGAACCTGCTGAATATTTACCATGTAATCGAGGTGAATGCCGCCAAGTGGCCCAAGATAAATTCGGCCGGTGCCAAGGCCTTTGCCAATTTCATGGTTTCCTCAACAACACAGAAGCTGATCGGTTCATACGGTGTGGAGAAATTCGGCGCGCCACTTTTCTTTCCGGATGCCGGCAAAAAGCCTGAGGATCTGGGGTTTAAGTAAGAATCACCACCCGGTGGGGGGCTAGGGGAAATTAAAATCCGTCGTCATCATATGCTTCGTGCATAAAGAGGTTTTGCCATGAGTCTATCTCATAATGCTGTAATGGCTTTGATGAAGATTTGCCGTGATATGATGGATTACATTAATCAAGACACTACCGCTAAGTCTGAAAAGGATTCGCTTCTAGCAGAAGCTAAGGGCATTTTAAAACGAGCCGATGCTCAATTGAAAAAATCTGAAAACAATGCTTCTCCTTACTTTGGACATTTAGGATACCGTTACGATTTTATACTTAAAGTGAATGATGTACATAAAAGAGAATCTGGATATCTGTTAACGTGTAGTGATACTCAAGGAAGGATCTACAGGGTAATAGCAGAAAAAGATGTTGTGTATTTTGATATTGACCCAGGATTATTTTTGTTTTTTCGAGGGCAGATTACAGAAAGAAAGATAATGAAAAATAGGCATGTGACATGCCTCCAGATACTATCGGGCCTTCAAAAAGTCAGCCCTTCCGATTCTTTTTGACTCTTGTGAGCCTTTCATAAGTATAGCAAGAAGTTTCTTTGTCTCATAGATTAAGTATGCTGGGCTGTGGAAGTGAGCAGGCGGTTGTCCTGCCACCTCAATGCTCTGCCTCGATTCCCAATCTTGTTGTGATCCTGGGAAAAGAGAGTCTCTTTCTCTGAATCTATCCATACGTAGTTGCTCCTTTTTTTAAGTATAGCATGGATGGATATTTTGTGCATGACAGATGAGTTTACCCCAAAAGGAGATGGGAAAAACATGGCTACTCCCAAAATGAAGATGAAAGTTTCCGGGTCGGTATCACTCAGCAAGGCGGATCTTGAATATTTAGGCAGCGACAGAATCAGACTCCTGGAAATGATAGATGAGCATGGCTCCATCACTCAGGCCGCAAAAGCGGTCGGCATAAGTTACAAACACGCTTGGGACACTATGGACGCAATCAACAACCTGTCAGACAAGCCCCTGTTCATCCGAATGGCTGGAGGACAATCGGGCGGCGGCACCCGGCTTACCGAAGAGGGGCGCGAGGTGATTAGAAAGTACCGCGTTATAGAAGAAGAGCACACGAAATTCCTTGCTAATATCTCGAATCGGGTCGATTCGGCTCATGAACTCTATAATTTCATTAAGAGGATATCAATGAAAGTAAGTGCACGGAACATCTTTTCCGCCAGAATCGCCAAGGTGAAAAAGGGATCGGTTAACTCTGAGGTGGTTCTCTCGTTGAGAGGTGGTGACGCCCTCGTGTCCATTGTTACCAACGAGAGTGTCGAAAGCCTTGGTTTGAAAGAGGGCGTTGACGTCTACGCCCTTATCAAGGCAAGTTCGGTGCTGCTGGGAAAGGACATGGAAGCCAACAAACTCAGCACGAGGAATATACTCCAAGGACGGGTCGTGAAAGTGCTGGAGGGCACGGTCAGCACCGAGGTAACCCTGGAACTCTCAGGAGGTAATTCCATCACTGCAGTAATCGCCTGCGAAAGCGCCCAGCAATTCTCCCTGCGGGAGGGGGAAAGGATCTGCGCGTTCTTCAAGGCGGCCGATGTTATTCTGGGAATCGGGTAAGAGGTCAGTCCACGAAACATAAAATTTGTAAGGATATAGTAACATGCACTTCACGTTTCATGGAGTTCCTTGCCGCTCTGGCAATCCGATAGATTGACAAGACACGTATTCTTGCGTTTTGTCCAACCGGAGCGACGCATGCAGGGGAAGGCGATATTTGCAGTTAATGTGGTTTGAAAATTATGTTTGCAGTCTGTTTGCAAATAATGTGGTTTCATTTGCAGTTAAAGTGGTTTTGAGTGCACGGATATTTTCAATTAATGTGGTCACGAAATGCCGATGTTTGCAGTTCTAATGTCCGATGTTTGCGGTTCGTTACACATAGCTTGCCATGGGAGGGGAGACTGCTGTGGAGCAGTGAATATTTACGTGCATGTGGTGGAAGCCACTTTCGTAATATGACCATTACGAGCCAATGGTGCCAGAACGTCAGCGGCCTTTTCCAGATTCCTGTCTGCCTAGTCTGGAACGATCTCTGTAATATGGCCAACGAGGTCGTACGCGGGAATAACAGGTCTCTTCGACGCTCCTATCCCTAGTTTCGAATCGCTGTCAGTATACATCAGCCATTGACCATTACCTTAAGCTTTTTGCCTACCTTAAATAATGGTAGCTTCTTTGATTTCACGCAGATAGCATCGCCAGTCCGGGGGTTCCGGCCAACGTACGGTTTATAGCATTTAGTGGTAAAAATACCAAACCCGCGCAGCTCAACCCGTTCGCCTGCAATGATGGCATTCGAAATAGCATCGAATATTGAATTGATAATTTCCTCGGATTTCTTGCAAGAAATATTCTTTTTCTCGGCAAGAGCATCAATAAGGTCGCATTTCCTCATCTGACATCCTCCTGCTACCTCACCAAAAATCACACAACATGCGCTATTTCCTTAGGCATAACTAAAATTCTCTTTCAACTCTCATTATCTTTGCAGATGAACACCCGATTGGTTTCAGCCCTATCTCATATTTATTATCGATATAGATGCTGTCACCCGCACTGACATAATATCTATTACAACTATTACTTATCTCAACTTTACCATCAATTATGAATAAAAAAGACTCTCCATTTTTTGATGTCATATGCGTCAAATCACAATATTCAACTAATTCAATTAATGAGCACTTCATTTTTCGGTTAGTTAAATATGTAAGCAGTAGATAGACATTATTATTTTTATTGATCTCATTTATGTTATTATTTGAACTATTTTTGAAGATCGCGTATCTATTTTTAATAATATTTTTACTGAATATACTGCTCATACTAACATCATAATACAAAGCAAGCTTTATCACTGTTTTTAAACTTGGAGATGAATTTCCATTCTCTATCAGTGAGAGCATCGCAGGAGAAACTTTTATATCTTTAGCTACATCCTTCAGAGTAAGGTTCTTTTCTTTACGCAATTTCCTAAAAATTGAGCCAAGATCGTAATCGTTCATAGTCCACCATCTTATGGTTTTACGATTATTTCTTTGAGGAAGGAATTCCTTACATCAAACAATAAGAATTCGGCAGTGGAGTTGCCGGAGGAGGCATGAGCAACTCCACTGCCGATGGAGCAGACTTCAGATTAGCTGAAGGCGATGCTGCTCCCTTGGGCAACCGATCCGTAAGCACTGTAATGAGCGATTTCCTGAGGGGACAGGGCTCTGACAAGCGCACTGTGGCCTATGGGAATCCGTGCATATCATGAATATCACCTGCCACCCCATTTCAGTTTTGTTCGCAACACTTCAAAATAATCCTTATTTCCGGAGAGAACCAATTTCGTCTTGCATGATGACTTCTCCACGCAAACGGTGTCTCCCGAGGTAAGCTCAAGCTTTATCTGCCCATCTAATGTGAGGAATACATCCTCATTTTTCGACCTCAGCGTAACGGCAAGAAGAGAATCGCCGGAAACCACAATCGGCCTGTTGGTAAGTGTATGAGGACAGATGGGAGTTATTACGAGGCAGTCGAGCGAAGGATGAACAACCGGGCCCTGTGCGGCCAGAGAATAGCCGGTTGATCCCGTCGGGCTGGATACGATAAGTCCGTCCGCCCTAAACTTCGTAAGATGGCTACCGTCTATCAGCGTTTCCATCTCGATAATTCTCGCCAAAGCCCCCTTGTTTATGACGACATCATTCAAAACCTTGTATTCCGCTATCTTTTCCCCGTCTCTGAAAATATTCGCCTGCAACATCATTCTTTCAGATATTTCATAGACACCCCGGAAGCAATCTTCCAGAAGGGGAAACATCTCACTGATTGTAATCTCCGTAAGAAAACCGAGACTGCCGAGATTCACCCCCACTATCGGGACCTCCCTGCCCGCAAGAAGCCGGGCAACGGAGATCAAAGTGCCGTCGCCGCCGAGCACGACCACCAGATCGGCTTTCTCCGGTATCTCACGCCCCACCACGCCCTTCTCGCATCCCAGGAAGAGCGCGAGAGTATCCTCGACCAGGGGAGTCAGCCCCTTGCCGTTCAGCCAGTCGACCAGTTCTTCCGCCACCTGTTTGCAGCGGGGGTCGTGAATTTTAGCGATAATACCGATACTTTGCACAGACAACTCCATTCAGGGATCACCGGGATAAGCCAGCTGCAACCAGACGTAAGGGGCACTTTTATTTCTTTTCCAAAAGCAGCTCCAGTGCCTGATTGGCCTGCAGAGCAGCGACCAACGCCACCTTCGGGGCAATTGGCGGGATTATCACGGCGTCACTTGTATTGTCTCCGCATACATACACACGGCCAAAGATGCGTTCCGTCCGACAATCGTTATTTCCACCATATCCAGCTATTCCGCTGCCGACTATCAACGGCTTCTCAGGAAATCTCCTGACCCATGTTTCAATCAGCAGCAGCTTCATTTCCACCGTGTCGAACGCTTCCACCAGCATTTCGACATTCTCATATATTGCCGGAATATTTTCCTTATGCAGTTTCAGATGATGTATCTCGTAGGACGAGTACGGGTTGATACGGAGCAGATTGTCCCGCAACGCTTCAACCTTTGGCATGCCTATCTGGTCGACAAAAAAGTGCTGGCGATTCAGATTGGAGGGTTCTACAACATCATAATCGGCGAGAACAAGTGTCCCGACACCTGCGCGGGCAAGGAAAACGGCTGCATTCGAACCCAGACCGCCCGCACCTGCAATCCCAACCCTGGCTTTCTTCAGCACGGGAACAACAGCAGGGTCGTGTTTCGAAAACATCGCCGCCTCTAAACTCTCCATACTCTTTTCCCCCGAAGCGGATATCATACCTGACATTGGCGTCTACCCTCCGCCGACAAACGGATACGCCTTTACCTTCGCTCCAGCGGGTATGACGAACGTGGCATAACTATCTCTGTCGATGATCCGGCCGTCGACCCGGATCATGACCGCGGAAGGATTCAATCCCCTGGAGATCAAGAGTTGATGAATGGTGACGTCTCCCGCTTCGCACACTTCTTCATTGTTAAAAACCAGAATCGACATATGCCCTCCCTTTTTCGCATACCATGCCTCGCCTCTCTTCCTGCGCATGCATGAGTAAAAACCGAATACAGTATTTGAAACTTATTGAACGGCTGAAGCCATGGGGCGGCCTGTACTCGAACTGGCATCCGTCAGATAAGCATGCATGGCCGATGCGGCCCGTTTACCGTCACCCATGGCCAGAATAACCGTTGCCCCTCCGCGGACGATGTCGCCGCCCGCGAAGACTCCATCCAGGCTGGTGGCGCCGTCTCCGTCAATCTCGATATTCTTCCACCTGTTAAGCTTCAATTCCGGCTCCGTGGCTGTCAGCAGCGGGTTTGCCCGTGTGCCGAGCGCGTTAATCACCACATCGGCATCGAGATCATGGATTTCTCCCGCAACAGGAACCGGCCGGCGCCGGCCGGATGCATCGGGTTCGCCAAGCATCATCTTCTGGCAACGCAACCCCCTGGTCCAACCGCTTTCATCTCCCAGGACCTCGACAGGAGCGGTAAGCAGTATCATTTCAATGCCTTCCTCTTTTGCGTGCTGTACTTCCTCGACACGGGCAGGCATCTCGGCCTCGCTCCGTCGATACACCAGCATGGCTCTCCCGGCGCCCAGCCTGCGGGCGACGCGCACGCAGTCCATGGCGGTATTGCCGCCGCCGATGACGACGACAGAGTGGCCTCGGATGATCGGGGTGGCGCAATCCGCATCCTGTCCCGCTCCCATCAGATTCACACGGGTGAGATACTCGTTTGCCGAGTAGACACCCTTCAGGTTTTCTCCCGGTATACCGAGCATGATCGGCAACCCGGCTCCATTGGCGATAAAGACTGCGTCGAACTCCTCGCGCAACCTCCGAAGCGTGACCGTCTTGCCCACAACCACGTTGCACTCGATCCTGACACCAAGGCCGGCCAGCCTGGAAACCTCTCTGTCTATTATTCTCTTGGGCAGGCGGAACTCCGGTATCCCGTAACGCAACACGCCCCCGGTGTCGTGAAGTGCCTCGAATATCGTCACCGCATGTCCCTTGACCGCAAGCTCCGCCGCTGCCGTAATACCTGCCGGTCCACAGCCGATTATCGCGACACTTTTCCCGCTCGGAGGGGGTGCCTGCAGCCTCACCGATTTTGAATCGTTCAACAGTGCCCAGTCTGCGGCAAATCGCTCAAGATGACCGATTGCGACAGGTTCACCTTTCTTTCCCAGAACACAGCTTGATTCGCACTGAACTTCCTGGGGGCATACACGTCCGCACACTGCAGGGAGTGCATTGTCACGTTGCAGGACGCGCGCGGCACGCAGAAAATCAGCTTCCGCTATTGCTTCAATAAACAAAGGAATATGTATCCCGACAGGGCAGCCTTCGACACATGGTTTGCTTTGGCACTGGAGGCACCGCATCGCTTCCATTATCGCCTGGCGTTCGCTTAACCCCAGGTTGACTTCCTGAAAGTTCACGCGCCGTTGTCCGGCATCCAGTTCCGGCATCTGTACTCGTGGAATTGCCATACGCTCCTTCGGGGTAAGTCTCTTGCCCGTCATGCCGCCTCCCTGTCATCTTTGTTCTGTTGCACGACCCTGCACTCGTGCTCCCGGTACGTGGTGAGACGGTCGGACAGGTTGTTGAAGTCGACCAGATGACCGTCAAACTCCGGTCCGTCCACACAGGCAAACCTGGTCTCTCCGCCTACCAACACGCGGCACCCGCCGCACATCCCCGTACCGTCAATCATGATTGGATTCAGACTGACTATCGTTGTAATCCCGTACGGGCGGGTCAGCTCGGCAATGGCTTTCATCATCGGCACCGGACCCACGGCGAATACCGACTGTGGAGCACGCATGGGATCCTTCAGCAGTGATTCCAGTTCGGCGGTAACGAACCCCTTTCGCCCGAGACTGCCGTCTTCCGTTGTTATTCGGGTCTCCGCGGAGAAAACTGACAGCTCGTCAGCCAGAATTATCAGCGATTCGGAACGGCCACCGATAATCGTCGTGACCTCGTTTCCCGCTTCGGCCAGTGCTTTGGCCATTGGGTAGAGAACCGCGGTTCCGACGCCACCACCCACACAGGCAACGCGGCCCCAATTCTCTATGTGGGTCGGCATTCCAAGAGGGCCGGCTACGTCACGCAGGCGACCTCCACTATTCGTACCTGCAATTTTCTTTGTAGATGCGCCGACAGCCTGAACGAACAAGGTTATTGTCCCCTCAATGGAATCTGCATCACCAATCGTTAGAGGAATCCTTTCAGCTCCATTTTCCGATCTCACAATAACAAATTGCCCAGGCTTTCTAGCCGCTGCCACCCGCGGTGCCCGGATCACCATCCGGTGCAGGTTCGGGGCAAGCATCTCGTTGCTGAGAACTTCGTGCATGCTTCTCTCCTTTCAAAAAGCTTCTTTTTCTATATGTCTTTTCCTCAGGCGATAGTGAAGCCTTGGACAAGATATTTACAGAAGACAAGGAATATGTCAACCTATAATTATAATATTTGGGTATTTATTTACATTATACTGATTTTACTGTTTTATTTCATATCAACCTTACGTTACAGCTTTCCATGGAGACAATGTGTGGGATAATCGCTTGTCAGGATTTACACAAAAAAACTCCCTGTTCCGCGCACGAGCACGAGAAGAGGGAGGATTACACATGATGGAGGATGTTCTTCCCTTGAGAAGAGGGAAGTTGCTACAACATTCGACAGGCAAGACAACACATTTTTCCCATATGGAGTACCCTCCCGTTTTGCCGGACTATGGAGAGGGGTGAAGGGTCTATTTCCAGGGTACCGCAGCAGGGTCCGCTAAAAAACGTACGCGATCTTCACATATACGGAGTTGGTCTTGGTGGTATTTCTACCGGTAAATCCGTGTGTATACCAGATATCTCCGCTGAGCTTATCTGTCAGTGTGAAGTGGTTGCCGATCCCCAGAGCAAGCTCTTCCGACCCGGAGGTTTTGACGTCTGTCGCCGTGTCCTTGCCAGGGCCTGTGGCCTGATAGTCAAGCTTGAGCATCGGCTCGATATTCTTCATGAACTGATAGGCAAGGGAAAGATTGCCGAAAAACGTATCGCCCTGTTCGGCGTGTACACCATCGTGACGGTAGTCTCCTCGGATCTTATAGCCGAAATCTCCGTCCAATGTGAATCCTGCGAGCTTATAGTTGGTGCAGAAGGCAATGCTGTTATCGAATGAATGCCCGGAAAGCTCATTGCTGCCGACGGGAAGGTACAGGAAATACTCAAAACCCGTCACAAGATTCGGTGTCGGCCTAATCCACGCAAGAAAGCCGGTCTGGGCATCAATCATACCCGTGTTGCTCGTGTCATTCTTGTTTGTGAGCGACCCGGCCCCTACCACCGCCTCCCACAGGAATCCCACTTCAGGCAGAGCATCAATCCTGAAAAACCGCGCGTATTTTTCCACTGTCAAAAAGGTCCCGCGTGCGCCGCTCTCCCCTTCCCATGCCTTCCCCTCATCCCTGTAGATGTTGTACGAGAGAAAGGCATTGAAAGGCTCGTACTTGATAGGAAGGTTGAATTCATTGACACCGATGACACTGTAGGGAATCAATCCCGCTTCGGAATTCTGAATCACTCCTGCAACACAAACGCTCACCAGAGCCGCGGCTATGATGCCGCAAAGCCTTTGCTTTACGTAACGCATAACAATCTCCTTCTTAGAGCCTGTTCGCACACAAGCATTCCGGCCTCGCATCCCCTCTTCACGCCGTCTTTCACCGGTCCTCAATCACAAAATCCTCGACATAGCCCTGCTATGCCTGCGGTTTTGCTCAACCGTTCCGGCTAAATCCGACATAAATCCGTGCGCGATCACTGGGAACGTTATTTACGAACAAGCTCTTGTTGAGGTTTTCCCAACAATCCCTTCTGCTCCATGAAACGCGTCATCTACTGACTGTTCCGCAAGTCCCGCACCACGCCACCGGAAGATGACGCGGGACTTGCGGAACAGCACGATCACTCAGCGCTGATTTTCCGTTGTACGGGGCCCTTTCCGATAATCGTAGCAATCAAGATCGAGTCGCTTGAGGGTTTCCGGCGTGGGGATGCCCCATTCGTCCCAACCGCGGTAGCGATAGTAGTCACGAAGCTGGAAGCCGAGGTCCGGCACGTAATCGCCAGAGCCTCCCTGACGCGGACTCGTCAGAATACGGGGGGGCAAGGTGTCATCCTTGCGGCTGACGCCTTCACGGGTGTTGAACAGACGTTTCAGGTTAAAGATTCTCTCACCACATTCGAGCCATTGTTCGTTGGTATGGTCCCAACCGGTTATGTTATTGAGGAACTGCGTCATCGGGCCGACGGTCATCCCTCCGAAAACAGCGAACTTGCAAAGTTTCAATGAATCCATCATGCTCATGAAATGTTGCTGGTCGGCAACGAACTTGCCTTTCCCTTCGTTGGTGTACGGCGGCATTGGCGCCTCATAGCCCAGATCGGATATGTGGAAGCATCCTTCACCCTCAAAATCCTGATTGTATGCCTGCATATGGCAGGCACCGCGGTTTGATGTTGCATAGGCAACACCGAGTCCACCACGGCCTCGTGGGTCATGGGCAGGGAAATCCAGGCCCTTGGTATGGATGGCAAACTCCTCACTGGCCGGACCGACCCGCTTGACAGCAGCGAGGATTCCTTGTGAGCAGTCATCTCCGATATCCTGACGCAGGGCAATTTTTTTCACCATTTCCACCATGGCCAAACCGTTGCCCCAGGTCATTTCCAATCCACCGGTGTCTTGCCCGTTTATCATGCCGTGTTCCCACGCTTCCATCAGGAAACTAATCGCGGAACCGACCGAGATGGTGTCCATGCCATAGTCGTTGCAGTATTCATTCGCTTTTGCGATTGCTTCGACATCGTCAACCAGGCAATTCGATCCGAGCATTCCCAGTGTTTCGTACTCTGGCCCGCCTCCCAGCTCCATCTTGAAGGCACCATCCGGCACCTCGACGGTTCGACCGCAGCCAATCAAACAGTTACCGCAGTGATAGCGTTTCTTCAGAATAGTTTCAGCAAGTCTCTGCCCTGATACCATACGGGCTTTATCCCATGTTCCCCACAACCAGTTTTTGATCGGGAGATCGCCGCAATCGTTGAAAATCTCTACGGCACATGAAGTTCCGTATGTACCGAGCGGCCCCTCATAGACATCCTTCATTTTGCCCTTGATATGCTCAAAGAGCTTGTCGAAGGCTTCCTGGTTCGCGATTGGCAGCTTTTTGCTGCCTTTTACGCCGATGGCTTTCAGATTTTTCGAACCCATAACAGCGCCACCACCGCCACGACCTGCCGCACGGCCCTCCCTGCCGTCAGACATAATACTGGCCAACTTCACCAGGCTTTCTCCTGCCTGGCCAATACAGATCGTTTGTGCCCCGCGGCCAAGCTCTTCCTTGATGATGCTGTCTGTCTCAAAGGTCCCCTTGCCCCACAGATGGTCAGCCCTCTTTATCTGAATATCGTCGTCCACAATGGTTATGTAGACGGGTTCCCGGGCCCTGCCCTTGATCATGATGCCGTCGAGGCCGCAGGACTTCAGTGCCGGGCCCCATTTGCCTCCGCAGTCCGATTCCAGGTAGATTCCCGTCAACGGGCTTTTTGTGATGAGTTCCCAACGGCCCGATTGGGGCACCTTTGCCCCCACATAGGGGCCGGTCATGCACATCATGATGTTTTCAGGGCTCAAGGGGTCCACTCCGGCTTCGAGGTTTTCATAGAGCAGTTTCGCGCCCAGACCGCTCGCGCCGATGAACTTCTTGAGATCTTCTTCGCTTGGAACCAGGTAATCAATCTTCTCCGACGTCAGATCCACCACAGCTATTTTCCGCCAATATCCTCCCAACATTTCCCTTTCCCCTTTCACGTTTGATTTCGCTTCCTACTGCCATGCGCCATTGGCAGCCCGGCCAACCGCGCACGTTAGACCGCCGATTTCACCTCCCTTCGGATTTCGTTGGGTGTTGCGTGCAGCTTCATCAGGCAAGGAAGGCTTTCCGGCTCTTCCGAAACAGCGACAGCACGTTCAGAACACCAAATCCCTCATTGATGCGCTTACTTATAACGGATGACCCTAAATGTCAATAGAAAAGTTATAATATATGGCTATATTTTTACAATTTGCTGATTTATTTGAATATTTAATGCATTACTCCGTGGACACCACTATATCCTTCAGCCTTTTTACTTGTATAATATTGTAATAATTGTATTTATCCCTTGACACACACAGCCTTTTCGGCCAGAATTTACAAAAATCTGGAGGATTTTTATGTTTAACTCTGCTATTCAGGAAAAAAGATCGATGCATATCGTGAGACAGGTACGGCAAGCGATCCTGAATGGAAAGCTGAAACCCGGCCACAAGCTTCCCTCGGAGAAAGAACTGCTTCTCCAGTTCGGAGTGAGCAAGCATACCCTGCGCGAAGCATTGCGGGCTCTCGAATCCATGGGTTTCATCGAGATACGGCAGGGCGCAGGCGGCGGCCCGGTAATCTGTGAAATCGACATGGACAACACGAGGGACATGATTGCCAGCTTTCTCTATTTTAAAAACGTGTCGGTAAAGAATCTGTGCGAGGTGCGGAAGATCTTTGAACCATACCTGGCGAGGCTGGCGGCGGAACGGCTTGGCGAGCAAGACATAGAAAAACTGAAATCCCTGAATGAAGCGTACGGCAAAAGCCTCAAGCGGAAGAAACCGGCAACCAAGGAAGAGGTCTCTTTCCATGTACTGCTTGCGAAGGCAAGCGGCAACCCGGCGATGATTCTCATTCTCGACTTCGTCAATAGCTTACTTATCGATCTGAAAAGTCACCTGAAGCCCGGCCTGGATTTCTCCGAAAAGGTGCTTGCCGCCCACGAGAGCATAGTTGAGGCTATCGCATCACGGGATGGGCAGGCTGCCGCTGATGCCATGTACCGTCACATCTGCGTGGTTGAAGAGGAACTGGAAGAGTTGCGTGGAGGAAACGAGGACGAGGAGAACGCTGACGTATCAATGCAAGTCTAGTCCCTGCCGAGCAACGGGGAGTTGTTTTTGCACGTGGGCGCGGAGTGTACCGTTATTGCCCGCAGTGCCAGAAAAAGCAGGGCAACACCAATCAGAAGCATCCCCCCGCCTTTAACGTACCCCGGGTTTTCACCAAGCTCAAACCATGCACATACTACACCGACCAACGGCGTTGCCAGCGACCCCATGCCCGCAACGCCGGCAGGAAGATTGCGCACAATGAAGAGCCACAAAAGGAAGGCGAGGGCGTTGCAGGGCACAACGTTATACAAAAGCGCCCAGACGAAATAGCCGGACCAGGTAATCGTGTTGTCCGCCCCAATCATTCCCAGCAACACCAGGGGAATGGAACCGAAAAACATCTGCCAAGCGGTCAGGGTGAGAAGGTCCGTATCTTTTTTGCATTGAATCCTTTTGGCGACGATGACGCTTGCTGCCCACGATATCCCGGATAACAACGCCAGAACATTCGATGCCGGGCTTCCGTGGGAATGCCAGGGTTCGAAAACGAGCAGCAGGCCTGCGAGGGCCAGAAATACCGCCAGCCACTGTGCGCCACGAAAACGCTCTCCAAGGAAAAACCTTGCCAGGACAAGGGTCCAGAAAGGCATGGTATATACCAGAACAGCGGTTTTCCCCGCCCCGCCCGCAACCAGCGCCCACATCATGAACCCGATAAAACCTGTTGTCTGCAACAGACCGAGCAGCATGACCTCCGGCAGGTATTTCGGAAGAAAACTCCCCCCCCTGACGAAAAGAACAAGAAACAGACTGAGGGCACCGAGAAAGGTTCTCAGCGCGCCAAAAGAAAATGGCCCGCAATATCTCAGGGCCACTTTCATCACAACCCAATTGTAGCCCCACATCATTGAAAGGAGCATGAGAGCTAGAATAGCGGATTGAATACGGTATTTCTCTACAATATTGCCTAATGCATTCGTTCTTTTAACCACATCGCATTTCATCCACCCACCCCCGCTCATATCATTCGGAATTTTTTCACGACAAGCCAAAAGAGTTCTTCTTTCGGGTGAAAGAAGCGGACGCATACTCCAAGTGGCTGTCTTCCCTCTTGCCTAGGATAGCCAACGACTCGTCGTATAATACAATTTTCAAAAAAGATTCTTCCTTTTCAAATATTATATACCCAAATATTATAATATATATTGACAAGAGAGTCCATATCTATCTATTCTTTGCTTGTGCCGAACGGGACGCCATCTATTCAAGCAAATCAGTGACTGGGAGATCAGGAGTGAAGACTGAATAAGGGTTACCCGAGACATGGACACGAGACCACAAAAGGAGTGAAACTCATGGCTGACACTTTGTATCATTTCATCAATGGAAGGCGCGTTCAAGGAAGCAGCGAACGATTCGGCGAGATAGTCAATCCGGCGTCAGGCGAAATCATCGCTCACGTGCCCATGGCTTCAGCCGTAGAAACAACACTGGCCATTGAAGCCGCATCAAATGCTTTTCCTGCTTGGCGTGACACACCACCTTTGCGCCGTGCGCGCGTCCTGTTCCGCTTCATCGAACTGCTGAATCGAGACCTCGACGAATTGGCGAAAATAATCTCGAACGAGCACGGCAAAGTGTTTGAGGACGCTAGGGGATCAGTAATCAGAGGCATGGAGGTGGCTGAGTTCGCGTGCGGCGCCCCACATCTCCTGAAAGGTCACTTTTCGGAAAACGTTGGCAGCAACGTGGACAGCCACTCTATCAGACAACCACTCGGTGTGTGTGCTGGCATTACGCCATTCAACTTTCCGGCAATGGTTCCCATGTGGATGTTTCCGCTCTCTATCATCTGCGGGAACACTTTTGTTCTTAAACCTTCCGAAAAGGTTCCCTCCACGGCATTACGGCTGGCCGAACTGATGCAAGAGGCCGGGTTGCCAGATGGTGTGCTAAATGTGGTGAACGGCGACAGTGAAGCCGTCGACACCCTGCTTGTACATCCGAGTGTTGCCGGTATCAGCTTTGTAGGCTCCACCCCTGTGGCGGAGCATATATACAAAACAGCTACGGGTAACGGCAAGCGTGCACAGGCGTTGGGAGGAGCAAAAAACCATATGGTCATCATGCCAGATGCTGACTTGGATCAAGCCGTTAACGCACTCATAGGAGCAGCCTACGGTGCAGCCGGCGAACGCTGCATGGCAATTTCCGTGGCGGTGACGGTTGGAGACAAAATTGCCGACACAGTTGTAGATATTCTCGCACCCAAGATCAGAGAGTTAAAGGTTGGGCCGGCCAGCGATCCCGTTTCGCAGATGGGCCCTCTAATCAGCATGGGACACCTGGAACGTGTGAAGAAGTACGTTGCACTAGGTATTGAAGAAGGAGCGACTCTTGTTGTCGACGGCAGGGACATTTCAGGTGAAGGTATACAAAACGGCAGCTTTTTGGGCGGATGTCTCTTTGATAATGTCACCACAGACATGCGAATCTACAGAGAGGAGATTTTTGGACCGGTATTGGTTATTGTTCGCGTACCGGATTTTTCCTCCGCCATCAAAATGATCAATGAACACGAGTACGGAAATGGCGCCGCCATCTTCACCCGGGACGGTGACACGGCACGCACCTTCAGTTCTCAGGTTCAGGCGGGCATGGTAGGCATTAATGTCCCAATCCCAGTACCGATGGCATATCACAGCTTCGGCGGTTGGAAACGCTCGCTGTTCGGCGATGTGCATATGCATGGCACCGAAGGCATACATTTTTATACACGCCTGAAGACCATAACCTCGCGATGGCCTGTCGGAAAGCGTTCGGCAGCCGAGTTCACCATGCCTACAATGAATTAGTACAACAGGAACCCCCCCGGCTTTGCCGGGGGACCTGAACAGTTTGACAGTTCCGGTATAAAATGAAAACCTCCCCACTGTGAATCGCTCAAAGTTCTCAGCAAAGGAGGCTTCCGTTGACGACAGTTGGAAGTCTATGCCATTAAGTATGGGAATGCAAGTACCACATAGTTTGGATTCCGAAGTATCGTCGAAAAGGTTCTCTCTGGTCGAATCCGTAAGGAACTAGGGGAAACTTTTCGAGAACTCGCGAGGCAGCGCGAGTGCATGGTTTTGGAGGGGCATTTATGCCCCGCTCATGTTCACATATATGTTTCTATTCCACCGAAGTATGCAGTGTCGCAGATAGTAGGCTATATCAAGGGAAAAAGCGCAATTCACGCGAAAATTTGGGTTCTCAACTTACTTATTCTTTTCCTGCTGACTTGAATAAGCAAATTGTCTATTTGCGTCACATCAGGCGCCCCCGGGTCAACTTCTCCGGGCACGGATGGTGATCGCCGTGCCCGTCGCGCCTTCCATGGATATCTGCCCGTTCAATTGAAGTGTGAGCATGTTTACCAGCTGCAGACCCAGCGTCCCGGTGTTATTGAAATCCAGATCCGGCGGCATGCCGACTCCGGTATCAGCGACCGTAAGAATAAGCCAGTCATCTCCGTCCAAACGAAAGCATATTGAAATCTCGCCGGAGCGGTTATCCGGGAAAGCGTGCTTCAGCGCATTTGATACCAGCTCGTTGATGACCAGCCCCCACGGGATCGCTCTGTCGACAGCTATGGAGAGATTTCCGGCATCAACTTTCAGGTTGATGCGTCCGGGATCCACCATGAAGGAGTCGAACAGGCGCGCGCACAGGTCTCGTATATATTCTTCGAAGCCGATGGAGGTGAAATCCTCTGACTTGTAGAGTCTTTCATGGACCAAGGCCATGGACCGGACGCGATTCTGGATTACCTGAAAATAGTTTCTCGACTTTTCATCATCGATCAAATCGGATTGAAGATCGAACAGCGAACAGACGAGCTGCAGGTTGTTCTTGACGCGGTGATGGACCTCCTTCAGGAGGACAACTTTTTCCGCAAGAGCGGTGCCGATCCTCTCCTCGGCCTGTTTGGCCTCGGTGATATCAAGGAGCGTGTCGATAACGGTCGGCTTTCCCCGGTATTCGATATTTCCGGCAGAGACAATCACCCATTTTTCCTCCCCGCTTTTTGTGGTCAATTTTTGCTCATACTGGAGCTGCTCCGTTTCGACGCGCAGGCAGGCCAGCCCGTGTTCACTGGACGTGTCTCTGAAATCCACATGGGACCAGTCCCAGAAATTCATCTCCAGCAGTTCCGCCTCGCTGTATCCGAAAATCCTCGTTGTTGAGGGATTTGCGTAGATAATCCTGTCTCCCTGGTAGAGAACGATTGCAGCCGGAGAGGTCTCGGTCAGCACCCGGAACTTCTCTTCGCTTTGATGAATCGCTTCCTCTGCCCGCTTGCGCTCAGTGATATCCTGGGAAAAAGCGCAGCTGTACTCCTTCCCCTCGAATTCCAGATAGTTTGACTGGATCTCCACCGGATAAACCCGGCCGTCTCTGGTGAGGTGAAACGTCTCGAATCCGGCATGTTTTGTTTCTCGAAACTCCTTCCATCTCACGGAGTGTTCAGGATCGTTCGGTGAGGGAAACCACGGGTCGATGTCACTGAACGACATGCGCGTCAACTTCTCGCGCGTATAGCCCAGTGCGCGGCAGGCCGCGTCGTTGGCATAGACAATGCGCATGTCACGGGTCAGCAAGAAGACCTCGACAAAGGCATGGTCGATGGCGAACTGGGTAAATCGCAGCGCTTTTTCCGCCTCTTTTTTCTGCGTTATATCATGGACGATGACAAAAGCACCGGCGCCGCCATCGACAATGACCGAGGTTGCATCACCAATAAACGAGCTGCCGTCTTTCCTCCGGTATAAAAGCTCGCCGTGCGCCTTGCCCGTCGACTTCCGCTCCTCCAGAAACTTCTGGTGGTTCGGATCGGTACTGTCGATGATGCCCTCTCGTCCGGCGGCGCAGATTTCCTTTTCGCTCATATCGAACATCCTGCATGCAGCCGGGTTTGCGGTGACAATTGTGCCGTCGGGAACCGTAAGGAAAACTGCATCCATACTGCTCTCGAAAAGGGCCCGATAATACGTATCATCAGACGATCTCGGGGTTTCTGTAATCATTGTCAACCTTTACCAAGTAGTGCTGTTATTCGGAAGTGAAAGAGGTGGCCCCGGTTAGTAGGACAGTTTGGCGGCGGGAATAAGGTGGATTGCCGGTTGTAGTCATGCCGCCAGCAAGAGAGACCGGCCAGCGTAGCCAGGCCGGGGTTTTTGCCAATATGTCTCATGCGGGGTCCGGTCGTCCAGCTTTGAGTGTGGGCGCCGCATGTTGTAGAACTCGATCCAACGCTTCAAGCCCTGGCGAACGTCACTGCCGGTCTCGAAAGCATGCAGATAGACGCACTCTTACTTCAGGGAACGCCATAGCCTCTCGATCATAATGTTGTCCCGCCAGCGTCCTTTGCCGTCCATGGAGATGCGCACGTTGGCCTCTTTCAGGACATTGGTGAACGCATCACTAGTGAACTGGCTGCCTTGGTCGGTGTTGAAGATCTCGGGTTTGCCGTAGCGGGACAAGGCTTCTTCGAGCGCATCAACGCAGAAATCGGCGTCCATGGTGTTGGATAATCGCCAGGACAGGACCTTGCGACTGAACCAGTCGATGATGGCCACCAGGTAGAGAAAACCGCGCCGCAGGGGAATGTAGCGGTGAGTAGACCTCGGGAGTTTCACCCGCAGCCCCTCGCAGAACCGGACGTGAACCTCTCAGCTCATCCGGCTCCCATCATCCAGCCTTTGGTATACATCCCAGCTTCCAATGCACGAATGCATCTGGAAACTTCATCGCAAAAAGGGACGCCTTCACATGCAAGTCCTTAACCGGACATTACTGAGGACTGACGAAAAAAGGGCGGACGCCGGGTAGCGCCCGCCAAGGGAGACACATTTCGTATTGTGTGAATAGATGCATCTCCGGGAGAAACACCGCTTTCACTTACGCTGTTTGGGAACCCATCACTTGAAATAAGCCGCTAAGTTCAGAAATTCCGGCTTGAACAGCATTGCCAGGATGAAGCTGCCGAACATAACGGTGACGGCCGGCGGGTCAAAGTGGTTGTTGCCGTGATTGTAGAACATGCGTGCGCACAACTCCTGCAGGAACGCCGAAAGGATCCCCGCGATAGCGGCGACTGCCAGCGAACCCGTGAACAGGTATGCCAGGGCCGCGCAGTACGCTATGGCATGGGTTACGGGAGACTTCTGGATCGATCCGGTGGCGAAGTTCAGGATCATCAGGGTTATCGCCGCAAAGGCCCATCCCATGATCAGGGGCGCCACGAACGCCGCAGTCGCTGAAACAACTCCTTTTTCCGCCAATGGCGTCAGGAGGCCCTTGAATCCCATTGCGAGGCCTCCGGACAAAATGCCCATCCCAAGCCCCACAGTGAAAAGCCGTGAGGGCGGAGACTGCCAACCGACCCACGAAATGGCGTAGTTATTCGTCCCCAGGTATCCGTACTTGTGTATGGATTCCATACTCCCCCAGGGCATTTCCCTCAGGAAGAGCCATCGCGTGATAACAAAATTAACTACTATCGACAACGCAAGCGCATCAAACTGATTTATAATCGGTATCTTGGGCAGGACCTGCGCCAGCGCATGTCCGACCAGCGCGAAAATTCCGCCGATCATGAGGACATCCCATGACGTGTCGACTAACGGTGAAAGGATATCCTTTGCATGCCCGGTGGGATGGTTCTTTTTTACTCCTGCCGCATAGGTCGCAGCGATAACCCCAGAGGCGAACCCGCCGACATGCGGTCCCCAGATCGGACCGAGTCCGACCTGCAGGAGCATGAAGTCCGAACCGCCTGCCGCGACAATAAGACAACCAGTCAGGGTAAGAAAACCGCAAAGGATGAATGACCACAATGCTCCCAGGCATGCCCCGAATATGCCGCAACCAAAAAGAAGCATTAAGGTGTTAAGGCTCCATGGCTCCATACCTACCTCCTCAAAGCTGAACAGACCAAAGATACGTTGCTTGGGCTATAGACGTCTCCGTCATTCGAATCTGTTCAATATGATATCCGCATCCTGTAATATAATGGCTCCGGTTTTTACCATTCCTCTCACAACGGGAATCAGTTCATTCAATTTTGTTTCAGTATCAATGAACTCGATGACCATGGGTTGGCATGAAGAAATGGTCATGCCCTCACTTCTGGTTCTGCAAGAAGGGCAGCAGAAACCAAAACCTTCGACACCCCTGAAAACCATGGATCCGGCCAGTCCTTGCTCAAAGGCCCTCTTAACAATTGCCTCATATAGGAGAATATTTTCATAGCGGGTATTTTCGTTAATAAATATTCGCAGTATCTTGCCCTTCCCCTCGTACGTGCTCATGTGTCACCTCGTAGAATCAACTGCTTCTGAGCTTCCATAACAATCGCTCTCCCCCTGCGCCGGATTTCAAGCAAAAATACCCCCTAAAACTCAAGGGTAGCCACGTCAATCAGCCACCCTTGAGTTACGGTATTGCTCATGGGTTATTTTCGCCTGTCACATCGCTACATGGCTGCCTGGAAAATTGCCAGCAGATCCTTTTCCGTTCCTACCCTCGGGTTGCACCCAGCATTCCCGTCCAGCATGGCCTGTTTCGCCATCGGCGCCAAGTCGGATTCCTTGACTCCCATCTCTTTCAGACCGGAAGGAATACCCACATCTTTCGAAAGCTGGACGATGGCGTCAACCGCCTTTTCCGCCGCGGCCCTGGGTGACAGGCCCTGGATATTCTCGCCCATCATCTCCGCGATTTCCCCGAACTTTTTCAGGTTGCACGGAAGATTCCATCGCTCCACATGAGGCAGGAGAATCGCATTTGCGACACCGTGGGCCATATCCAGCAGGCCGCCGAGCTGATGGGCCATGGCGTGGACATAGCCGAGACCGGCGTTGTTGAATGCCATTCCTGCCAGGAGGGAAGCGTGCGCCATGTTTGTTCTGGCCTCCAGGTCTTGTCCGTAGGAAACGGCCCTGCGCAGATTGTTGGCGATAAGCTTGATTGACTGCGCCGCAACTGCGTCGGTCGTGGGGTTGGCCGCCAAGGTGACATAACATTCAACGGCATGCGTCAGTGCATCCATGCCGGTCGCAGCGGTCAGTCCGGGGGGTTTCAGGAGGTGGAGTTCCGGGTCGTTGATGGAGACTAGCGGAAGATTTCTCCAGCTCACGATGACAAACTTGATCTTGGTGGAAGTATCGGTGATAACACAGTGGCGAGTGACCTCGCTGGCTGTTCCGGCCGTGGTGTTGACTGCGACCAGCGGAAGAGTCGCATTCGTCAACTCCTCTATCCCGGCATAGTCGATGAGTCTGCCCGGATGGGTAGCGGCGACGCCGATTCCCTTCGCGCAGTCGTGGGCGCTCCCTCCGCCTACGGAAACAAGAATATTGCAGTTCGCTTTTTTGTAGGCTTCAAGACCTGCGGCGACATCCGTGTCTCTCGGGTTGGGATGGACATCGCCGAAAATCGCGTGGTCGATACCGGATGCCTTCAGGCTGTCAACCACCTTCTCGACAGGGCCTCCCGGCAGCTTTGCCAGGAATGGGTCACAGACAATGAGAGCCTTGGTCCCGCCGAGGATCTTGACCCTTTCGCCCGTTACTTTCACCGTTCCCGCTCCAATAAAGTTCACCGCCGGACACAAGAAATCCTTACCAATATCCCATACGCCCATCTGTAGTTCCTCCTTTGTTGGTTTCGATACGAATACTCTCCGATTCTCTTGCTGACCTTTCATCCATCTGCCCTGCCTGCGTTACTCGTCACCTCCTCCTTTTCGGTTCGTTGTCCGGCCCAAAAGCCTCTCTGTCTTTATGATTTATTGATGCGCTGTCCGAGGCGAGCGGCGCTTGCATCCCTTTTCATGGAAGCATCAAGGGCCTGCAGGTGTGACCGGGATTCTGCGGTTGAAGTCATTCCTCGTTACCTCCGGAAGACTTCAACCGCCTTGCTGAATTTATTCCTTCGTCAACGTTCCTTCCCAGGTACTGATCTTGGTCTGCTTGAGGTCTTCTTCGTCGAACCACCTGGTGGTCACGCACTTTGCTTCGGTAAAGAAGGCCGCGCCGTCCTTGCCGAGGCAGTGCAGATCTCCGAAGAAGGACTGCTTGTGCCCGGCGAACGGGAAGTAGCCGATGGGAACCGGTATGCCGACGTTGACGCCGACCATGCCGCCGTCGGTTCTCCGGACGAACTCGCGGGAGTAGTAGCCGTTCTGGGTAAAAATGCTCGAACCGTTGGCAAACCGGTTGTCGTTCATCAGGCGAATCCCTTCTTCGAAGTCCTTCACTCGCTTGACGCTGATGACCGGCCCGAAAATTTCGTCGTCACCGCAGGACATTCCCGGCTTCACGTGGTCGAGGATGGTCGGCCCGACGTAGTAGCCTTTCTCCGAGCCCTGCACCACGACGTCCCTTCCGTCCAGGACGAGCACGGCGCCCTCTTCCACGCCCTTCGTGATGCAGTCGACAACGAACTTCTTCTGGCCCTCCGAGACAAGCGGACCCAGTTGGGATTCCTTCTCGTACGCGGGACCAATCACCAGTTCCTTGGCGAACCTGACCAGGTAGGATACGAGTTCATCGGCTATGGCATCCTCCACCACGATGGCCGGGAGCGCCATGCAGCGTTGTCCGGCGCAGCCGAACGAGGAATTGATGATGCCGCGCGCGGTCCTTTCCAGGGGCGCGTCTCTCAGGACAAGGGCATGGTTCTTTGCTTCCGTGAGGGCCTGTACCCTCTTGCCGTTGGCCGCTGCTGTCGAGTAGATATGAAGCCCCACGCTGGTTGAACCGACATAGGAGATTCCCCTGATGTCCTGGTGCGCCATCAGCAGGTTGGCTTCCGTTCTGCTGCAGGTTACGAGGTTGACCACGCCCTTCGGCAAGCCCGCCTCGATGAGGAGCTCAAGCATCCTCATCGCCGTCTGGGGCACAAGGCTCGCGGCCTTCAGCACCATCGTGTTTCCGGTCGCGATGCACATGGGGATCATCCATCCGAAGGGAATCATCGCCGGGAAGTTATAGGGGGCGATGCCGGCGAAAACTCCGAGGGGCTCCCGGTACATAACGGTGTCATGGCCCTTGGAAACCTGCATCAACGCATCCCCCTGCATCATCACCGGGGCCGCGCAGGCGATCTCCGTGCCTTCGACAGCCTTGAGCACGTCACCTTTCGCCTCGCTCAGACACTTGCCCATTTCCGTCGCGAGCAATACGGTAAGTTCATCGAGATGCTGCTCGGCAAGCGCCTTGAACCTGAACAGGACCTGTGTGCGTACGGTTACGGGCGTAGCGGACCATTCGGGAAAGGCGGCCTTTGCCGCCGCAACCGCTTCATTAACCTCATCGACTGTGCAGCAGGGAGTTTCCGCTATGATTTCCCCTTTGCTGGGGTTATAGATAGGCATGTATTTCGTGCTCTTCGACACTCGCCACTCGTTATTCACGCAGAATTTCAGTTGTCGTACCGTTCGGGATGATTCCATATTTTTCTCCTTTTCTTGTAGATGTCCTTCCCCCGGGAAGGAGTTATAAAGCGGCGTAGTACAGCTCAACAATTTCATCCTTTGTTGCCTTGCGTGGATTATTTCCGGGACTGCCGCTTTCAATGGCGTCATCCGCCATTTTCGAGACCACGTTATCCAATTTCTCTCGGGTTACTCCCAGCTTCGACAAGGTCGGAATCTGAAGATTACGAATCATTGCCTTTACTTCTTCTGCTCCCATCTTTGCGGCTTCCATGGGGGACACCCCTGTTACCTGTATACCCATTGCCGCGGCAACATCGGCATACCGATCCGGCGCACCCATGAGAGAAAACTCCATGACAACGCCGAGGAGGGCCGCATTCGAAACGCCGTGCGCCACATGGAAATTGGCCCCTATCGGGCGCGACATGCCGTGCACAAGGGCCACGGAAGAATTGGAAAAAGCAATTCCCGCCTGGAGGGCGCCCAGCATGGTTTCGGATCGTGCCTCCAGGTTTTCGGGATTTGACCACGCCTGGGGCAGGTATCTGCTTATTTTCCTGATGGCTGAAAGCGCGATTATGTCGGTCATAGGCTGGGCCTTGACCGAAACGTACGCCTCTATTGCATGGGTCAAGGCATCAAGACCCGTTGCCGCCGTAAGGCCGCGCGGCATTTTCAAAGTGAGGACGGGATCGACCAGCGCCACGGTCGGCAGCAGGTAAGGGCTGCCTATCAGCATTTTTACGTCCCGACCGGTGTCGGTGATGATTGTTACCATCGTGGCTTCACTGCCGGTTCCGGCCGTAGTGGGTATCGCAATAAGAGGGAGGCCGGGCTTGGCAATCTTGTTGAAACCCATGTAGTCCTCAACCGCCCCCTGATTGGTCGCCAACACCCGTACCGCCTTTGCAACGTCAATGGGGCTGCCGCCGCCGCAGGCAATCAGGATGTCGCATCCCCCTTCCCGCAAAACATTCAATCCTTCCAGCACATGCGAGCTCGTCGGCTCCGAATTCACGCCGTCATAGATCACCGTCTCGACCCCGGCCTTCTTGAGCGAATCGATAACAGGGTCAACGGTCCCGGTTGACGCCAGGATCTTGTCTGTGATCAGAAGCGCTTTCCGTGCTCCGAGATGCCTTGCCTCCGCCCCCGCTTCATTGACCGCGTTGATTCCGAAATGAATCGTTGACGGAACTCGAAATGATCGGCTGTTCATGATTTTTCGCTCCCTTCTTGTATCATTTGTAATCCCTTGTCCCGCGGAAGCGGAGTTTCGTGCGCTTCATCGTCCAAAAGCCCCATTAACCCCTCTTCAACTTCACAGGCGTGCAGGTACATGCATTCCGCGGCACGTTGTCCATCTCTCTCAATGATTGCGTCCAGAATACTCTGATGCGCCTTCATGACTTTTTCCGAAAAATCAGGCCCCGGCTTGAGATGAGCCTTGATGTCGGTGAGCAGACTGTTCACGAAATCCAGAATCAGCACCATCACCGGGTTCCCGGTCGAATTCGCAAGTTGAACGTGGAAATTGACTTCTTCCCGTATCGCGGGACTCTTGCGTATCAGGCTCTTTTTGTAGGCCTCGTGAGAGGATTTCAGTCGTTCGATGTCTTGGCTGCTAAATCGCTCAACCGCCAGCCTCGCCAGGTATGGTTCGAACAACTTTCTTACTTCGCACAGGTTCTTCACCGAAACGTTCTTGAAATAGAGAAAGCCGGCAATCATGTCCCTGGTGTTGTCCATGTCGATTTCACAGATGACCGGCCCACCGCCCGCGCCCTGACGAATCTCGATGAAACCCATGGACTCCAGCGCCCGCAATGCTTCCCTCAGGGTGTGCTTGCTGACGCCGAACTGGAGAAGCAGTTCCTTCTCAGTCGGGAGCCTCTCACCCGGCTGCAGTTTTCCGTTGAGTATTGCATCACGCACCTGAGAGACTATCTGGGCAGTCAATTTATTATTTGAAGTCGCGAGAAACATGAACCACCTTCCATGACATGTGGACTTATCTCTTCCGCCAATCCTTCATATCAAAGCCACAACAGCCACCAAGCTGATTATTATAATATATGGTTATTTAATTTTTGCATGCCAAAGTTCCGGTGAGTCGGGCGAAACAAGATTATGTATGCCCTCTGAATACATTCGCATTGCCTATCTCGTTTACGATTGCATCAATGATAGCCTCTATCGGATGCGGATTGACTCCCTCCAGATAAGCCGTCAGGGATACATAGATACTTTCCAGCAGCATGACTTCCCGCCCTGCCGTCACTTCCCCGCCCGTTTCATCGATCAGAGGTATCAAATCGCCCATGAGAAATCCCCCGTCCTGCTGGCCGTACCTCATCAGAATCGGCACCGGCTGTTTCCTTCGGTTGTTTCAGGTTCCCGCTGCATCACATGCACTAATAATACGATTTCAGAAATGCTTGTCAACTTATTTTTATAATATTTGGCTATATTTTTATATGTAATTGAATTTACGCATTTTTTATTTTTTTGAAATATCATTTTTTTCTTGCATACCCATTTTTAAATTGTTATATATTTGGCTATATAACGTGGCACCGACATACCGCTTACCGCCACTTCAGGAGAAAGCAAGACCTGTGGATATCAAAGTATACGCCGACATACTTCCACGAGCACCTCCATCTGCCCAGGGTCAAAACGTGCTCACAAGGGATAAAGGCTTCAGTCCAACCAGAAGGCATGTAAGATAAAGACGTACGTAATCACCCGTATTCACTGCGGCGGAAACTATTCATAAGAATTATCCAAACCGCAATATACCGTAAAGATTGCGAAACTTACGCAATCCGCGCAATGGAGCGAGCATATTTTTTAGCCATATATTATTATATTATTACATAAGAGACATTACATTCGGCACCGTAAGCGCTTATTTCGTCCTCCACCAATGGTGGATCTAACGGAACCCGCATTGATACTGAGAATGAATCAGTATTTATGCGGGTTTTTCGTTAAACGGAGTACCGGCAGGCAATGGAGTCCGGCGTAAGGAAGAGAAATACCAAGTGAGGAAGGCAAAACCTAATACAGCCCTGAAGATAGCAGGCTGATGTCTTGAGAATGAAAGGAACAGTAACCGCAGCGTTGATCAACTTCAGAGTAACCGGGCATCGGCCCGGTTATATACAACAAAAGGAGGATGCATCATGATTAAGAAGGTTCTCAATGTGAATGGTGTTCAAAGGACGCTGATCGTCGACCAGGAAGCTCTCCTGTCCGATGTTCTGCGCAAGCAGCTCCATCTGACCGGTGTCAAGGTAGGATGCGCGACCGGCACATGCGGCGCCTGCAATGTCATCCTGAACGGCAAGCTCGTTCGCACCTGCACCACCAGAATGAAAAGGGTCGAGAACTGGTCGACGATTACCACCATCGAGGGGATCGGCACACCGATTAACCTCCACCCCCTCCAGAAGGCATTCATCCACCACGGCGCGCTCCAGTGCGGTTTCTGTACCCCCGGTTTCATCGTCTCCGCCAAGGCGCTCCTCGACATCAACCCGAACCCGACCCGTGAAGACGTGCGTGACTGGTTCCACCAGTACAGGAACGCCTGCCGCTGCACCGGTTACATCTCCATCGTCGACGCGGTAATGGACGCGGCCAAGGTTCTTCGCGGCGAAATGTCCGAATCAGCTCTTGAATACAAGGCTCCGGCTGATGGCAGGGTATACGGAACGCGTTTCCCGCGTCCCACATCCGTCGCCAAGGTCTGCGGTCTGTGGGATTACGGCGACGACATGAGCACCCAGCTTCCGGAAGGCACCCTTCACGGCAGCCTGGCGTACGCGAACGTGGCCCATGCAAACATCAAGGGGATCGACATCTCCGCCGCAGAGAAGGCTCCGGGCGTGGTCAAGGTCGTGACCCACAAGGACGTGAAAGGCAAGAACCGCATCACCGGCCTCGTTACCTTGCCGACCAACAAGGGTGACGGATGGGACCGCCCTGTCCTTTGTGACGATAAGATTTACCAGTACGGTGATGCCGTTGCAATCGTCATCGCCCAGACCAAAGAGCAGGCCGACGACGCCGCAAAGTTGGTGAAACTCGATTTGGAAGTGCTGCCGCACTACATGAACGCACCGGCCGCCATGGCTCCGGACGCAATCGAAATTCACCCCGGCACCCCGAATGTTTATTTCACACAGAAACTTGCCAAGGGTGAAGACACCAAACCCGTCATGGAAAAGGCCGCCTATGTCGTGGAGGGCGAGTACTACCTGGGCCGCCAGCCCCAGATGCCCATCGAGCCGGATGTCGGCTTCGCGTACATAAATGATGAAGGCAAGGTGGTCGTCCACTCCAAATCCATCGCCCTTCAACTGCACCAGGCCATGATCGCCCCGGGTATCGGAGTCGAGTTGGATAACCTTGTCATCGTTCAAAATCCCACCGGCGGCACCTTCGGCTACAAGTTCTGCCCGTCGATGGAAGCCCTTGCCGCGGTTGCAACAATGGCGGTCGATGGCAGGCCAGTGCACATCTCCTACAGCTGGGCGCAGCTGCAATTCTATACCGGCAAGCGCTCCCCGTTCTGGTTCAAGGCCAAGCTGGCCGCCGACAAGAACGGCAAATTCCTCGCCGCTGAAACCGACTGGTCGGTGGACCACGGCCCCTATTCCGAGTTTGCCGACCTTCTCACCATACGCGGCGCGCAATTCTGCTTCGCCGGATACGACATTCCCAACATGCGCGGCGAAGGCCGCACCGTGTGCACCAACCACTGCTGGGGCGCCCCGTTCCGCGCTTACGGTTCTCCTCAGGCGTTTTTCGCTTCCGAATCCCTGGTCGATGAATTGGCCAAGGAGATGGGTAAAGACCCCTTCGAACTCCGCGAACTGAACTGTTACCGCGAGGGGGCTACCAACCCGAGCCAGCAGACTCCCGAAGTATTCGTATTCCCGAAAGAATTTGAAATGCTGCGACCGAAGTACCAGCGGGCGGTCGAGCTGGCGAAGCAGCTTTCCACGGAGACCGTAAAACGCGGCGTCGGCGTCTCCCTCGGGATCTACGGGTGCGGTCTCGACGGTCCCGATTCATCGCATATATGGGTGGAACTCCTCCCGAACAACGACGTGATGGTGGCCAACAGCTGGCAGGATCATGGCCAGGGATCGGATATGGGCACCCTCGCCTTTGCCCATGAAGCCCTCAAGCCCCTGAATCTCAAACCGTCACAAATCCGCCTGTGCATGAACGATACGAGCATCACGCCTTGCAGCGGTCCGTCAGGCGGAAGCCGAAACAATGTTGTAACCGGCAACGCAATCCGGGTTGCCTGTGAAAATCTCCTCAAAGCAATGAAGAAGACGGACGGCAGCTATCGTACCTATGACGAGATGAAGAAAGATGGGGTTGAAACAAAGGTCTTCGGCACCTGGACGACACCGTGCACCCCCTGCGATGTGGAAACCGGCAAAGGCGAACCGTTCTGCATTTACATGTACGGACTCTTTATGGCCGAGGTTGAGGTAGACATTACCACAGGAGTTGCAAAATGCGTCGGTATGACCCATGTGGCGGACGTCGGTACCATCGCCAACCAACTGGTGGTAGACGGTCAGCTTTACGGCGGCCTGGCTCAGGGTATCGGACTGGCGCTTACAGAAGACTTCGAGTTCATCAAGAAGCATTCAAACATGATCGGCGCGGGTTTCCCGTTCTGCAAGGACATCCCCGACAAAATGGAGATAATGTATTGCTGCGAACCCCGTGAGCTCGGCGCCTTCGGCGCCGGCGGCGTCGGCGAACTGCCACTCACCGCACCGCATTGCGCTGTCATCAACGCCATCGACAATGCGTGCGGCGCGCGCATCCGTCATCTGCCGGCATATCCCGAAAAAATTCTTGCCGCATTGAAGTCATCAAAAAAAGCATTTGATGTCAGCGACGCTCTTGCGGGCGGTTTTGTTGCACAAGGTGTTGACTAACCGTAAATGGAGCCGGCCCTGCAAAGGCCGGCTCTTTTCTCATGACTGTTCAGCGGCTTGGAGTGAGTTTATCAATATCTTTCCGTTTTTCCATAGGTACTAAACCTATCCTCCCTGCATCCTAACAGCCTTGCGAAATTCCCACGGTGGTTGAGGGTTCCCGTCTCGCCACAGCCCGGCCCGCTTTGCCCGTGCCTGCTCTTCGGCCCTCATGTACTCGGAGGCATGCGGCCTGTCCAGGTACTTTCGGTAGGCCCACGCCCACCCTTCGGTAACCATCTCCTTGTTGATGTCCCTGCTCCCAAGCCAGATCACGGAGACAAGACGGTCGTACTTGTCGACATCCCTGACCTCTACGCGCACCCGCTGCCGGTAAACCTTGTCGTTCAAGGCTCTCCACGCCTCGTTTCCGTACGGCTGCCCGGGCTTGCTTGTCCATCCGGTTTTTCTGTTGGTCTTAGGAGTTTCTGGGGCATCGATGCCATAGAGCCGGATCTTCAGTTTCGTGCCGCCGGAATCGACGTTGATGGTGTCGCCGTCGGCGACTTTGATAACTGTACCATCGAGGATGCGAATGGGCTCTTTTGCGAAGGTTTGCGAAGAAATAATCAGTAAGTAAGAAAGAATGAGGAGAAAAAATCGCATCAGAAAGTACCCCTATCGGCATTTTTTTTCTTGCAGGCGAAACCATCTAAATATATACTTCAAATATATATTATTTTCTTGACAAGGAGGTTCAACTGTGAAGACAGCAAAGATATTTCAAAATGGCCAGAGCCAAGCAGTCAGGCTTCCCAAAGAGTTCAGGTTTGAGGATACAGAAGTATTCATAAAAAAGTCTGGAAACGTTGTCCAGTTGATTCCGCGCACCGACTCATGGAACTCCCTTTTCAACAGCCTCAAGAAGTTTTCCCGCGATTTCATGGTTGAGCGTCACCAGCCTGATGTGGACAAACGGGAGGACTTGTGATGAGGGTAATGCTTGATACGAACATCTGCATCTATATCATCAAGCGCAAACCCGAATCGGTTCTGAAACACTTTCTTGATTATCGGGTGGGCGATGTTGGCATCTCTTCCATAACCCTGGCTGAGTTGCGTTATGGAGTCGCAAAGAGCAAATACAAGGAGAAAAACGCCAAAGCTCTTGAAGAATTTACCATCCCTCTGGAGACCGTATCCTTTGATGAAGCCGCTGCCCTTGCTTATGGGGAGATCCGTTCAGCGCTGGAAGCAGCTGGCTCGCCTATTGGCGCAATGGACATGCTGATTGCTGCGCATGCCATTTCACTGGGGGTGCAGTTGGTCACGAACAATACCCGCGAATTTAACCGTATCCCCGGACTTGCCCTTCTCGATTGGACAGCTTGACACACTTCCATTTTTTGGACAGACGCCTTGGAAAAGAGCAGGCTCATTCAGACGCTTATAATAATTCTGCCTCTATTTGTTCAATACTTGGGAGGCTTCCCTGAAGGTCTTTCTCCGGAATTGACTCTATTATTCAGGACAATCCACAACGGTTCCCGAGGGCAATGAATCTTGCCATTTTGCAGTCTGAGCACGGAAAATCGCTTCTTGATCTGTGTCGTTTGGATCTACTCTCTTGCCGGATGCCACCTCATATACGATTTGACGGATTCTTTCCGTACTGAGTTCAATTCTGTTGCTGCCGTCTTTATCGATACTGGCTTTCATAAGCACCCCCTCTACCGCTTTACACAAATTCAGCGTCTTGCACCTCTCATCCCCGCCCATAAGGCGAGGCTTTCCCGGAGCAATATTGTAATCAGTTGCCAGGTACCGTCGAAACACCCCGCCACTTCAGGCCGGCAATATAACACACTGATTTATGCCCCCAAGGTATTTGTGCAACGATCCGTTGCGCAAATTGATGGTCCGTCCATGTTTTGGCAAATAATCTCATGTTCTTGAGATTTCTGGATGAGAAATCAGTTATTTCCGGGAATTCACGGCGGAGATCATCATCCAGACGGTCGACCACCTTCGCCCCCCATCCTTGCTGATTTTGCCTCTCCAGAATATCCCGGCCGATCTGCCAGTACAGCAAGATCATCTCACTGTTGGCGGCTAGAACAGCTCTTTGCTGGGCGGACCTGACCCGCTCCTTTATAGCCTTGAGCCATGCCGCGTACCCTTCGGGAGGTGAAGCCAACAAATTAGTATCCAGAGTCATATATTACTTTCCCCTTCTTCCGGCCAGCTAACCTTTTGCAAGCGCCGCGCGGCTTCCAGCAGGCACTTGCCGTACTCAGCACGCACGATGATCTGCGCCTGTATATTTGTTAAGTCCGGCGTTATCGCCAGAACCATTCTGTCGAAGGTCCCGTAGTCCTTGAGGACAATGCCTATCCCTTCCGGGACGTCCCAGACCATGACCTCGTAGGTCATGCCATAGTACATGGACTCAAAAACAACATCCGGGTTGGTCAGATCATGAATTGTCACTATACCCCCGATCGTCGATATTGATGATGCGACATAAACATTCTTGAAGAATTAAACGGTATGACGTATTATCATACCAAGCAAAGGAGGCATTCCATGGCAAAGGCAAAACTGGCTGTTACACTCGATGAAAAGATACTATCCGAAGTTGATAGCCTCGTCAGCAGGCATCTATTCCCCAACCGCAGCCGTATCATCGAAGAGGCTGTGATGGAGAAGCTCGACCGGATAAAAAGAACCCGCCTCGCTCGCGAATGCGCAAAACTCGATCCCAACTTTGAAAAGAACATGGCTGAAGAAGGGATGGAAAAGGAATTGAGCGAATGGCCAGAATACTGAGAGGTGACATCCGCTGGGCAGACCTTAACCCCGTGCGAGGAAGTGAGCAAGGCGGACAACGTCCGGTGCTAATAATAAGCAACGATGTATTCAACGACCGTTCAGGCACGGTAATCGCCTTAGCGATTACCAGCCAAGATCAGAGGGCGGGCTTTCCACTGACCCTCAAGCTCACATCCCCTCTCCTTCCCAAGGAGTCTTGGGTCAAAATTAGCCAGATAAGGACGTTAGCAGTGGAACGCATCGGCAAGAAGCTTGCTGAAGCCACGCCAGAAGAACTTGCACAGGTTCTTGAAGGGTTGAATGAGATCGTTGGTTGATACTCTTTTTCCACCTTTCCACATAATTTGTGGATAACTGCCGAACTCTCGTTGAAACGAAAACGACAAGGTGTCGTCACTCCAATGGAATCAGCAGATTGCCCATTCTTTTTGCAGCAAAATAATTCCAGATAATTACCCAGCTCTACCTCTCAGCAGTAGGGCAAAAAGGGCTCGCTATCGGGCTTCCCTCGCATCCTGCTCAGCTTGACGTTCCTGATTTCCTCCGGATGCACAGGCACTTTTCCTTCGACCAGGGATTCCCGGGTCTCCGTGTATCCTCTTCGCAACTTCCTGCGGTACACCGAGTTCGCATCTGCCAGAGCGCTTTCTATATCGTCGTGATAATAGATCTTGACGCGTACCCGGCAGCCGATCCTTCCCCAGGACCGGATGACTATCGGGGAGAACAGGCCTGGTGCCACCTCGAGGCGATAGAAGCGCCGCCGATTCAGCTCCGGTTTGATGCAAAGCATCTCGCAGATGTCGAAACCAATAAACCTATTCAATCAAACCTCGCGCACATTTGCCGTCAACTCCCCACCATCGGCAGTGAAGAATAGATCGCCCAGAGCATTCACATTGTTCAGCTTCGCTCGATAGCACTTCCAGAAAGCCTGCTCGAAGAGGTCATAGTCCGCCGTTCCTTTCCCGACTTCCATGGCGGCCTGGTGAGCAATGAATTCAAAATCGATCGGGTTTGCCGGCGTAAACAGGAGAGACTGGGCTCCTTCCTGAACTATTTCCTCGAGGTTCATCTCGACCCAGGATCTGACAATTACCAAGTTCATTGTTGACACAGCACGCCCCTCGTAGCACCTTGTCCAATGCGGATTCACACGATTGCACTTGACAATACCACAGATAAATGGTTTAGGCTATATAGTTAAATAGTGTCAATTGGCTACCACATATATTGGAAGCTGATTACTGTGTTCAAGTGCAACAGGGGGGCGGCACATAGCCGGGGACCTGTTGCGGATCCCAGGAAGTCCCATGAAAGGAGGCCCGCGTATAGAGCATTACGGGCGGGCAACGAAGCTATGGTCTTCCTGTCTCGCTGTCGTTGCCCACAGACGGGGAAACAACCGGCCCCATCACTGAAAAAAGTGTTATCTCCCGGAATGGAGGGGTACGATATGTTCAAAATGTTCAAAAGAGTAGGCATCATATACGGAGTGGTTCTTGTCGCAGCTTTGGTACTTTTCTTGGCAACCATGTTCCCAGTTGCTGCCGCTATTGTGACTGTTTTGGCTGTTCTTTATTTCTTGCCAAGAATAAAGCTGAAGACCACCCCCTTGTGGCCCCAACAAAACGGTTCCAGCTATGAACTGGACGATGATGACGAAGCTTTATCTAGATCAACATACAGTTCGTCTGGCGCAAATTTTTATCGCTCAATCGAGTAGTAAATACCATTAGTCTTCCTTCGGCTTGTTTTCAGATCCCCCCGGACCGGAACGTTTAATCCCGAATCCGCAAACCTTACGTTGACCCACCTCTAGGTGTTGTAGTCAGGGCGATTTTTCGGCCCGACGCCCCTCAGGGTGGCGGTTTTTGTCTCAGGCTTGGTGAGATTGCAAAAAACGACG
>Ga0228536_1000735_pt1 | contig 49578 bp, 34 predicted proteins | sample SJ1Smetagenome_FD_168611 | JGI IMG/M metagenome (GOLD analysis project Ga0228536, IMG submission 168611) | Enriched culture of PCE-dechlorinating microbial communities from Ithaca, New York, USA - SJ1.S | ecosystem: Engineered > Modeled > Simulated communities (microbial... > Unclassified...
AACGATGAACCGAGCTCGTTCTTCCATGATCTCGACCTTTTTCCAGGGCATCGGAGCTTCCTCCTCTGCCAAAGGTGTCAACCATGTACCCGGTCTATTCTGTCAACCATGTACCCGGTTCGTACCGGAATGATTCCCCCCGGGCGGGGGAGGGGTTCGGGGAGGGGGCGACGCCCCCTCCCCGATGCACACCCTAGAAGTTCCGCAACGTGCGGATGACGTGCCCGTGGTGGTCGTGGATATCGACCTCGATGGGCGTACCGCCGCCGGTGACGGCGTGTGTGGCGCAGGCCAGGCACAGGTCGTAGGGCCTGAAGGCCATTTCCACGTAGTTGAGCATGCCTTCGGCCACGTTGCCGTTTATTATGAAGTGCCTGGCGGCCTTTTTGACGGCCAGGTTGATGGGGCCGTTGTTGTGGGTGGTGGCCACGATGAGGTTGGCGTTTTGCACGATGCCCTTGTCGTCGGTGACGTAGTGGTGGATGAGCGTACCGCGCGGGGCCTCGATGATGCCCACGCCCTCGCCGGGGCAGGAGGTGGGCTTGGTCCAGGTGTCGGCGCTGGTGATCTCGGGATCGCGGGACAGTTCCAGGCACTTTTCCGCGGCGTTCAAGAGTTCGATGGCCCGGGCCCAGTGATAGGCCAGGATGTAGTGCACGGGCTTGGCGCCGAAGGTGGCGTGGAAGCGTTCGAAGTGGGCCTGGGCCTTGGGGGTGTCCATGCCCGAGGCGATGTTGAAGCGGGCCAGGGGCCCCACGGCGTAGAGGTTGGTGCCTGGGCCGTCCTTGATGCCGTCCCAGCCGCCCAGTTTCTTCTGGTAGGGGAACTTGAGGTAGGACCAGGGCAGGACGCGCTCGGAGATGAAATCGAGGTAGCCCTTGCCGGTGAACGAGCCCACGGGATTGCCATCGACATCGATGACCTTCTGGACGCCGTCGTAGTAGGCGATGCGTCCCTGTTCGTCCACGCTGCCCATGTAGCCGACTTCGACCTTGTACATGTCGCCGGTGACCAGTTCCATGTACTTGGGATTTTTGAGGACGACGTCATCGAAGACCTGTAGCGTCAGTTCGCCGAGCTCCACGAGCTCCTTGCACCATTCCTCGATCTGGGCCCGTTCGGATTCGGCCAGACGGCGCGACCAGCCTCCGGGCAGGGCGGCCACGGGATGGTTGGGCTTGCCGCCGAGCATCTCGAAGATCTTCACGGCCAGGCCCCGTTTACGCAGGACGAGTTTGCCCACGTCCGCGCCCACAGCCTGGATCAGGCCCACCACGTTGCGCACGGCGGGCGAGGCCTCGGGGCCGACTACGAAGTCCGGGAAACCCAGGGCGTAGAGGATGACGGCGTGGTCTTCCACGTAGTGGGCGTTAAAGAACAGTTCGCGCAGCTTGCGCCCGGCGGACGGCGGTGTGACGCCGTAGACTCCGTCCGAGGCCTTCATGGAGGCGGTGAAGTGCACGGCGCGGCACACGCCGCAGATGGTCGACACGGTGCGGGGCACTTCCTCGATGGGCATGCCCTGGAGGAATTTTTCGTAGCCCCTAAACTCCACGGTCTGGAAGAAGGCATCGTCCACGTTCCCGGCGTCATCCAGGAATATGGCGATCTTGCCGTGGCCTTCCAGGCGGGTGATGGGATTGATCTCAACCTTTTTCATGACGATATGTCCTCCGTTAGGCCTGGGAGCCGGGGCGCTGTTTCTTGCCGAGGGTGCCGGCCGAGAACGAATAGCGGTACACGAGCTTGGCCATGTCGTTGTATTTGTTCACGAGCTTTTCGGCCGTGGCGTCGTCCTTGAGGCTGGAGGCGATGGCCGTGACGCTGCGGGCGCCGAAGTCGTTGACGCCGGGCATGGGGCCGCCGCAGCCGCGGCAGGGGATGTTGACGTTTAAGCAGGATGCGTTGCAGTCGCCCTGGGTGACCGGGCCGAAGCAGACGTAGCCCTGTTGCAGGAGGCACTTGGTCTCGTCGGGGCGGCCTTCCACGGTGCGGATGACCTCGCCCACGGGCAGGCGCTGCTGGTCCGACAGGGCGGGGTTTCTCTTGCACACGTCGCACACGGCCTTGCCCGAGGTCAGCCAGGAGCCCTTGGGGGGCAGGTTGCCGGTGACGATGGCCGTGACCGCGGCGGCCACGAAGTCGTGATGCGGCGGGCAGCCGCCCACGTAGTAGTCCACGTCCACCAGCTGGTCGATGGTGGCGCAGCGGCTGGTGAAGGAGGGCAGGGTGAGGTCGTATTTGCCCTCGAACAGACACTGGGGCTGGGGCCAGACGCCCTCGGGGTTGTCAGTGCTGAAGGTGTGTTTATAGGCTTGGTCGAAGAGTTCGGCCTTGGTGTGCAGGTCGCCCAGGGCCGCGATGCCGCCCAGGGTGGCGCAGGCCCCGAAGGCCACCAACACCTTGGACTTGGCGCGCAGCACCTTGACCATGTGCTCGTTTTCGGAGTTGCGGATCATGCCGTCCACGAAGGCCAGGTCGATGAAGCCGTCGGGCATGGCCTCCAGATCCTTGTACTTTACGTCGGCCACGGTGGGAGCCCAAAAGACGACTTCCAGATGCTCCAGGGCATCCACCAGCTTTTCCGACAGGTCCACCAGGGCCATCTCGCATCCGGCGCAGCCGCCGGCCAAAAGGAATGCGAATTTGATTTTTTCCGCCATGGCTAATTGCCTCCCTTGACGGGGTTGGGGCCGAGTTCGGCGAGTTCCTTGGTGAACTCGTCCATGACCTCGGCGAATTTCTTGCCCTCGGCCCCGGAGATCCATTCCAGGCGGAACCGTCTGGGATCATGCCCCGAGTCTTCGATGAGCTTTTTCAAGACCGTCATGCGCCGGGAGGTCTTGTAATTGCCTTCCTTGTAATGACAGTCGCCGTAGTGGCAGCCGCCGATGAGCACGCCGTCCGCGCCGCGGGCCAGGGCCTCGAGGACATGCTCGGGCTCCACCCGGCCGGAGCAGGGCACCTTGATGAGTTTGACGGTGGGCGGATATTTACAGCGCAGATTGCCGGCTAGGTCGGCGCCTGCATAGGTGCACCACTGACAGGCGAATCCGATGATGTTGGGTGAGTAGGTCATGTATGGTCCCTCCTACTTGATCTTGCGGTTTTCGCTCTGGATCTCGGCGATGACGGCGTCGCGGGGCGTGACGCTGACGGCGGCGACATTGGCCGGATCGAAGCCCATGGCCAGGGCCAGGAGCTGGGTGTAGTAGAAGACCGGGATCTCGAAGTCGATTTCGCCGCGCTCCTTGAGGATCTTCTGCGACATGTCGAACTGCAGGAAGCAGGAGGAGCAGGTGGTGGCGATACAGTCGGGATCGATCTCTTCCTTGATGGACATGAGTTTGGTCTTGAACAGTTCCAGGGACTTCTCCATGTCCGTGGAGCGCATGCCGCCCATGCCGCAGCAGGCCTCGAGCCGCGAATAGTGCGGCGCGGAGGCGCCCAGGGCCTCGACCAGCTCTTTTAACTGGGTGGGGAAAAACGAGTTTTTCTCCTTCACGTGGTAGACGTCGGAGGGCCACAGGATGTGGCAGCCGGGCTGCACGGCGATCTTCATGCCGGAGAGGTTGTACTTCAGGCTTTCGGTGATTTTCTCCATCCCCACCTTTTCATGCAGGACGTGGGAGATGTGGTAAATGTCGCTTGAGCCCTTGAACTGGCGGTTGATGAGCCCGAGCTTTTCGTTGACCGCCTTTTTGCGGGAGGCATCGGCCTCGATGAAGTGCTTGGCCTCGCTCAGGACGCCGAAACAGCTGTTGCAGCCGGTCATGATGGGCACATCCAGCTCTTCGGCGATGGTGATATTGCGGCCGGAGATGGTGCACCAGGTGGTCAGGTCGAAGGACGGGGCCGTGCCCCAGGCCGGGCAGCAGCCCGCGCCGGGGAGGTCCGTGACCTCGATGCCCAGCGCCGGAAAGACCTTGCGGAAGGACTGTTCGATGTCCGGCGCTTTGAACGGGATGTTGCATCCCAGATAGAGTCCGTATTTTTCCATTGCCAAATCTCCTTCTGGCAGTGTCATGCAGGCCTGGGCGCAACACAAAAACCGCGGAGGTGTTGTTGTGCGCTTCGCATGCGGTCTTTCAGGCCAGGTCTCGTTATGCTGGATTCAGGATTGTTCCTAGAACAGCCCGAGCTCTCCCATGGGGCTTTCGTCGAGCAGGGTCTGGATTTCCTTTTGGGCCTTCTCGTCATAGGCCGAGGTAGGGGCCTTGGCGGACAGTCCCACCTTCTCGCGCAGTGGCCCGGCCTCGGTGAACACGGCGTGGCCCGTGCCGTAGAGGTTCATCTGGCTGGTGGTGGCGGAGGAGGAGAAGGCCAGTTCGCTGGCCTGGTAGCGGCGATAGGCAAAAACCACTTCCTGGGGCCGCACGCCCTGGGGACAGACCTCGGTACACCGGTTGCAGGCCTGGCAGCCCCAGGTGGAGGTCTCTTCCACCAGTTCCTCGAACTGGCCTTTCAGGATCTTTTTGATCAAAAGGCGGCACAAGACCGGAAATCCGGCCTTGACCCCGGGACACACGGCGGAACAGGCCCCGCACTGGACGCACTTTGAAACGCCCGTGCCGCCGTATTCCATGATCCGCTTGACGGAATCCTTTATCTTTTCGCTGTCGAGAACGATTGCGGGCATGAAACTCCCTCCTTAGGCGGTCAGGGCCGCGATTTGGGCGAATATCTGGTCTTCCTCGTAGCCGTGCAGCACGATGGCCGCCGAGGGGCAGGCCGCCGTGCACACGCCGCAGCCCTTGCACTGGGTGATGTCGATGACCGCCCGGGGCTTCTCGGCATAGGGCTTGAGGCTGATGGCGCTGTATGGGCAAAGAGGCGCGCAGATGCCGCAGCCGCTGCACTTCTCCGTTTGCACCTCGGAGATGATGGGCTCGATCTTGACCCGGCCCTGGCACAGCGGCACGGCCGCGGCCGCCGCGGCGCCCTTGGCCTGGGACACGGTGTCCGGGATGTCTTTTGGGCCCTGGCAGCAGCCGGCCAGGAAGATGCCCTCGGTCGAGGTCTCAACCGGTCCCAGCTTGGGATGCAGCTCCTTGAAAAAGTTGGAGCCGCAGAACTGCAACCCCAGGGTCTGGGCCAGCTTTTTGGTGGCCGGCGGCAGCTCCATGGCCGTGGCCAGGATCACCAGGTCGGACTCGTATTCCACAGGGGAACCGGCATCCAGGTCGTAGGCCATGACCCGCAGGGTGTCGCCGGGAAGCACCTCCAGGCCGCCCACCTTGCCGCGCAGGATGTTGATGCCCATCTTGCGCGCCCCGGTGTAGTATTCGTCATAGTCCTTGCCCGGGCTTCTGACGTCGATAAAGTGCATGTAGATGTTGAGGTCCGGATACTTCTCCTTGATGAGCCTGGCCTGCTTGATCATGTACATGCAGCACACCCGCGAACAGTAGGTGTGGTGCTTTTCATCCCTGGAGCCGACGCAGGACACGAACGTCAGGGTGTGGGGCTTTTCGTTGTCGGAAGGCCGCAGGAGCTTGCCGCCGGTGGGGCCGGTGGCCGAGATCAGGCGCTCCATCTGCAGGGCGGTGATGACGTTTTTGTTGTCCGGGGCCATCTCCTTGAACCAGCCCTTGTCCATGACCTGGAAACCCGTGGCCACCACGATGGTGCCGACCTGGATCTCCTTGATCTCGCCGTCCGGATCCCACTGCAGGGAGCGGTTGATGGCGTCGGCCGGGCAGGCCTTCTCGCAGGGGGCCAGGATGGGCTTGCCGGTCTTCTCGCTGATTTTCGGCTCGGTGCCGAGCTCCCGGCCGCCGCAGCTCTTGCAGTGGGCCATGTCCACCACGGCCTTCTTGGGCACGGCCTGGGGGAAGTGGATGTAGGCGGCGCGGCGGTTGGACAGGCCCATGTTGAACTCGTCGGGCGTCTTGGAGGGGCACTTTTCGGCGCAGGCCCCGCAGCCGGTACACTTGGCCCAGTCCACGAAGGCCTGCTTGCGGCGGACCTTGACGTTGAAGTTGCCGATGTAGCCTTCCACGTCCTCCACCTCGGAGTACGTCAAAAGCTCGATGTTGGGATGGTTTCCGGCCTCGACCATGACCGGGGTCAGGATGCAGGCCGAACAGTCGTTGGTGGGGAAGGTCTTGTCCAGCATGGCCATGACCCCGCCGATGGAGGGCTCCTTTTCGACCAGGTAGGTCTTAAAGCCCATCTTGGCCAATTCCAGGGCCGAGAAGATGCCGGCCACGCCGCCGCCGATGACCAGGGCGGCCTTGGTCACGTCCACGTACTTCTCTTCCAGGGGCTTCAGGCGCGCGGCTTTGCCCACGGCGCTGGCCACCAGCATCTTGGCCTTCCGGGTGGCGCCCTCGGGATCCTGGGCGTGCACCCAGGAGTCCTGGTCGCGGATGTTGGCCATCTCGAAGAGGTATTTGTTGAGGCCCCCGGCTGAAAGCGCGCCCCGGAAGATGGGCTCGTGGGTGCGCGGGGTGCAGGCGGCCACCACGACCTTGTCCACCAGACCGTCGCGGATGTCCTGTTTGATCATTTCCTGGCCCGAATCCGAACACATGAACAGATCCTTGCGGGCCACGGCCACGTCCGGCAGCGTCTCGGCAAAGGCCCGAACGGCCTCCACGTCGATGACCCCGGCTATGTTCGAGCCGCAATGACACACGTAAACGCCGACTTTCGCCATGTCTTCCTCCTTAAAACGTTTCAACAAACACCACAGCGTGGTCGCCTTTCCCGTCGCTACGGGGCGAAGGCCCGCACGCTTGCTTTCCGCGGCATCTCATCCCGCAAATTCTACCGGATCGGTATCCCCGGCGTGAAGACGTTTACATTATTCCCTTCGCCAGGGCCGTGCGCCGAAGAGGGAACCTGTTCCACGCACGAGAAGTGAGTCGCTGCAACACCGCGCACCATGGTAAGGTCATTGTATCTCCTTCAATTTTGTATTCATTTTGAAAAATCTGGTCAAATTGAAAATATACACGGAGGTATTTAGGAGGCATCGTTATTGGTGATAGGTGGCAACGAATGCAATATATGTATTCGCTAAATAATACGAAAAAGAAAAAAATAACACAAAATGGTGAGTCATCAGAACATGTTCTTCAAAAATCCATTCTATCGATAATACATCAACAAAGCCACTTGAAATAATGATCGTTTCTCCTTGATCATATTTTCACGAAGAACGGAGCCGAGACCGGCAGGCCATGACGGGTCCAAAGGTCCGGTCTGGGGCCGGGCCAGCCATGGCGGCCTCGGCGGTCATGTTCGCGACGTGCGGGCAGCACATGGACATGGAAAACGCCACGTCGAGGAGTACGGCCCGATGGCTCGGCGTCCGCAGGCCTGCGGGAGGCGGCGTATCAGATGGCCCGCTTCCCGTTCGGACGGCGGCATGGTAAGCCATTGGGCCGAGGCGGGAGGACATGTGCACCAGGACGCGACAGGACGACTCTATGTGGTGGCCACGCCCCTTGGCGATGTGGCCGACCTTTCGCCCCGGGCCGCCCGGGTGCTGGCCGAGGCGGACCTGGTGCTGGCCGAGGACACCCGGCGCACGGGGCTTCTCTTCAAGCGCCTGGGCCTTGCCGCCAAAGGTTTTTCGAGCCTGCACGAGCACAACGAACAGACCCGCCTGGACCGGGTGCTTCCGTTGTTGGCCCAGGGCAGGACACTGGCCCTGGTGTCCGACGCCGGGACGCCGCTTCTGTCCGACCCGGGCTACCGCCTGGTGCGGGCCTGCCGCGAGGCGGGATATGCCGTGTCCCCGGTGCCCGGTCCCTCGGCCGTGACGGCGGCCCTCAGCGCCGCCGGACTGCCGCCCTATCCCTTCACGTTCCTCGGCTTTTTGCCCAGAAAGACCTCCGACATCCGGCGTCTTTTCGAGAAACACGCCCGGACAGGGGCCACCCTGGTCTTTTTCGAACGCAAAACCCGCCTGGGCAAGGCCCTGGCGGCGGCATACGCCGCCCTGGGCGAACGGGACTGCGTGGTGGCCCGGGAGATGACCAAGACCTTCGAGGAATTTCTGCCCGGACGGTTGTCCGAACTGGCGGCGGCCCCCCCGGAGGTGCTGGGGGAACTCACGGTCGTCGTGGGGCCGGCCCTGGATGACGGCCTGCAAACTCCCGTCGGCGAGGTACGCCGCGTGATCGAGGAGGTGGCCCGCGAGGGGCTGCGTCCGAAGGAGACGGCCCGGCGCGTGGCGGCCCGGGTACGCGGCTGGAGCACGGCCCGGGTGTACGAACTGCTTGTTTCCGAATGATGCGGCGCCGGTTGGCTTGTGCATCACGTTGGTACAGGATAAGCGATATCACAGGGGGCCTGCAGGCGCATGGCCCCGGCCGGCGATGCCGGATGGCCTTTGGAGGGGGGACCGTCGATATGATCCATGAAGGGAAAGGCTTGATCGATTTTGCCAAAATGCTGGATCGCTTCGACCATGACCAGGAGCTTATTCGGGAGGTCATGACCGTGTTCGTCGCGGAGACCCCGGAGCGGGCGCGGCGGATCGAGGATGCGGCGGCCCGGGGCGATATGGAAGGGCTCGTGCGGCTGGCCCATTCCCTCAAGGGCGTGTGCGGCACCATACATGCCGAGCCGCTCCGGGAGCTGTGTTACCGGGTGGAGATGGCCGCCCGGGCAGGGGAGGCGCAGGTGACTGCTGAACTGGCCCCGCAACTGCTGGCCATGCTCGGGGAGCTGGCGGAGACTCTGGAGAAGGCCGCGAGGGGGGCTTTGCCTGGGGATGAATAGGTTTCGTGAATCAAACGGGGAACATATGAAGTATTACGACTCACGGCGTTTCCGCAACGCCATGGCCTGGATGTTTTTTGTGCTGGTGCCATTTCTTTTCTCCGGGCTCGGCATGGCCGGGGAGAACGGGGCCGATGTGCTCACCGCCATCGCCGGGAACCGGAAACTGGTGTCTTCCGGCGACGCCGTGGCGGCTTTGGGCAACGGACAGGAAACGGCCCGGTTCATCGTCATGCTGGCCGAGCCGGTCATGGCGAAAAAGGGGACGTCCCTGGTCCTTGAAACGCAGAGGGCCGCCCGGCGCACGGAGGTGGCGGCGCTGCTGGACGGCTTTTTCAACCGCAAAAAGGCCGCCGGTACGGGCGAGGTCACCCGCCGTTTCAACTACATGCCCGCCTTTGCGGCCAGGCTGACCGCCGCCCAGTTGCAGGGCCTTTTGGCCGATGACGCCGTGGCCTTCGTGCGGCAGGACCGGATGAACAAGCCGCATCTGCGCCAGGGGATTCCCCTTATGGGCGCCAGCGCCACCCGCTCGGAATTTTCCGGCAAGGGCGTGGCCGTGGGCATCGCCGACACAGGCGTGGACTACAACAACACCTACCTGGGGGCCGCTCCCCTGGCCTCCAACACCAAGGTCATCGGCGGCTACGATTTCGGCCTGGGAGCGGCCGATCCCATGGACGCCGACGGCCATGGCACGGCCTGCGCGGGCATCGTGGCCGGAGCCATCGGCAACACGGGCGACTACATCGGCGGCGTGGCCCCGGACGCCAAGATCTACGCCCTGAAGATCACCGACGCCTCGGGCGAGGCCGAGGATTCGGCCATCATGGCGGCCGGGGAGTGGTGCATCACCCACCAAAACGACGATCCTGAAAACCCCATCATGATCATCAACATCAGCTTCGGCGGCGACCGCTATACCTCGAATTGCGATGCCGCCATGCCGGATTACGCCGCGGCCGTGAACAACATCCTGGCCGCCGGGATCACCGTCTTCTCTTCTTCGGGCAACGACGGCTATTGCGACGCCATGGGCTCTCCGGCCTGCCTGTCCGGGATCATCTCCGTGGGCGCGGTCTACGACGCAGGTTTCGGCGAGTACACCCCCTGCGTGGAGCCGGAATCCTGCGTGACCAAATATCCCGCTTCGGAATGTCCCGGCGGATACTACATCGAGGATGCCACGGCCGCCGATAAAGTGGCGGGCTATTCCGACGCGGCCTCGTTCCTGACGCTTTTGGCCCCGTCCAACCGCTGCTACACCCTGCAGTGCGCGGCCCAGGGCTCGACCTTCAACACGGAATTCGGGGGCACCTCGGCGGCTTCCCCCTATGCGGCCGGGGCGGCGGCGGCCCTACAGAGCGCGGCCAAGGAGAAACTCGGCGCGTTTTTGACCCCGGCCCAGGTGAAGTCCCTGCTGGTGGGCACGGGTAGGTCCATCACGGACACCAAGGTGGCCATTGCCAAACCCCGGGTGAACCTCCAGGCGGCCATGAACCGCATGCTCGGTAACAATACCACGGCCCCGCAGGGATTGCTGCTTCTTGGGGAATAAGGGAGGCCGGGAGGCTTGGGATATGCCTACATCCTGACGTCCGCTGTGGTGCGGCAGGGGATGGCGCGGCGCTCGTGTCCTCAGAAACCGGCGTATGCGAATTGTTGCAATGACGATTTTTCTTAAAACTTGTTTTTGAGAGATGCTGGCATGTTGGAAAGAGACGCAAGATGAAATGTCTGAATACGGCGAACGCCGGGAGAGATGAGCATGCAAAGAAAGACAGCTTCCCAGACGGCGTGGGGGGCCTTGTTTCTTCTCATGGTCCTGTGCCTTGCCCCGGCCTCCGGGGCAAACGCCTTGGAATCGGGCGGCATCCCGGCCGGAGTCGGCCTGAACGCCAAGCTGTTGTCGCCCCAGGAGGCCCTGGAGCAGTTTGCGTCGGGACGTGAAACGGGCCGGTTCATCGTCATGCTGGCGGAAGACGCCACCCGCAGGCAGTCCGCCGGCCTGGGCTCCGAGGCCGGAAAGGCTGCCCGCCGGTCCGAGACCGCTGCCGCGCTGGACGCCTTCCTGAACCGCAAACGTGCTGGCGGCGCGCTTGGTGTCACCCGGCGCTTCAGCTACATGCCAGCCTTTGCCGCCACCCTGACCGCCGAACAACTGGAGGCCCTGGCCGCCGACGACCAGGTGGCCTTCATCCGCCAGGACCAGATCAACAAACCGCATCTCCGCCAGGGCATCCCTCTCATGAACGCCAGCGCCACCCGGTCCACGTATACCGGCAAGGGCGTGGCCGTGGCCGTGTGCGACACGGGGGTGGACTATAAAAATGCCTATCTGGGGGGCGCGGCCTTAAGCAAGAACACCAAGGTCATCGGCGGCTACGACACGGGCGAGGACGACGACGATCCCATGGACGCCGACGGCCACGGCACGGCCTGCGCCGGCATCGTGGCCGGAACCTCCGGAAACACGGGGGATTATATCGGGGGCGTGGCCCCGGACGCCAAGATATACGCCCTGAAGATCACCGACAGTTCCGGCGGCGCCGAGGACTCGGCCATCATCGCCGCCTGGGAGTGGAGCATCACCCACCAAAACGACGATCCCAAAAATCCCATCCTGATCGTCAACACCAGCTTCGGCGGCGGGCGCTATACCGCCGCCTGCGACAGCAAGCTGCCCGATTACGTCGCCGCCGTGCAAAACGCCCATGCCGCCGGGATCACCGTCTTCGCCTCGGCCGGCAACGAGGGCTACTGCAACGCCCTGGGGTCGCCGGGCTGCCTGTCGGGCGTCATCTCCGTGGGCGCGGTCTACGACGCCAACGTGGGCGTCGAAACCCCGTGCGTGGAGCCGCAAAGCTGCGCGGCCAAGATCTACGATCCGGACGATCCCGACTGCCCGTACTCCCTCAGGGAGACAAGCGCCGCCGACAAGGTGGCCGGCTATTCCAACTCGGCCTCGTTTTTGACGCTCTTAGCCCCGTCCACCAAGTGCTACACCCTGCAATGCTCGGCCAAGGGCGCGACCTTCAACACCGGCTTCGGCGGCACCTCCGCCGCCAGCCCCTATGCCGCCGGGGCCGCCGCCGCCCTGCAACAGGCCGCCAAGGCCGTCACCGGGAAATACCTGACCCCGGCCGAGGTCAAGACCTACCTCACCTCCAGCGGAAAAGACGTCACCGACACCAAGGTGGCCGTCACCAAGCCCCGGGTGAACCTCAAGGCCGCCATCGCTGCCCTGGCCGGGAGCGGGGGCATGACCGACGTCGCCCCGGGCAATATGTTGCTTCTCGGGGAGTAGGCGGGAACAGCCGGAACAGTCCTGACGACACATGGCCGGGAGGAGACATCCTTCCGGCCGTTTTGACGGATGGTTACACCCCGTTTTTTCGAGATCGGGGTGTTGCGCCGCCAGCGGCCACGCCCTCGCGCGTAACGGCTCGAAAATCCTTCTCTTCCGACGCGGCATGGCCGCGACCGGCTCATGATGTTCGATGTTGGAGGCGATGTGGGCGCATCAGTCGGGAACCACGGCCAGCACCGTGTCCCCGTGGGGGTCGGTCGCCGTGCGGCCGGTCCTGAGAAGGTCCATCCAGCGCCGCACGGCCAGGACCATGACCATGGCCATGAGGATCATGACCACGATGCCAAGGGCCGCCAACAGGTAGCGGCCCTTGGGCAGATAGTTGCCAAAGATGCTCTGGTAACCTGCCACCATGGTGGTCACGGCCATGAAAAGCCCGGGCACGGCCGTGGACCAGGTGTAGCCGACCCGGCCCAGGCGGATGAGCATGGTGGTGCCGATGATCAGCCCGCAGGCGGCCAAAAGCTGGTTGGACATGCCGAAAAGGGGCCAGATGGTGCTGATGTCCCCGGTGTAGACCAGGTATCCCCAGGCCAGGGTGAAGATTGCGCCGCTTAAGGCGATACCCGGCCACCATTTCTCCTGGCCGAACTGCGGCCAGACCCGCGACAGCATCTCCTGCACGAAAAACCGCCCCACCCGGGTGCCCGTGTCCACGGCCGTCAGGATGAACACGGCCTCGAACATGATGGCGAAGTGGTACCAGTAGGCGTCGAGATCGGTCATAAACGGCAGGGAGGCGAAGATGTGGGCCATGCCCACGGCCAGGGACACGGCCCCGCCCGTGCGCCCGTGGAGCTGCTCGCCTACGGCCCGGGACAACTCGTCCAGGTCGACCGTCGTAAGCCCCAGTGTGGCGAAGACGTCCGGGGCGGCGTTGATGGCGAAATAGTCGGCGGGAACCATGACGCAGGCCGCAATGAGCGCCATGATCGCCACCAGCCCTTCCACCAGCATGGCCCCGTAGCCCACGAACAGGATGTCCCGTTCGTTGCCGATCATTTTTGGCGTGGTGCCGGTGCCGATGATGGCGTGGAATCCGGACAAGGCCCCGCAGGCGATGGTGATGAATACGAAGGGGTAGACCGCGCCGGGGATGATGGGGCCACCGCCGTGGATGAATGGCGTCAGGGCGGGCATGGACAGGTCCGGGCGCACCCACAGGATGCCCAGGGCCAGAAGCCCGATGGTGCCGATTTTCAAGTACGTGGACAGGTAGTCGCGCGGACACAGCAAAAGCCACACCGGCAGGATCGAGGCCACGAGGCCGTAGGCCGGGATGAGGATGGACAGTTCCTTGCGGGAAAAGGTGAACCATCTGGCCAGGTCCGGGTGCGAGGCCACATACGGCCCGGCCAGGATGGTCAGAAAGAGCAGGGCCACGCCCAAAAGGCTGGCTCCGCGCACGTCCCCGGGCCGCCAGATGTGCAGGTACAGCCCCATGAGGATGGCGATGGGGATGGTGGCCGCCACGGTAAAGGCGCCCCACGGGCTGTCGTGCATGGCCCCGACCACGGCCAGGCTTAGGCCCGCCAGGGTCAGGATCAGGATGAACAGAACGGCCACAGCGGCCGCCCGTCCGGCGAACGCGCCGATCTCCAGGCGGGCGATGTGGCCCAGACTTCTGCCCTTGTGGCGCACGGAACAAAACAGCACCACCATGTCATGCACCCCTCCAGCCAGGACGCAGCCGATGAGAATCCACAGGGCACCGGGAAGATAGCCGTACTGGGCGGCCAGGACCGGCCCCAGAAGCGGGCCTGCGGCGGCGATGGCCGCGAAATGGTGGCCGAAAAGCACGAAGCGGTCGGTTTTCACGTAGTCCACGCCGTCGGCCATGGCCACAGCCGGGGTGGGGCGGCCGGGGTCCAGGCGCAGCATGCGGCGGGCCAGGGTCAGCCCGTAAAGCCGGTAGCCGATGGCGAACAGGCAGAGGGCGGCGAAGACCAGGGTGAAGGCGTTCATGGGTGATTCCAAAATGGGGGTGAACGGTTGGGCACACACGGCCAGGGCCGAAAAACCCCGAGTTCATGGGCGTGTTTTTGGGAAAAGGCAAGGGGGACCATCGGGTGGGACGACAGGCTCAAGGCAATGGCGAGGAGCCGGTCGGGCTGCTGCAAACCGGCCTTTGTGGGTATCAACCTCCGTCGTGGATAAAACAACAAACCAGGGAGACTGTTGATCGCAATCCGTATGCATGCAATCTCCTACGGGCCTTCCGCTCATTGTCGCACGATATGCGTCGGGCCTTATCCGGCAGGCATTTCCGTGCCGGCGCAGGCGTCCGGCACCGGCTGCGCCTTGTCCGCCACAAGCGTCGCCACCCCGCATCCGAAAAGGGCCTGGACCCCCGATATGATCGGGTCCACGATGGAGACCGCAGCCATGCCCACCACCACGGCCGGTTCCAGGGGCAATCCCAGGGGGCCGCAGACGATGGCCAAAAGAAGGACGTAGGACAGGCCGATGGTGCCGATGGCCGACACCACGCACAGGAGGGCCAGGAAGGCGATGGCCAGATATTGCCCTGGCGTGAACGACACCCCGAAGGCCTGGCCCACGAAGACCGGGGTCAGGGCGAAAAAGGCCGCATACGCGTAATGGCACACCAAAAGGGCGAAGGGATAGGCGGCCGTGGCCTGCGAGCTGTCGATCTGCGGATAGTTTTTCAGCCGCTCCAGCCCGATGGGCATGGAAATGACGCTGCTGCGGGTTGAAAAGGACAACAGAAAGATCGGCCCGAAATCCCTCCAGATGGCCGCAAGCGGAATCCCGAGCCGCATGCGGAGCATGAAAAGGCTCAGCAGGCCGCCGACAATGAAGGCCAGGGTCAGGCACACCACCAGACGCAGGATGGCCAGCATGAGCTCGAGGCCGGTGGAGGCGAGGAACTCGAGGGACAGGGCGTAGAGGGCGAAGGGCAAAAGGTAGAGGGACATGCGGACCATGGTCGTGAAGGATTCCAGGATGGTGTCCATGATGTCGATCAGGGTCGTCTTGCCCTGTTTCTTCCCCGCCGCCACCGCCACCCCGAAACATATGGCCACGAAGAGCACGGCCAGATTCTCGTTGTTGACCATGGGAACCAGCAGATTGTCGGGGACGATGGTGTCCACCATATCCATGAGCTGATCGTACAGGCCGCCGCCGGGCTGCGCCGCCGGCATCCCCTTGTTCATGGAGGCCAAAATCCCCTGTGCCTCCTTTGAAAAATCCGCCCCGGGCCGCCCCACGACGCCGATGCCGACGGCAAGGAACGCCGCGCCGAGCAGCAATAGCGGCGTCCACACCAGCAGGCGTCTCAGCAGCCTCGCGTTGCCGCCGCAGGCCAGAAGCCGGTAGGTGCTGGTGATGATGGCCGCGACCATGATGGGCAGGACGCACATGCGCCAGAACCCCATGTACAGCCCGGCCGGGCGGGAGAGGTAGGCGGCCAGGAAAGGAAAATACAGGCCGGTCAGGCCGCCAAGCCCCATGGCCGCCAGCACCGTCCAGGGCGACAACAGCCAGTGCCGGGAAGAGGAGCGCCTCACGACCGTCGCCCACAGGGCGCCGAGCAACAAAACGTGCAACCCGGCAACCAGGACGATGTCCTGCCCGTCCACGCGTCCATCCCGTGGCCCGGGGTTGGCCACGGGGAGTTTCTCCACGGCGGCCGGCTCCGGCGGTCCCATGTACCGGTCGATGATCTCCCGCGGCGTTGCCCTGGGACGCGAGGGATGGACCTCCAAATAATCGTTGATGAAGCGCAAGAGATCCGGCCGCCCCGGGCTGATCGCGATGGCGCACGGATCCTCCAGGCTCGGGGCAAGGCGGTCGATCTTGTAAAGCAGCCCCGGGTCGGCATGCACCGTGATCTCGAAGATGGACTCTCCGACCATGATCAGGTCGGCCTGGCCCTCGTAGGCCATGGCGATGGCCGCCTGGGAGGAGGGAGCGAACACGATCTCGGCCCTGGGGAAAAGCTCCCTGACCAGCGGTTCCAGGGAGGAGTGGGCCATGGTGGCGATCCGGAAGCCGGGGGCGTCGAAATGGCGCGCCACATCCTGCACCGAATCCAGCCCGGCGGCGTCGATGCGGTTCTGGGCCATGGCCAGCCGGTTGGCGGCGAAGACGATATGGGAGAGGACATAGGGGCGGCTCAAAAAGACCCGCTGCGTGCGGGCCATGTTTTTAGTCAGCTCGCTTAAGCCGATGTCCACGGTCATGGCGGCCACGGCGTCCACCAGGCCTTCCCAGCCGCCGGGAATCCTGACGAACTCCGGCCGGACGCCGAGGGCCGCCGCCAGTGTGCGGGCCAGGTCCACGTCAAAGCCCGTCAGGCGGCCGTCCCGCTCGAACACGAAGGGGGGCGCCTGGGCGTCGATGACGCCGATCCGCAAAACGCCGGATTGCTGGATCTCCCGGATGTCCTCCGGCATGGCCGACGCATGCGGCCCGGTTCCCAAGCAGGGCAGGGCCATGAGGAGGATCAGGGACGACAGGCTGACGATCCGGAACACATGGCGCATATTCTGCTCCAGGGAAGACGTTAAAGGGAATTTGTTTTCATATCCTTGTGCGGGTTTTGAGGCAATGCCGGATGGCGGTCGGTCTCGCGAACGCATGCCATGGCCGAATGGGCGGGCACATGGCCCGGCCGATGCCGGGAGATTCTGTCATGTCCGCCGTGACGCGCCGATTACGAAAACGTAACCGGTCCCGGTTCCTGGATGGTAATTTTCGTTCCCGCCAAGCCCCGCGCGGTGTGACCGCATCCCGAAATCCCTGTCCGGCCACGTGCGCACTCTCCGGCACGATGATTGCTTTCTGGCGTTCGCCCGGCCGTACCAAGCGGTTTCGGGAAAAACGGCGACCAATCCGGGAACTCCCCGGAATCATGAAAAATGCGGGGACCAAGACCCCGCGCACCAGGAGCGAAACATCCATGTTCCAGATCGAAGAAGGACTCGCCATCGCCCCCATGGAACGCGTGCGCGCCCATGGCCGCTACCTGTTCGCCGGAGACGAAAAGTTCTTCATCAAGGGCGTCACCTACGGGCCGTTCCCTGAAAACGAGAACGGCGAACCCCTGCCCGAGCGTGAACGCGTGGTGCGCGATTTCGAGATGATGCGCGCCGCCGGGGTGAACACCATCCGCGTGTACTACGTGCCCCCCCGCTGGTTCCTGGACCTGGCCCAGAGCCTGGGCGTGCGGGTCATGGTGGGCATTCCCTGGCCCCAGCACCTGTGCTTCCTGGACCAGTGGGAGGTCAAGGAAGAGATCAAAAAAGTCATCCGCGAGGCCGTCACCCCCCTGGCCGGCCATCCGGCCATCCTGGCCTGGCTCATCGGCAACGAGATTCCCTCGCATATCGTGCGTTGGCACGGGGCCAAGAAGATCGAGAAGTTCCTGGCCAAACTGGCCGCCATCGTGCGCCAGGAAGACCCCGGATGCCTGGTGACCTACGCCAACTATCCGTCCACGGAATACCTGCGCCTGCCGTTTCTGGATTTCCTGTCGGTCAACGTCTACCTGCACGAGGAAAAGGCCTTCCGGGCCTACGTCAAGCGGTTGCAGAACGTGGCCGGGGATCTGCCCCTGGTCCTGTCCGAGTTCGGCATGGACTCCATCCGCCAGGGCGAGGAGCACGTGGCCGAAACCCTGTCCTGGCAGCTCCGGGCCGCCTTCGAACTGGGCGTCTCGGGCACCATGGTCTTCGCCTGGACCGACGAATGGTACACCGGCGGCCACCTGATCGAGGATTGGGCCTTCGGCATCGTGGACGCGGCCCGCAACCCCAAGCCCGCCTATGAGTCCGTGGCCGGGGTCTACCGGCAGCGCCTGCCGCTTCTGCCTGACGCCACGCCGCTGATTTCCGTGGTGATTTGCGCCTACAACGCCGACTCCACCATGGACGGCTGCCTGGCCTCCTTCCAGAAGCTGGCCTATCCCAACTTCGAGGTCATCGTGGTCGACGACGGCTCGACGGACACTACCGGCGAGATATCCGACCGGTACGCGGCCAAGTATCCGTACATCCACGTCATCCATCAGCCCAACCTGGGCCTGTCCGCCGCCCGCAACGTGGGCATGAACGCCTCCCGGGGCGAGATCGTGGCTTACACCGACTCCGATTGCTACGTGGACCCGGACTGGCTGACCTACATGGCCTGGGCCTTCATGGACGAGCGCTTCGTGGCCGTGGGCGGCCCCAACCTGCCGCCGCCCGAGGACAACCGCACCTCGGCCTGCGTGGCCGTCTCCCCGGGCGCGCCCACCCACGTCCTTCTGACCGACGAGGTGGCCGAGCACATCCCGGGCTGCAACATGGCCTACCGCCGCGAAAAGCTCATGGAGATCGGCGGTTTCGACGCCACCTACCGGGCCGCGGGCGACGACGTGGACGTGTGCTGGCGGCTGCAGAACGAGGGCCACATCATCGGCTTCTGCGCGGCCATGATGGTCTGGCACCACCGCCGCAACACCGTTTCGGCCTACATCAAGCAGCAGAAGGGCTACGGCCGGGCCGAGGCCCTGCTTTTGCCCAAGCATCGCGACCGCTTCAACGTCCTGGGCAACTCCCGCTGGGCCGGACGCATCTACGGCGACATCGGCGGCTGCCTTCTGGCCAACCGGCCCATCATCTACCACGGCGTCTTCGGCATGGGGCTTTTCCAGACCCTGTACGAGCCCAAGGGCAGCCTTGTGGCCTATCTGCCCCTGTCCATGGAGTGGATGGTCCTGGCCCTGGCCCTCATGGCGGCCACGCCCTTTGTGCCGGTCCTGGGGCTGGCCGGACTGGCCATGGCCGTGACCTCCCTGGCCTTCGTCGGGCACCGGGCCAGCAAGGCCAAGCTTCCGGAACATCACGACACCCTGGCCGCCCGGCTGACCATCGCCGGACTGACGCTTTTGCAGCCGCTTTGCCGGGGCTGGACCCGCTACAAGACCGTGTGGCAGTTGCGCAAGTGCGCCTCCCAGGCCGTGTGTCCCGTGCCCCTGGCCGAGGACATGCCCCATGACGAGCGCGAGATGCCGCGTGTGGGCCTTGTGCGCAAGGCCTCCGAGATCGCGGGAGTCTTCTCCCACCGCCTGACCTTCCACCGTTTCTTCTGGAATAACAAGGGCGTGGAGCGCGAACAGCTCCTGTCCCACATCCTGTCGGTCCTAACCGGCCTGCACATGCCCTTCACCACCGACACCGGCTTTTCCTCCATCTCCTCGGTGCCGCCCTGGGATCTGACCGCCAGGACCGGCCTGTGGACCCGGCTGAGACTGCGGGTCACGGCCGAGAACCACGGCGGCTACAAGCGGTTCGTGCGCCTGGCCGGGAGCATCCTGCCCAGCAAGCGGTCCCTGCTCATCCTGGCCGGACTGACCGCCGCTGCCGTCGCCGTCATGCCCCTGTCCAGCTATGCGGCCATGGCCGTGGCCACCACCGCCGCGCTGTTCGCCGGGTGGATGCTGTGGGGCCTGTACCGCGCCGCCGCCCTGGTGACCATGCTGGTGCAGTATCTCATGGTGCGCGGCCCCGGCGGCTCTCTGGAAGAGCCCATCGAGGACGTCGCCGAAAAACGCCGGGCCAAGGCCCCGTCGCGCCGCGCCGTGACCGGCGAGGGCGACATGGACGACCTGGCCGGACTGATCCCCGCGCCCGCCGCCGGGACCAAGGCCGAAAACGTTCTGGCCGCCTAAGGGGCGATCATGATACCGACTGGGGCGCGCCGCCGGTGCGGCGCGCCCCAGTATTGCGTCCAGGGGCGGCAGGCGCGGGTTGGGCACACAGCAATGCCCGCGTCCACGCTCCAAACCTCGTGCCGGTGCATGAAAAAGACGCGAGACAGGGCATCGTCCGCCCGCAACCGCGCCGGATTCCGGTGAACGCTCTAGCACAAGGCTCGTCTCCCATGCCCGTATTCCTGCGCCTTCTGGCCTATCTGCGGCCATACAGGCTGACCTTCGTCCTGTGCCTGGGACTGGTGGGCATGATCAGCGCCATGGAACTGCTCAAGCCCTGGCCGCTCAAGCTCGCCGTGGACCAGATCATCGGCCGCGCCCCCCTCGACCTCTGGGGCTTCACCCTCGACCCCGCGACCATCGCCGTCACCGTGCAACTGGCCTCGGTGGTGGGGTTGCTTCTGGCCGTGCACTTCCTGGTGGGATTCGCCCAGCTCCTGAACAACTACCTGACCATCCGCATGGGCCAGAACATGGTCCAGGATCTGCGGTGCGACCTCTTCCAGCACCTGCAGCGCCAGTCCCTGCTCTTTCACCAGAAATGGCCCACCGGCGACCTCATCTACCGCATCATGGGCGACACCTATGCCGTGCAGACCCTGCTGATGAACGGCGTGTTCACCTCGCTCACCAGCTCCGCCATGCTCGTGGGCATGTTCATTGTCTGCCTGCGCATGGATGTGGAGCTGACCATCTACGCCGTGTGCATCATTCCGTTCCTTTTCCTGGCCATCTCCAGGGTCAGCCGCCGCATCGGCGACCTGACCACCGAGACCCACATGAAGGAAAGCCAGGTCTATTCCACCGTGGAACGCATCTTCTCCTCCATCACCCTCATCCAGGCCTTCGCCCGGGAGGATGACGAGAAAAGGCGCTTCGTGGCCGAATCGCAGCATTCCTTCGAACGCAAGCTGTCCCTCTATTCCCTCCAGACCGTGTACGGCTGGCTCATCGGCGGCATCACCGCCACGGGCACGGCCCTGGTGCTCTACATCGGCGTCAGCCACGTCCTGGACGGAACACTGACCACCGGCGAACTCCTGATTTTCATCTCCTACCTGGCCACCCTCTACACCCCCTTAAGCAACCTCAGCACCACCGTGGCCAGCATCCGGGCCTCCCTGGCCCAGGCCAAGCGGGTCATCGACGTCATGGCCATGGACCAGTCCGTCCGGGAAGACCCCGACGCCACCTCTCTGGCCGTGCCCGCAGGCCAGGTCCGTTTCGACGGCATCACCTTCGGCTACGACCCGGCCAAGCCGGTCCTGGCCGACGTCGCCTTCTCCTGCCCCGGCGGGTCCACCGTGGCCGTGGTGGGGCAGACCGGCGCGGGCAAGACCTCGCTCATAAGCCTGCTCCTTCGGTTCTACGACCCCCAGAAAGGGACCATCACCATCGATGGCCAGGACTTGCGCAAGGTGACCCTCAAAAGCCTGCGCGAGAAAATCGCCATCGTGCTCCAGGAAACCCAGCTCTTTCCCATGTCCGTCCATGAGAACATCGCCTACGGCAAACGCAAGGCCAGCCGTGAGGAGGTCGTCCGGGCCGCCACCCTGGCCAACGCCCACGACTTCATCACCGCCCTGCCCGAGGGCTACGACACCCAGCTTGGCGAACGCGGGGCCAACCTCTCGGGCGGACAGCGCCAACGGCTGGCCATCGCCCGGGCCCTGCTCAAGGATGCGCCGCTGCTGATCCTGGACGAGCCCACCAGCGCCCTGGACGGCGAGACCGAGGCCCTGATCATGCAAGGCCTGGAACGGCTCATGGTCAACCGGACCACGTTCATCATCGCCCACCGCCTGTCCATGATGCGCCGGGCCGACCTCATCCTGGTCATCAAAGACAAACATATCGTGGAAATGGGCACCTTCGACGAACTCATGCAACAAGGCGGCGAATTCGCCCGGCTGCATGGCATCCAGATGGGGACCATCCAGGCTTAAGAGCCCGGGGAGGGGGCGCCGCCCCCTCCCCGGACCCCACCCCCGCCGGGGGAAATCATTTTCCCCGGACCCCCTGACATCGGGCGCTTTTTTCAGGCGCGCCGCGCCTGAAAAAAGCGCCCGGGAGTCCGGGCGTACGGCGAAAGTGATGGCCCCGGGCGGGGCAGGGGACGCGGGGCGAAGCCTGTTGAAAGTTTTTGGGGAGCAGGGGTGTGGGGAGGAGGCCCCTTTTTTTAAAAAAGGGGCCTCCTCCCCACAGCATCCACATGCCATAGGAGACACTATGACCAAACGCACCATCATCGTCTCGGGCCTGGCCGCCACATATCCCCTGGGCGGCGTGGCCTGGGATTATATCCAGTATTTGCAGGGGTTTTACCGGCTCGGGCACGACGTGTATTATTTGGAGGACACGGGCGGCTGGGCCTATGACCCGTTTCATGTGACGTTTGTGGAGGATTTGACGTATCATATTGGATACTTGAAGGACTATTTGGAGAGATTGGAACCGGGCCTGGAGAAGCGTTTTTGCGTGCGCGGCCCGGACGACCGGCATTGGGGGTTGTCGCGGGAGGAACTGGCGGCGGTTGTGGCCCGGGCGGATGTGTTTTTCAATATTTCGACCACGTGCCAATTGCGGGAGGAGTACGAGCGCATTCCGGTGAAGGTCTTGATCGACTCCGACCCCATGTACACCCAGTCGGACATCCCCCGGTACCTGCGCGGCGAGGCGGACGAGAAGGCCGTAAAAAACATCGAGAACATGCGCCGCCACGACGTGTTTTTTTCTTTTGGGGAGAACGTGGGCCGGCCCGGGTGCCTGATGCCCGTAGGGGTATTCGACTGGCGGCCCACCCGGCAGCCCATCGTGCTTAACGCCTGGGCCGGGGGCGGGAAATATACGCGCGAGGTGTTCACCACGGTGCTTTCGTGGCAGCCCAAGGAGCAGGGGCCGGAGGTGGAGGGCGTGCGCTACGGCGGCAAGAACATGGAGTTCGAAAAGATCATGGACCTGCCGCGCAAGACGTCCGCCGTGCTGGAGCTGGCCCTTGGCGGCGGGCGGCCGCCCCGGGAGCTTCTGGAAGAGAAAGGCTGGAAGCTGGTGGACGGTTTCGCCATGTCCCAGACGCCCTGGCGCTACAGGGACTACATCTTTGAGAGTATGGCCGAATTTTCCACAGCCAAAAACGCCTACGTGGCCTCGAAAAGCGGCTGGTTCTCCTGCCGCAGCGCGTGCTACCTGGCCTCGGGACGTCCCGTCGTGGTGCAGGACACGGGATTCTCCGAATTTCTCGATGTGGGCCAGGGCGTTCTGGCGTTCGCCGACGAGGCCGGGGCGCTCCGCGGCATCGAGGCCGTGCGGCGCGACTACGACCGCCACGCGGCGGCTGCTGTGGCCTTCGCCCGGCGCTACTTCGACTCGGATGTCGTGTTGGCCAAGCTCTTAACGGATGCCCTGGCCTAGGGAAGAGGCCTCCTGCGGCCGGGGGGTCCGGGGGGAATGATTCCCCCCGGGCGGGGAGGGGGCCGGGGAGGGGGCGCAGCCTCCTCCCCGGGGGACATGGGGTGGTGATGAAACGGTTTTTTTTCGCGTGTGTGTTTGTTCTGGCGGCCGCCCAGGCGACGGCCGGGCAGTGGACGGCGGGCTTTTCGGACGGCGGCCGGGCCTGGCTTTTTGAGCCGGGCGGGGCGCGTTTCTACAGCCTGGGCGTGAACACGGTCAATGGCGGCCACGAACATCCCAAGGGGCTCGGCTATTTCTGGAAGGATTACTACGGCAGCGAGGAGGCGTGGGCGGCGGACGTGGCGGCACGGCTGACCGGGTGGGGCTTCAACACCCGGGGCGGCTGGTCGGACCCGGCTCCCGGCATGCGCCTGCCCCTCATTCCCGAGATCGATCTGGGGCGCAACGCCCGGCTGCACTGGTTCGATCCCTTCGCCCCGGAGGCCCTGGCCGTGACCGTGGAGACGGCGAAGCGGGTCACGGACAAGTACCGGGGCAATCCCGAGGTCATGGGATATTTCACGGACAACGAGGTGGGCTGGTGGAACGCGCCGCTTTTCTCGTGGTACCTGTCCAACGAGTGGGCGATTTACACGAAAAGGGTCTTGTGGCGGCTGCTTTTTGAGCATTACCAGGGCCGCTGGGACTGGCTGACGGCGGATTTCGTGCCCGGCGAAGGGTTCTCGGGCTTCGAGGATTTGAAACGCGGCGGGGCGAGGCTGAAGCTCAGGCCAGGCGGGCACGGCATCAAGGTGGTATCGGCGTTCACGCGGCTGTGCGCCGGGCGGTATTACGAGCTGGTGCATGCGGCGCTCCGGAAGGTCCAGCCCGGGGCGTTGGTCATGGGCGACCGCCTGCCGCTGTACTACAACCAGGACGCGGTGCTGGCGGCCCGGGGCCGGGTGGACGTGCTCTCGACCAACTACAACGTGGACGAGGCCGACGGCTGGGTGGCCCCGTACTATTTCGAGGGGTTGGCCAGGCTCATCGACGCGCCGGTCCTGGTCACGGAGTTTTTCTTCGCGGCCGACGAGAACAGAAGCGGCAACGTCAATAACGGCCACCTCATGCATGTGAAGACCCAGGAAGAGCGGGCCCGGGGCGCGGCCGCAGCCCAGGCCAACTTCGCGGCCTTTCCCAATGTGGCGGGGACGCACTGGTTCCAGTATTACGACGAGCCCACGGGCGGCCGGGGCGACGGCGAGGACTTCAACATGGGGCTGGTGGACATCAATAACCGGCCCTACGAGGGGCTGGTCGCGGCCATGACGGCGGTCAACGCCCGGGCCGGCACCATCCATGCCCAGAGCCGTTTCGACCCGGTCCCGGACAAGGCGTCGCCGGTACGTCTGCGGCGGTTGGCGCATCCGGCGGACTGCGCCGACAATTCGCTTTTGGACTGGCCGGACAAGGCGGCCACCCGGCTTGTGGGGTTCACCACGAAAAAGCCCTATGTGCCGTTTGGCGACGTGCATGCGGCCTGGAGCCCGGAGGGGCTGTCCTTTTTCAACCTAGCCGGGAACTATGCGGACCTGTTTCTTTTGGACTACCAGGGGGAATTCCCCCTGTCCGAGACGTACCAGATTCACGTGATCCTTGATGTCGGCGGGAAGACGAAACACGTCGCGGCCCATCTTCTGCCCAGGCCCCATTCCCGCTACGAGGGCCGCTTCGAGCTGGAGCCCAGGCTCTACGAGGTGGGGGAGGACGGGAAATATACCCGGATCGAATCGAAAGGGCTTTTGCAGGCCCTGGACAAGCCTTTGCCGCACGTGGCCGTGGAGCTGTTCCTGCCCGCCCGGCTTCTCGGGGTGGAGGCGCTTGCGGCCGGGGACCGGATCGGGGCGCGCATCTTCGTGACCACGTTCTACCGGGAGCTGACCATGACCTATGACGGCGGCCCGGTGTCGTTTCTGGCCCGGGACGCGGACAAGCGCCTGCCCCGGACGTTCGTGCTCGGGGACTGATACACCGCCGCAGCGGGCGGAAAGCGCATTGCGGGGGATTGCACGGGACACGCGCTCTGCGGCCGTCGTACGGCATGAAACCAAAAGGACCATCTGGAGAAAGACGACATGGACAAGACGATTCTGGTCACCGGCGGGGCCGGATACATCGGTTCCCACACCTGCAAGGCGCTCAAGAAGGCCGGATACACCCCGGTGACCCTGGACAACATGGTCTACGGCCATGACTGGGCCGTGAAGTGGGGCCCCCTGGTCAGGGGGGACATCCTGTCCGCCGCCGACCTGGACGGGGTGTTTGCGACGTACAAGCCTTCGGGCGTGCTGCATTTCGCGGCCTTCGCCTATGTGGGCGAGTCCGTGCAGAATCCGGCCAAGTACTATCACAACAACGTCACCGGCACCCTGTCGCTTTTGGACGCCATGCGCCGCCACGGCTGCGGGCACATCGTCTTCTCCAGCACCTGCGCCACCTACGGCGTGCCCGCCAGCCTGCCCATCCCCGAGGACCACCCCCAGCATCCCATCAACCCCTACGGCTGGTCCAAGCTCATGATCGAGCAGATCCTGCGGGATTACGAGCAGGCCTACGGGCTGACCCACGCGGCGCTTCGCTATTTCAACGCCGCCGGGGCCGATCCGGACGGGGAGATCGGCGAGGACCACGATCCCGAGACCCACCTGATCCCCCTGGTGATCCATGCCGCCCTGGGGCTGCGCAAGCACATCGAGGTCTTCGGGACCGATTACGATACCCCCGACGGCACGGCGATTCGCGACTACATCCACGTCACGGACCTGGCCGACGCCCATGTGGCGGCGATTTCCAGGCTCCTGGACAAGGGCGGCTCCATGATGCTGAACCTGGGCACCGGGGTGGGCAACACCGTGAGGCAGGTCATCGAGGCCGTGGAGCGCGTCTCGGGCCGCACGGTGCCGGTGGTGGAAGGCCCCAGGCGTGCGGGCGATCCCCCGGCGCTTTATGCCAATGCGGGCGGGGCCGGGCGGCTCCTCAACTGGACGCCGCGCCTGTCGGACATCGAGGCCACGGTGGAGACGGCCTGGCGCTGGCATGAAAAACGCGGCCGGTAGGAGATGGATCGGGTGAAACGGCGGCGCGTCCGCCGGGTGGCCCCTTGGCCCGATTGGCCCGATTGGCCCGAGTGGCCCGAGTGGCCCGTGTATGAGCCATTGAAACGCACCCCCGCCGGTCGCATGGATCGGCGGGGGTTTTTCATGGACCGTGGCCACCTGGCCTCCGGGGGTGAAGCCGGGAGGCAGGCGGTCTCGAGGGGCTTTGAGGGGGCCGGGCCGGAGGCGGGCCGGTCAGGGCAGAAGGGACGGGAACCGGAATACGGCGTCGAGCACGGCCCAGATGCCGAAGAGGATGATGATCACGCCCGAGCCCTTGCGGATCTTGGGCAACTGGTTGAGCAGCCGGAAGCGCAACAGCTTGCCGCCCAGGGCGATGGCCACCCACCACACCATGGCCCCGAAAAACACCCCCACCACCACGGAGATGGCATGGTGCACCCTGGCCTCGGCTTGGCCCAGGCCGAATCCGGCGAAGATGGCCAGAAAGGCCACGAAGGTCATGGGGTTGGTCAGGGTCAGGAAAAAGATGGAGGCAAAGGCCCCGGCGAAATGGGAATGGCTCGGCTCGATCTGTTTGGGGGCCTTTTTGGCCAGGTAGAGCCGGATGCCCATGAGGACCAGGAAGCCCCCGCCCACGGATTGCAGAAGAATGTGGTGGGCGGTCAGGAAATCCGAGATGTAGGTCAGGCCGAAGGCGGCCACGGCCCCGTAGAAGGTGTCGGCCAGCCCGGCCCCCAGCCCGCTCAAAAGCCCCACCCGCAGGCCCATGGTGATGGCCCGTTGCAGGCATAAAAGGCCCACGGGCCCGAACGGCATGGCGATGATCAGGCCGATGGCCAGGCCTTTGAGGAAGTAGAGCGCCATCGCCGGTTCTTACGCTTTTTTGCGCGGGAAGCGCAATGCCTTGCCCGGCGCCCCGGGAAAAAATGGGGAGCCGCACAGGGCCGTACTCATCGTTGCTTTTTTTAGGAAAAACCGGATACTGTTGCATGTGCATGCATATCTATGTGGTTGCTAATATATCGTAGAGGAAAAATGAATTACAGTCATGGGGCGGTCATGCTTGTCTATTCGTGAAGCAGCGTTTGCAGAAAGGCGAACGGACTTGATTGCCAGCAGGTAGGAGGGGAGGGTTCATGTGGTATTTGTTCGTCCTTTCAGGTTTGGATTGACAACAGTAATGCGATATGATTTTGCTGTATCCATGCGGGGCGTTCTTTCGGACCAATCCAGATGAGCCGTTTTTCGGGGTCATAAAGAGAGCCGTACATGGTGCATTCGTTCGTGCATAGCCTGCGCTTTCGCCTCATGCTGCTGGTCTTGCTCGTGGTGACGCCGGGTTTTTTTCTGACAGCCTATATGGGCGAGCAAAGCCGCCATGCCGCCCGCATCGAGGCCTTCGAGCAGGCCCGGCGCATGGCCCTTTTGGTTGCCGGCAACGGCAAGACGCTTGTCGAGGGCGGCAGACACCTGTTGCTCGCCGTGGCCCGCCTGCCCGAACTGCACCGGCATGACATCGCCGGGTGCCGTCTCTACTTCTCCCATGTAATCAAGGATTATCCGGGTTTTTCCGATATCCTGGCCATAAGCCCCGAGGGCCGCGTCCTTTGCAACGCCGCGGAGACGTCCATCACCGCCAACGTCTCGGACCGGGGATGGTTTCGAAAGACCGTGGATCGGGGCGATTTCACCGTGGGCGACCCCGTGGTCAGCCGCCTCACCGGCCAGCCGGTCATGTTTCTGGCCTACCCCGTGCGCGACGGGGACGGCCTGGAGGCCGTGGTGGCCGTGGCCCTGCACATGGGCTGGGTCGGCGAACTGGTGTCCGCCCTTTCCATGCCCATGGGGGCCACGGTCTCCATCATCGACCGGGCCGGGGCCATCGTCAGCCGCTACCCCGAGGAAGGGGAGTGGGTGGAGAAGTCCATTCCCAAGGCCGCGGACATCCTGGAACAGCTGCTGTCCCGGGGGGTGGACGCCGTGGAGGCCGGAGGCATCGACGGCGTGGAACGCCTGTACGCCTTTGCCCCGCTCATCGCCGACCCCGGCAATGAATACTTCGTGCGCATCGGCATCCCGGTTTCGGTGGCCTATGCCGCCGCCGACCAGATCATGGCCCGTAACGTGACACTTTTCGCCCTGGTGGCGCTTCTGGCCCTGGCCGGGACGTACTATTACGGCAGCGTGTTCATCCTGCGCCCGGTCCAGGTTCTGCTCGGGGCCACCCGGCGCATGGCCCAGGGCGATCTGGAGCCCCGGGCGCACCTTCCCGGGAACCGGGGAGAGTTCGGCGAACTGGCCCGGTCCTTCGACGACATGGCCCGTTCCCTGGGCATGCGCGACAGGCTTCTGCGCGAGGCCGAAGAAAAATATCGCGGCTTGTTCGAGAACGCCCAGGAGGGCATCTTCCGCTGCACCCCGGACGGCCGCTTCCTGGACGTCAACCCGGCCATGGCCCGCATGCTCGGGTTCGATTCGCCCGCCGAGCTTTTGTCCTCGGTGACGGACATCGGCCGGGACGTCTACGCCGATCCCGAGGATCGCATCCAGGATATCCGCCGCCTGGAGGTCGAGGGCCGGATCACGGATCTCGAAGTCTGTGGCCGGCGGCGTGACGGCTCCCTCGGCTACGCCCTGATCAGCATGCGCGCCGTGCGCGACGCATCGGGCAACATGACGGCCATCGAGGGATTCGCCGCCGACATCACCGAGAAACGCCAGACCGCCGAGGCCCTGCGCCGCCAGCACGAGCAACTCCAGGGCATCCTGGACTATTCGCCCTCGTTTATCGTCCTGCGCGACCGGGAGGGCCGCATCCTCGTGGCCAACAAGCCCTATCTCGAGGCCCGGGGCATCGACCCGGCCCATGCCTTCGGCCTGCCCGGATACGTGCATCTCCCGGAGGACGTGGCCGCCGAAACCCGCCGGGAGGACGAACTGGTCCTTGCCACCGGGCGGCCCTGTACCTTTTTTCGGGACATCCCCGTGTGCGGCGAGGAGCGGGCTTTCGCCACCATCAAGTTCCCCCTGTTCGACCAAGGCGGCGTCCCGGATCGGGTGTGCATCATCGCCACGGACATCTCCGATTTGCGGTCGGCGCAAAACGAGCTGTTGCGGGCCAAAGAGGCCGCCGAAGAGGCCAACCGGGCCAAGAGCGAATTTCTGGCCAAGATGAGCCACGAGATCAGAACGCCCATGAACTCCATCATCGGGCTGACCAGGATCACCCTGCAAACCAGGCTCGGCGACGAACAGCGCGACCATCTGGAAACCGTGCTCGAATCCGCCATGTCGCTTCTGGGGCTGATCAACGACATCCTCGATCTTTCCAAAATCGAGGCCAAGGCCCTGTCCCTGGAGGAGGTGGACATAAGCCTGCCCCGGGTGGTGGGGGCGGCCGTGAAGTCCCTCAAGATCCAGGCCCAGAAAAAAAATCTGCATCTGGCGGCCTCCTTCGGACTAAAGACCCCCCGCTTCGTGCGTGCCGACGCCCTGCGTCTGCGTCAGGTTCTCGTCAACCTGGTGGGCAACGCCATCAAATTCACGGATTCGGGCGAGGTGCTTGTGCATGTGGAGCCGTTGCCCCTGTCCATGTATCACCGGGTGAGCCGCCACGACGGCCTGCCCCTTCTTTTCACCGTGCGCGACACCGGGGTGGGCATCGAGCCGGACAAGTTGGAAACGATATTCATGCCCTTCCGGCAGGCCGACGGCTCGGTCACCCGCCGCCATGGCGGGACGGGGCTGGGGCTTACCATCTGCCGTCAGCTGGTCGAGCTCATGGGCGGCAGCATCTGGGTGGAAAGCGAGGTGGGCCGGGGCAGCCTGTTTTCGTTCGCCATGTGTGCGGCGGCGGGAGATCCGGCCAAGGCCCTGGGGGACCGGCATACCGTGGATGAGGCCCGTTTGGGTGGTGAGCCGTTGCGGATCTTGGTGGTCGAGGACAATCCGATCAACGCCAAGGTGGCCGATGTCTTCCTGCGCCGCCTGGGGCATGCCGTAGTCCTGGCCGGGACCGGGGCACAGGCCCTGGCGGTGCTTTCCTGTGAAAGCTTCGACATGGTGATCATGGATCTGGAGATGCCGGAGATGGACGGCATCGAGGCCGTACGGGCCATTCGGGAGGGGCGGGCCGGGGAACACAACCGTGACGTGCCCGTCATCGCGGCGACAGCCCATGCCCTGTCCGGCTACAGAACCCGGTGTCGGGACGCCGGGATGAACGCCTTTTTGACAAAGCCCCTGGACTTCAAGGAACTCTCCGCACTGGTGGGGGAGGCCGGAAGCAGATGGTCCGGGACGGAATCGCCGGAAGGGTTTGCGGGGGGAAGGGACGGGGCGCCTGGGCCGGACCTGGAGGCTGGCGGCGGCCCGGACGGGGGGACCGGGCTGCAGGTGGTGGACATGCAGGGCGTTCTTGCCGGATTGGACGGCGACCAGGAGTTGTATCGCGATCTGTGCGACATCTTTTTGCGGGAAACCCCGACGATCCTCCAACGCCTGATGCGGGCCGCCTCGGAGGGGGCTTGGGCCGATGTGGCCGCCTTGGCCCACCTGCTCAAGGGAGCCTTGGGGGCCGTGGGGGCCCTTGCAGCCAGGGATGCCGCCGCCCTGGCGGAATCGGCGGCCAATATCGGCGATGCGGCACGGGTGACCTGGATCGTTCCCCAGATCGTTCACGGCGTGGCCCAGGCCCGAAAAGAGATCGAAGCCCGTCTGTCCGGGGCGGGGGGCGCACCACAGGCTGGACGGCAGGCCCCGCACAATCTCCCGGCGGTCCCGGGCCAGCCGGGAATGCGTTCGCGCCGGGTGCTTGTGGTTGAAGACGAGGTCATTACCCGCAAGCTTCTGGAAAAAGAGGTCCGGGGGCTTGGCCACGAGGTTGTGCCCGCCGAATCCGGCGAGGCGGCCCTGGCCCTTTTGCCTGAACGCATCGATCTGGTTTTGACCGACGCCATGCTGCCGGGGGTAAGCGGATTCGACCTGGTGCGGACCATGCGCGCCACGCCGGAACTGGCCGACATCCCGGTCATCGTCGTCTCGGGGATATCCGGGCAGGAGGGCTGTTCATCGGCCCTTGCGTGCGGCGCCGACGATTTCCTGCAAAAACCGGTGGAGCGCAACGTCCTGGCCCTTCGTGTGGCCTCGCTTTTGCGGATCAAGGAATCGGCGGATCGGGCCAGGTTCTGCCAAGCCGGGCTTGAAGATGCGGTTCGGGATCGCACGGAGGAGTTGCGCCGGGCCGTGGACAACCTGACAGACCTGAGGGAGTGTTCGCTGCTGGCTCAGCAGGAGGCCATCCTGTGCCTGTCGGCGGCGGCGGAATTCAAGGATGAACAGACCGCCCGGCATACGGAGCGCATCGGCGAATACTGCGGACTTTTGGCCAGACTTCTGGGGATGTCCGAAGCGGATCAGGAATTGGTGCGTCAGGCCGCGCCCCTGCACGACGTGGGCAAGATCGGCATTCCCGATTCCATCCTGCGCAAGCGCGGCAAGCTCGATCCCGGGGAGTGGGAAGAGATGAAGCGGCACGCCCTCTACGGCGCGCAAATCCTTGAATCCGCCACCTCTCCCATCATCCAGTGCGCCCGGGTCATCGCGTTGAACCACCATGAGCGGTTCGACGGCACGGGCTACCCCCATGGCCTGTCCGGACAGGGGATCCCCATTTTCGGACGCATCTGCGCCGTGGCCGATGTCTTTGACGCCCTGGTGAGCAAACGCCCCTACAAGGACGCCTATCCCGAGGAACTGGCCCTGTCGATCATGCGCAAGGAACGCGGCAGGCATTTCGATCCGGCCGTCCTGGACGTCTTTCTGGAGAATGCCCGGGCCTTTGCGGACATACGCGCCAGACTCGGGGAGGGGCGACCGTAACGTCTCCCGTTATTCCCTGGGAGGTGTCGTGTGGGCGCGTTACGCCGCCGTGGCCGGGGCCAGCTTTTCCTGGATGAGGTTTTTGGCCCGCATGGCCAATTGCCCCACGTCGGGCTTGGAAATCTGGTCGTCGGCGCCCACGGCCTCGCCCTTGTGCCGGAGCTTGTCGGTGATCAGCGAGGAGAAGAGGATGACCGGAAGCTCCCGGAGCGAGGGGTCTTCCTTGATGCGCTTGGTCAGGTTGTGGCCGTCCATGGCGGGCATCTCGATGTCCGCCACCACCACCTGCACGTAGTCGGTCAGGGGGCGGCCGTCCCGTGCGGCCAGATCCTTGAGGCGCAACAAGAGCTCCCAGCAGGCCCGGCCGTTGTTGACCGCCTCCACGTCGAAATTGGCCTTGTTCAGAAGATCCTTGAGCATCTCCCGGATAAGCACGGAATCGTCGGCGATGAGCGCCCGGTAGCGCGCCCCGGCGTTCCATTCGATGCTCATGTCGAGTTTCAGGCCCAGGTTGGGGTTCAGGTCGGCCACGATCTTTTCCAGATCGAGCAGGAACACGATGCGGTCCTCAAGCTTGACCACGCCCGTGATGCAGTCGCCGCTCAAAGACGACACGTAGCGGTTGGGCGGCTCCACGGCCTCCCAGCTCATGCGGTGGATACGGGTCACCCCGGTGACCAGAAACGACGTGGTCACGTTGTTGAACTCGGTGACGATGACCTTGGGGGAGTCGGTTTCGGCCCGGACCTTGCCCAGCCACACGCTCAGGTCCACCAGGGGGATGATGTGGGAGCGCAGGTTGAAGGCCCCGAGCACGCTCGGGTGGGAGACCTCGGGCATTTCCGTGACCCGGGGCAGCCGGATGATCTCCAGCACCTTGGCCACGTTGACGCCGTAATAGCCTTTGTAGACGCGGGGTTGGCCGCTGTCGTCGGTGGCCACCACCTCGTCGATGAAAAATTCCACGATTTCCAGTTCGTTGGTGCCGGCTTCAAGCAGAATGTTGGTCTGGGACATGCCTTCGTCTCCGAAAGGGGGTGTACCGGGCGATTCCGGCCTAAAGCGACTCCAACACGGACTGCACGCGATCTATGATTTTTTTCGGCGTAGACGCCCCCGCTGTCAAGCCGATTCTGCCCACGGCGCGCAACTCGTCCAGGGGAAGCTGGTCCGCCGTCTCCACATGCACGCAGGGCACGCCCACGGCGCGAGCCACCTGGGCCAGCCGGCGGGTGTTGCCGCTCTCGAATCCCCCGACAACGACCATGTAGTCCACACCCCCTGCCAGTTCGATGGCCTCCTGCTGGCGTTTCATGGTCGCGTCGCAGATGGTGGACAGGACCGGAAAGTCTCTGTTCAACAGGATTTTCAGCATCTCCTGAATGCGGGCGAACTCCAGCTCGTCCTGGGTGGTCTGGGCGGCCAGGAAATATTCCGGCCCGGGGGGCAGATCGATTTCGGCCAGGCGTTCCGGGGAGTCGAAGACATGGGAACCGGCCGCGGCGTGGCTTAAAAGTCCCTTGACCTCGGGATGGTCCTTTTCCCCGAAAAGGAGCAGGATACGGCCCTTTTCGGCCTGCTTGGCGATGAGCTTCTGGGCCGTGCGCACCCGCGGACAGGTGGCGTCCACCACCCGGATGCCCCGGTCCTTCAGGGACTGTTTCACGCACTGGGGCACCCCGTGGGCCCGGATGACCGCCGTGCTGCCAACGGTCACGTCCTCCGGGTCGTCCGTGCGCTTCACGCCCCGGGCGGCGTAGTCGGCCATGACCTGGGGGTTGTGGATGATGGGGCCAAGGGTATGGATGGGGCCGTGGCGTTTGGCCTCCTCCAGGATGGCGTCGAGCTTGCGCAGGGCAAGGTCCACGCCCATGCAGAATCCGGCCGTGCTGGCCCGTACGATTTCCATAGTCGGCTATTCCTTTCCGCCGTCCTGGCCGCAAGATTCGGCGGCCGCCAGTTGCGCGGCCTCCCGGGCCGCGAGCTCCACATCCTCCCATGACCTACACCCGCACATCCTGGCGCGCAAGGCGCGCGACCCGGCCAGCCCCTTGAGATAGCGAGGCACGGCCGTGCGCATCTTGAGCAGACCCCGGGGGGATGGATCCACGGCCCGGACCAGGGCGGCGTGCCTGCGGATCAGGGCGGCCATGCCGGCGCCGGTGGGCGGGGGCAGGGGACGGCCGGCAAGCAGGGCCCGCAGGCGGGCGAAGATGGCCGGATCGGCCAGGGCCCCCCGGGCAAACATGACCCCGGCCGCCCCGGTGGTTTCCAGGCAGGCCGCGCCGTCCTCGGCGGTCCACAGGTCGCCGCTGGCCATGACCGGAATGTCCACGGCCGAAACCAGGGCGGCGATGGCCGCCCAGTCCGAGCGGCCCGAATATCCCTGGGAGGCGAAGCGGGGATGCAGGGTCAGCCAGGAAACCCCAGCCCCGGCCAGCCGTTGTCCCGCGTCCAGGCAGGTCCGGCGGGATGGGGCCACCCCCAGGCGCAGTTTCACCCCGACCATGGGGTTTTGCCCGGGCAGGGCCTCCCGGGCGGCCCGGACCATGGCCCGGGCCACGGCCACGAGCCGGTCCGGATCGTCGAGCAGGGCGGCCCCGGCCCCGGATTTGGCCACCTTGGGCACCGGGCACCCGGCATTCAGGTCGAAGTGGCGAAAGCCGCGCTGGGCCAGCCAGGCAACGGCCCGGGCCGCATAGTCCGGTTCGGCCCCGAAAATCTGGGCCACCAGGGGGGCATCCTCCGGGCGGGTGTCCAGGAGCCGGGAGGTGCCCGGGGAGCCGAAAAAAAGCCCCTTGGCGCTGATCATCTCGGTCACGGCGGCGGCGCAGCCGTTCTCCCGGCACAGCATCCGGAAGGCCAGGTCGCTGAATCCGGCCATGGGCGCCAGCCAGGGGGCGTCCGGGGCGAAGGGCAGTGTGGGCGTGTCCATGCGTGGGCGGTATGCGTCCTTATGCGGTGTCTGCCGCCCGGAAAGGGGGCGGGCAATGGGAAGTTTTTCCCATAAACAGGGTTTGCTTGACCTGCAAGGGGGATTTTTTTAGCCTCCCACTCTTACCCTGTGCCGCAGGAAGGCCCCGATTCCCGGGGCACTGCCCCAACCCGGGGCCCGGCAGGAAAAACGAGGTGGGAGATGGGGATTGAGACGGATTTGATCTGGTTTGACGGCAAACTGGTTCCCTGGAAGGAGGCCAATGTCCACGTCATGACGCACACCCTGCATTACGGGGTGGGCGTGTTCGAAGGCATCCGGGCCTACAAGACCGTACAGGGCGGCTCGGCGGTATTCCGCCTCAAGGAACACGTGGCCCGGCTTTTCGGCTCGGCCAAGATCGTGGGCATGACCATTCCGTTCTCCCAGGCCGATATCGTCGCGGCCATCCTGGACACCCTCAAGGCCAACACGCTGGCCGAGGGCTACATCCGGCCCCTGGCCTTCATCGGCACGGGCAAGGCCATGGGCGTGCATCCCGGGCAAAACCCCATCCAGGTGGCCATCGCCGTGTGGCCCTGGGGCGCGTATCTCGGCGCCGAGGCCCTGGAGAAGGGCATCCGCATCTGTACTTCGAGCTACACCCGGCACCATGTCAACGTCATGATGACCAAGGCCAAGGCCTGCGGCAACTACGTCAATTCCGTCCTGGCCAAGACCGAGGCCATTGCCGACGGCTACGACGAGGCCCTTTTGCTCGATCCCACGGGGTACGTGTCCGAGGGCTCGGGAGAGAACGTGTTCATCGTCAAAAACGGGGTCATCAAGACCCCGCCCCTGACCTCCATCCTGGCCGGCATCACCCGGGACAGCCTGATTTCCGTGGCCCGGGATCTGGGCTACCAGGTGGTGGAGCAGCTTTTCACCCGCGATGAGGTCTACGTCAGCGACGAGGCCTTTTTCTCCGGCACCGCCGCCGAGATCACCCCCATCCGCGAGCTGGATCGCCGGGTCATCGGCGAGGGCAAGGCCGGGCCGGTGACCAAGGCCTTGCAGACCGAATTCTTCAAGGTCGTCAAGGGCGAGAATCCCAAATACGCCGCCTGGCTTGACGGCTACAGCCTGTAGGATCGCATTGGAAGGAGTGGGGCGCGTCCCCACTCCTTTTTCCCGGCACGGAGTTGCATGTCCACCACGAGCCTGACCACCAAATACCGGCCGCAGCGCTTCGGCGAGGTCGCGGGCCAGGAATCGGTGAAGCGGATCCTGTCCCGGGCCGCCGCCGAGGATCGCGTCGCGCCCGCGTACCTTTTTAGCGGCACGCGCGGCGTGGGCAAGACCACCCTGGCCAGGGTGTTCGCCAAGGCGCTCAACTGCGAGCGGGGCCCGGCGGCCGAGCCGTGCAACGAATGCCTGCAATGCCGCCAGATCACGGCGGGCATTTCCCCGGACGTGGTGGAGATCGACGCCGCCACCCACGGCGGGGTGGACGAGGCCAGGCGCCTCAAGGAGGACGTGGGCTATTCGCCGCTGCAAAGCCGCTACAAGGTGTTCATCATCGACGAAGCCCACATGCTGTCCAAGGCGGCCTTCAACGCCCTCCTGAAAACCCTGGAGGAGCCGCCGGGCCGGGTGACGTTCATCCTGGCCACCACCGAGCCGCACAAGTTTCCGGCCACCATCGTCAGCCGCTGCCAGCACTACCTGTTCAAGCGCATGACCCAGGCCGAGCTGGAATCCCATCTGCGGGGGATTCTGGATCGCGAGGGGCTGGCCTACGAGGCCTCGGCCGTGTCGCTCATCGCCCGGCGCGGGGCGGGCAGCGTGCGCGACAGCATGTCGCTTCTGGGCCAGGTCCTGGCCCTGGGCGGCGAGGGCCTGACCGAGGCCGACGCCCGGGGGGTTCTGGGGCTGGCCGGGCAGGATGTCTTTTTCGGCCTGGTGGAGGCCATGGCCGGAACCGACTGCGCCGGGGTGCTTTGCATCCTGCGCGAGGTTTTAGGCAAGGGCCTGGACATCGGCTTTTTTTTGCGCGAGCTGGCCGGGGCCTGGCGGACCATGTTCCTCTTGCGCCAGACCGGCCTTTCCGGCGCCTCCCTGGTGGAGATGACCGAGGACGAGGCCGGGCGCTGGCTTGAGGCGGCCAACCGGTTCGGCCTGACCCACATCCACGCCTGCTGGCAGATGACCCTCGAAGGGCAGCGCCGGGTCATGACCAGCCTGGAGCCGTCCCTGGCCCTGGAGCTTTTGCTGCTCAACCTGACGTATCTGCCGTCCCTGATCCCCCTGGACAGGATCGGGCAGGCCGGACCCGGATCCCGGCCCGGCCCCGGACCTGCGGGCCCCGGGCGTCCGGGGCCCGCCCCGGCCCCGGCGGCGGGGCCGTCCCGGGGCGGCGTGCCGGGCGGGGCCGGGCCGCGCCGTTATGGGGCCGAACCGCCCCGGGCAACGGCAGGCGCACCGTCCCGGACAGGCGCAGCGTCTCCTTCCAGAACAGCGCAACTGGCGCAACCGTCGCAACTGGCGCAACCGTCGCCTCCGGCGTCTCCGGCGCAATCGCCTTCCAGGCCGGCCGAGGCCCCTGCGGCCCCCGAGGTGCTGGACCCGCCTGCGGCGTTTGAAGAGGGGCCGCCGCCGTATGACGACGAACCGCTTGCGGATGTCCGGGCGGCATACGACGAGGAAGGGCCGCCGCCCATAGGCCACGGAGCGGAGGCCATGGACGGCCCAGGCCGGACCGCCGGGCCTTCCGGATCCAAGGGACCGCCCACCTGGGAAGGGTTTATGGGATATTACGACACGGCCAGGAAGGGGGGGCTGGGCATCATCCCCGGCCTGCGGCAGGCCCGGGGGCGTTTTGTCCCGGATATGGGACCGGCCGGAACCCTGGTGGTGGCCTGCGGCAACGAGTTCAACCGGGAGCAGCTCAAAAGCCCCGACGCCCTGCGCAAACTTGCCCGGGTGGCCGGCGACTATTTCGGACCCGGGGCGGCCGTGTCCGTGGAGGAGCCGGGCGGCGAGGCCCGTCCTGGGAACGTGGAACTCAAGGCCTATGTCCTGGAACGTCCCGAGGTGCGCCGGGCCATGGCCGATTTCGGAGCCGAGGTCATCGGCGTCGTGCCGCGCGGATAGTCCGCCGGAGTAAAAAACGACAAGTCCGGGCGCGACATGCCCGGCTGGAGGATGGTATGCGGGGAATGAACGATCTGGTGCGTCAGGCCCAGATCATGCAAAAAAAGATGGCCAAGGTACAGGAAGATCTGGCGGCCAGGACCGTGGAGGGCACCGCCGGCGGCGGCATGGTGGTGGCCGTGGTCAACGGCGCCAACGAGCTGCAGGCCTTGCGCATCGACGCCTCCGTGGTGGACCCGGGCGATGTGGAGATGCTCCAGGATCTCATCGTGGCCGCCGTGGCCGACGGGGTGAAGAAGTCCAAGGAGATGGCCGAGGCTGAGATGGGCCAGATCACGGGCGGGCTGAAAATCCCCGGGCTCTTTTAATTGGAACCGGGCCGGGGTATAGGTGTGCGGTGCATGGTGACCAATCGGGCGGGGGCGCATGGCCAGACTGCCTAAGCCGCTGACGGACGTGGTGGAGGAACTGGCCCGGCTGCCGGGGCTTGGGCCGAAGTCGGCCCTGCGGGTGGCCATGACCCTCCTGCAATGGCCCAGGGAACGGACCATGGACCTGGGGCGGCGCATCGGCGATCTGCGGGAGCGCCTGTGCCTGTGTTCCCGGTGCGGTGGCCTGAGCGAAACCGAGGTGTGTCCGGTGTGCGCCGACCCCACGCGCGGCGACGAGGAATTGTGCCTGGTGGCGCAATGGGATTCGGTGCTCGTCCTGGAGGAGGCCGGCGGTTTTCGGGGCCGGTATCTGATCCTGGGCGGGCTGCTCGATCCCTTGGAAGGCGTGGGAGCGGGGAATTTGGCCTTCGGGCGATTGGCCGAGAGGCTTGGCGAGGGAAGGGTGCGCGAGCTGGTCCTGGCGCTCGGCACCACCCTGCAGGCCGAAACCACGGCCTCGCATATAAAGAACATGGTGGCCAGGGACCATCCCGGGGTGCGTCTGACCCGGTTGGCCCAGGGGATTCCCCTGGGAGCCGAGGTCAAGTATGTGGATCGGGAGACGCTGAAGCAGTCAGTGCGCTATCGGCAGGATGTGTGAACCAAATCGGGGGACGCTATGATCGAGATCAGGATTCATGGACGCGGCGGCCAGGGCGGCGTGACGTCGGCCGAGCTTCTGGCCCGGGCGGCCATCGCCCAGGGCAAGTATGCCCAGGCCTTTCCGAGCTTCGGGCCGGAGCGGCGCGGCGCGCCGGTGGTGGCCTTCGTCCGCGTGGACGACAAGCCCATCCGCATCCGTGAGCGGGTATACAGCCCCAACGTGGTTCTGGTCCTGGACCCCACCCTGCTGGACATCGTCAACGTGGCCGACGGCCTGAAAGACGGCGGCAAGGTGGTGGTCAATTCCCCCGATGCCGCGCCCGCGCTCAAATCCAAGCACGGCTGGCCCACGGTGGCCCAGGTGGACGCCCAGACCGTGGCCCTGGAGGAGCTTGGGGTGGCCATCACCAACACCACCATGCTCGGGGCGCTCCTCAAAGCCACGGACATTTTGCCCCTGTCGGCCATGCGCGAGGTCATCGACGACCGCTTCGGCCCCAAGCTTGGACCGAAAAACTACAAGGCCTTTGAGCGGGCCTACAACGAGACGGTGGAAAACTGAGCCGTGTCGTGACGTTGCGGATGTGCGGGACGTGTCCGCGCCATCCCCGGCCGCCACGCGGGCGGACCCGGGAATGGCGCGGCGCGTGTGCGGGCAGTCGCCGGGCATGTCCGGCGACTGCCCGCCGCACTTGCGCGACGCGAGGGGAGCGCCTGGCGTGACGGTCACGGAAATTGCGGCCGAGGTGCAGTGCATCACCTATTACAGCGAAGAGACCAACTACCTCGTCGCCCGGGTCAAGGCCAAGGGCGAACCGGGTATGGTGTCCATCGTGGGCTCCATGGCCAAGCTGGCGCCCGGCGAGATGGTGCGCCTGACCGGCCAGTGGGTGGAGCATCCCCGTTTCGGCCGCCAGTTCCAGGTGCAAAGCGCCGTCTCGTCCATGCCCGCCACGGTCAACGGCATCCGGCGCTATCTGGCCTCGGGCCAGATCAAGGGCGTGGGCGGGGTGTTGGCCGAGCGCATGGTGGACATGTACGGCGCAAGCGTCCTGGACATCCTGGAGAACGAGCCGGACAAGCTGTTGCGCGTGGAGGGCCTGGGCAGAAAAAAGCTGTCGGGCATCCTGTCCTCCTGGAACGAGCACCGCGAGGTGCGTTCCCTCATCCTCTTCCTTCAGACCTTCGAGATTTCCACGGGCTATGCCGCCAAGATCTTCAAGCTCTACGGCAACGAGGCCATCGCCCGCCTGAAGGCCAATCCCTACGACCTGATCTACGAGATCCGGGGCGTCGGGTTCCGCACCGCCGACCGCATGGCCATCAAGCTCGGGCTCGATCCCGGCAGCCGGGACCGGATGGAGGCGGCCGTGGTGTTCGCCCTTTTCACGGCCAGCGAGCAGGGCCACCTGTTTTTTCCGGCCGAGGATCTCTACGAGCGGATTGCGGCCATGCTCGACGATGCGGCCGATCCCATCACCTTCGAGTCCGCCCTGGCCGCCCTGGAGGAGAAAAAGCGCATCAAGACCTGCCCGCTTCCCGAGCAGGACATCCCCCGGGCCGTCTATCTGCACCACCTCTACGGCTACGAGCGGGAGATCGCCGACCGGCTGTGGGGGCTTGGCACCCATGGCGGCAGCACCGGGGTTCTGGAAAAGGCCCGGGCACTGTTGCCGAAAATCGAGGCCGAGGCCGGGCTGACGCTTTCCGAGGAGCAGCGCCGGGCCGTGCAGACGGCCATCGGGGAGAAGGTCTTCGTGCTTACCGGCGGCCCGGGCACGGGCAAGACCACCATCACCCGCATGGTGGTGCGCGCCCTTGACAAGCTCGGGCACAAGGTCAAACTTGCCGCGCCCACGGGCCGGGCGGCCAAGCGCATGTCCGAGGCCACGGGATACCCGGCGGCCACCCTGCACCGGCTGTTGCAGTATTCCGCTGACGGCTCCTTTGCCGTCAGCGAGGACAACAAGCTCAAGGCCGACGCGCTGGTGGTGGACGAGGCCTCCATGCTGGACGTGCGGCTGTGCGCCCAGATGCTTCGGGCCATGCCCCTGACCGGACGGCTGATCCTGGTCGGGGACGTGAACCAGCTGCCCTCGGTGGGGCCGGGCAACGTCCTGGCCGACATCCTGGACAGCCAGGCCGTGCCTGCCGAGCGCCTGACCCATATCTACCGCCAGGCCCAGCAAAGCCTGATCGTGGTCAATTCCCACCGCGTCAACAACGGGCAATTCCCCCTGCAGGAGCGGGACCGGCCCGAGGACGCGGACTTTTTCTGGGTGGAGATGGACGACCCGGGGGCGGTCAAGGACAAGATCGTGGAGCTGGTGAGCGAGCGCATCCCCCGATCCTTCGGCCTGGATCCGGTGCGCGACATCCAGGTGCTTTCGCCCATGCACAAGGGCGAGGTGGGGACCATGGCCTTAAACGACGCCCTGCGCGCCAGGCTCAATCCCGCCGGTCCCGAGATTGTCCGGGGCAACGCGGTGTTCAGGCTGGGCGACAAGGTGCTCCAGACCCGCAACAACTATGAAAAAGACGTGTTCAACGGCGACCTGGGCCTGATCACGGCCGTGGACCCCGAGGAAGGGGAGCTCATGGTGGACTTCGACGGCCGGGACGTGGCCTACGACCGCACGGACCTGGACGAGCTGAGCCCGGCCTACGCCGTGAGCGTGCACAAGTCCCAGGGCAGCGAATATCCGGCCGTAGTGGTGCCCCTTTTGACCCAGCACTACGTGATGCTCCGGCGCAACCTGATCTACACCGCCCTGACCCGGGCCAGGAGGCTTGCCGTGCTCATCGCCCCCAGACGGGCCCTGGCCGTGGGCCTGGGCCGGTCCGGTTCCGAAAAACGCTTCACGCACCTGCGTTTCCGGCTCCAGGAGAAGTTCAACCGCTAGGGCCGCGTTCCCCGGAAGGAGAAGGCCTGAATTGCGAGGCAACAGGTTGAAATATTTCTTTCTTAAAAAATACCGGGGTATTTTTTAAGGACGCAACCGCTAGCCTGGGCGCGGCGGTTTCCCGGCGGGTCATGCCGGAGACGCCGCATCCACGGAACAAGACGCATGCTCGTAAAAAAAACCGTCAGTTTCACCCTGCGCTTCGGGCTGGTGGCGGCCTGTCTGGTCTATGCCTTCTGGGGGATCGATTTCACCCTCCTGTGGCAGGCCTTGTCCGGCTACGCGTTGTGGCCGCTTTTTTTCACCGGGGCCTTTACGTTCACGAGCTACGGGGCCATGGCCCTGCGCTTCAACTTCCTCACCGGCTATTCGGCCGGGGCGTGGCTGTGCGCCAAGGCCTTTTTCCTGGGCATGGCTATCAACAACATCATTCCGGCCAAGCTGGGGGAACTGGCCAAAGCCTTCTATCTGCGCCGGGCCGGGGGATTCTCCCTGTCCAAGGGCGTGACCATGGTTTTCTGGGAGCGCTTTTTCGATTTGAACGCCCTGTTGGCCATGGGACTGGTGGTGGCGGCCCATTTCAAGGTCAACCTGGCCTTCGTGCCCCTGGCCGCCGTGGTGGGCGGCATCTGGGCGGCGCTTTTCATGGTCCGGGCTTTCCCCAACCTCGTGGGCAAGATTATCGACCTCATGCCCTCGGCCCGGCTGTCGGCCTTTCTGGCGGACATCAAGCTGCAGATCCTGCACGGGGTGACGCCGGGATTTCTGGTCGTGCTCGGGCTGTACACGGCCCTGTGCTGGCTGCTCTATGCCGCCGTCACCTATCTTTTCCTGTTGTGGGCGGCCCAGATGCCCCTGACGGCCGGACAGGCCATGGCGGTCTTCGTGCTGTCGGCCCTGGGCATGGCCATGCCGTCTTCGCCCGGGGCCTTCGGGGTCTTCGAGGCGGCGGTGGTCTTCGCCCTGGGCCTTTTCGGCGTGGACAAGGAACAGGCCCTGGCCGCCGGGGTGGTGCTGCACATGCTGCAATACATCCCCGTGACGCTTCTTGGCGTACTGGTCCTGGCCCGAAGCGGCCTGAGCATCAGAAAGATCCGCGAAAGCGACGAAGGCCTTGAGGAGGAGGACGCCGCATCATGAACCGCATCCCGCCGACATCCCCCCCCCCCTGCGTCCTGACCGTGGCCGGTTCCGACTCCGGCGGCGGGGCGGGCATCCAGGCCGACCTCAAGGCCTTCATGATGCAGGGAACCTACGGACTCTCGGTCATAACCGCCCTCACGGCCCAGAACACCGCCGCCGTCACCGGCATCCACGCCCCGCCGCCGGAGTTCGCGGCCGCCCAGCTCGATGCCGTGCTCTCCGATTTTCCCATCCGGGCGGCCAAGACCGGGATGCTTTTTTGCGCGCCGGTGATCGCGGCCGTGGCCGACCGGCTGGCCGGAGCGGACTTCCCCCTGGTGGTCGATCCCGTGTGCGTCAGCCAGTCCGGGGCCCGGCTGCTCGAGTCCGAGGCCTTGGCCGCCCTGCGGGAACGCGTCATCCCCCTGGCCGCCCTGGTCACCCCCAACCTGCCCGAGGCCCTGGAACTGACTGGGGTGGCGGTGTGCGACCGGGAATCGGCCACCCAGGCCGCCCGACGCATCCTGGACATGCGGGACGCCGGCGGCCGGAAGGCCGGCGCGGTGCTGCTCAAGGGCGGCCACGGCGCGGCAGGCGGCGGCGCGGTCACGGACCTGCTCGTTTTTTCCGACGGCCGCGAGGTGGAGATCGCCCGGCCGCATGTGGCCACGAAAAACACCCACGGCACGGGCTGCACCCTTTCGGCGGCCATCGCCGCGCATCTGGCCCTGGGGGCGGACCTGGAGACGGCCGTGATAAAGGCCAGGGACTACCTGCACCTGTGCCTGCGGGCGGCCTACGATCTGGGGGCCGGCAGCGGGCCGCCGCATCATCTGGCCCCGTATGTCCGCACCCGGGCCAGACTGGCCGTCCTGGACGAACTGCGCCAGGCGGCGCGGCGCATGCCGGCCATGCCGGGCCTGGCGGCCCTGGTGCCCGAGGTGTCCATGAACCTGGCCCTGGCCGCGCCCTGGCCTGCGGCCATCGGCGACGTGGCGGCCTTTGCCGGGCGCATCACCCGGGGGCGCGACGGCTCGGTGTATATCCCGGCCGGCCCGGCCTTCGGGGCCTCCTCGCACATGGCCAAGGTGGTGCTGGCGGCGGCGGCGGTGGTTCCGGGCGTGGCCTGCGCGGCCAACGTGCGCTACAACGCGCGTACCCTGGAGGCCCTGTCCCGGGCGGGCCTTGCGGCGGCCTGGTTCGACCGGGCCGACGAACCCCGGGAGGTCAAGGAGCGCGAGGGAAGCAGCCTGGAATGGGGCACCCACGCGGCCCTTGCGGCCCACCCCGATCCGGCCTCGGTGGACGCGGTGTGCGACCCGGGCGAGGCGGGTAAGGAGCCCATGATCCGGATCCTGGGCCGGGACGCGGCGGATGTCCTGGCCAAGCTGGAACTGCTTTTGTCGGCGCTGTAAGGGCGTTTTCGCGGCCGGGGGGAGTTGTCCGGACGGGCCGTATGCGCTACAGGGGACCGCTTCGCGCGTGCGAGAGTGGCGGAATTGGTAGACGCACTGGATTTAGGATCCAGCGCTTCGGCGTGGGGGTTCGAGTCCCCCCTCTCGCACCATTTTTCAAGAATACCGGATGGTTCAGCTCGGTTTGAGACCGGGCGGGGCTGTCCGGTTTTTTATGTGCGCCTGTTGTCGGCGCTGCGCGGGCGCATGAAAAGCCACGTCATGAATTCCGGTCGGAACTCGCAGACCGCCAGCCACCGGTCCAGGCTGCGCATGCGGCGCAACGGAGGAAAGCGGTTGGGATCGCGCGGGCCTTCGGGGATGACGTCGATGACATGGGATGGCTTGAACCGCGCTGCGAGGGTGTCGCTGATGGAACGATTCACAAAGTCGTGGCATTCCACCAAAATGGTACTCCGTAAAAGGTTCGGGGCGCGCCCGGGGTCGAGCACATCCAGTTCGCCGCCTTCGCAGTCACAGACCACTGCCGGGTAAAGGGACTCACTGAGCGCGTCATTCAGGATTTCCGGCGAACACAGCCCGTCGATGACGAGTCGATCCTCGACGCGGTTCAGCGCCGCGTTACGGCGGCAGATATCCCGGGCGGCCGGAGAGATGTCGAAGGCCCTGATGATTGCGCCGTGAAGAAGCCTCGCGAGGCCTACGGCATAGTACCCTTCAGCGCAGCCGATATTGACGACCACATCCGGTGGCGCCTTGGCCCAGAGATCCAGGCAGGGATGGAGCTCGGACTCATAGGTTCCGAGAATCTTGGGGCAGAGGTCGCCGTCTCCCCAGGAGGAGGCCTGGAGAATGCGCATGCCGCGGAATGGCCCCGATTGGACCTGGCCTCTGCTCCAGGAATAGATCGCGGCGGTGATCTCCGATCTTTTCGATCGAGTTGCGGCCTGATACAGGTCTGCAAGAGTGATCTCGGTCATACTCCCTCACGGATTCATTCCTGGGAAATTCTCTGCGGCCCCTGCAAAAACCAATTTTTTCTCAAGCGGCCAAAAGTCCATTCCCGGCTTCACCATCTGCCCACCGTCCCTCTCTACGCCGATTTCCGTCGGCGTCAATCTGGAGCCTCGGCAAGAATGTCCTAATGGTCCAAGTGGCTGCATGCCGCATTCCGCTGTGAATGGTGGTGACCGGGTTGAACGGTGTGCCCAGGGGGCTGTCGGTTCGTAGGAAGGGGTATTCAAGCCGGAGCGCCTGGTTTCGGCCCCCGAACGGACTGTATCTTTTCGTCGCCGCCTGCGGACCCGCACCGTTGCGCAATCAACCATGCAGTCTGCACGTTCCATGTTTCCGAACAAAGAGCAGGCAGGCTGTACTTCCATGCCGTGGGGAGGGAGACCTCTCGCATTTTCAGTGCAAAACGGCAGCGGGCGAGGGTGCGTCCATCTCGAACGGAAATGAAAAAGTCATCCCGGCGTGTTCCCGATTGTGAGAAAATGAATGGGCATCATATTGCCTTGAATATGGAGAGGTTGTGACGGCATGGGAGATTGCAGCGCATGAAAATGAGAATTAAAATCATAGCATTGTATCTGTTTATAATTTTTGAGAATTATTTGGCTTGCACCGTTTGTGTAAAAAAAATTGTACCTGTGTCAAAAAAGCTGTCTTTTTCCCTTGCAAATGAAACACGGGTTGACTAGAAATTGCACAACATTCGTGGAGGGTGGTCCGCCCGTTACGGGCTTTGGATCTCACGAATGGACGGCATCGGCAACCGGCACAAATCCGTAAAATGGAGGAAGGAACATGAAACGTTTGACCCTTGCTTTGGCGGCCATTTTGGTTCTGGGCTGCTTCGCCAGCGCCCAGGCGGCCACCGAAGTGAAAATGACCGGTGATTTCCGCGTTTACGGCAACTGGTGGAGCGGCCGCAACTTCACGGGCTGGGGCAACCAGTTCAACGGCGGCGTCCCCGCCGGAACCACCACCGAAGACAACTTCGGGGTCAGCCAGCGCTTCCGCCTGCGCACCGACTTCGTGGCCAACGAGGCCCTGAAGTTCCGCTTGGGCATCCGCGTGAACAACCAGTGGTGGGGCCGCGGCACCCTGACCGCCGATGCGCCCGCCGTGTCCATCGATGTCTACCAGGCCTTCCTGCAGTTCAAGTGGCCGGACACCGACATCGAGATCACCGCCGGCCGTCAGCCCTTTGCCATCCCGCAGAGCAAGTACTTTGACGGCAGCTTGGTCTTCGACTCCGAAGCCGCCGCCCTGATCATCACCGCCCCCCTGGTGCCCGACACCCTGGGCCTGTTGATCGGCTACAGCCGCTTCTACGACAACGGCCAGTGGGACGCCACCACCACCCAGGTTGCTGACGAGCTGGACCTGTTCTTCATGGCCCTGCCCATCACCCTGGACGGCTTCAGCGTGACCCCGTGGACCGCCATCGGCGTGGCCGGCCGCAATGCCGGTTACAACTTCGAGTCTGCCGCCAACCTGGTTTCCCCGGGCTTCCTGGCTCCGGGCTGGAGGCACCGTCAGAACGCCTATTGGTGGTTGGGTGGCGCGATTGAGGTCGACGCCCTTGATCCCATCAAGTTCTACGCCGACGTGATCTACGGCCAGGGCGCCATGAACGACCGCAGCGCCAGCAAGCGCCACGGCTGGTTTATCGACGCCGCCATCGAATACACCGGCTGGGATATCCTGACCCCGTCCGTGTTCGGTTGGTGGAGCACTGGTGAGGACGGCTCCTGGCGTAATGGCAGCGAGCGCATGCCCTACACCTTCTCGTCCTGGAACGGCGGCACCTCCTTCCTGTTCGACGGCGGACAGGAACTCGGCGCCGACAGCAACATGTACATGAACCCGGTGGGCTCCTGGGGCTTGGGCCTCTCCCTGAAGAACATCTCCTTCATCGAGAAGCTGACCCACCGCATCACCTTCGTGTACGTGCAGGGAACCAACTCCTCCCGGGCGTTCCGTAACATCAACTACGCCAACTACGCGATCACTGCCGCCGGCCTGGCCGTGCCCATGACCGGCGCTGTCAACCTGCCCGCGTACTACGGCGTGGACTACACCTACCCCGGCTACACCTCCAACGGCCTGTTCACCATGGGCCGCGACCTGACCGCCAGCGAGTACGTGTTCGGACTGAGCTTCGACCACAAGTACATGATCTACGAAAACCTGGCCGCCATCATCGAGACCGGCTGGGCCCACGGCCACTTCCAGAAGAGTGTGTGGGGCCCCCGTCTTGCCAACAAGGCCGCCGACGCGTGGCGCGTGGCCTTCGGCCTGCAGTACAAGTTCTAAAGGACGCGTGACCTGATTCGCCGATGCCGCGGCCGGGGTCTTCGGACCCCGGCCGTTTTTTATTGGGTTCGCGATCGTATCCGACGAGCGGAGAACCAAACCCGAAGAGGCGACGCGGCGGCTGCACGGCCTTCGGCATCAGGAAAAGGCGAGGATGCGGGGAGGGCGTGTCCGGGCGTGCGTCCGAAAGCGTGTCGCCCTGGACGGCCCGGCCGGACGGAACAGGGATGTGCCTATTCGATAAGGGCCAGATTTTTTAAAAGATGCAGCAGCATGTGCTTGTCGATGGGCTTGGGAACGTAGGAAGTGGCTCCGCCCTTGTAGTAGGCCTCGACCACGTTTTTGGGATCGTCCAGGGCCGTGGTCATGATCACCTTGACCTCGTTGACGGGATTGATGCCCTGGGTCTTCTCGATGGCCCGTATCTTTTTCAGGGCTTCCTGGCCGTCCATCTCCGGCATCATGATGTCCATGCAGATCAGGTCGTAGGGGCGGTCCTCCCGCAAAGAGGCCTCAAAGGCCTCCACAGCCTCCAGGCCGTTGACCGCAATGTCCACCTCGCCGTGAGGAATCAGGATTTTTTGCAACACCTTCCGACTGGTGAAATCGTCTTCCACGACCAAAACGCGCATGTGTCCACCCCACAGTTGCGGGCCAACGGCCCTTTTGGGATAACTGTGCAGCAAATGAAGGCAACATTCAAGGCCGTTTCCACCTTTCCCCCCGCGTCAGGCGACAGCGCACGGCGGCAGGCGGGACGTTACGGGCGGCGCTTGGGACAGGTCTCATGAAGCATGCAGACCGGGCAGCCCCCGGCATAGGGCATGGGAGTGAAGACGGCATACTGGCGGTTGACGGTCCCGGCCGGGTTCCATTCCAGATCGAGGATCTTGAACTGACGCAACATGTCCCGGTCCGGCCGGGGCAGTGGCGCACAGCCGCCGTCGGCCACCTCGGGAACCACCTGGGCGGCCGCGCCCATGACCAGGGCGATGGCCAGATTGTGCAGGGAAAAGCCGTCCGAGGGCGATATCTGCCAAGCCTGTTCCACTTCGTCCTCAACGCGTTTATCCAAAAATATCAGGACATACCCCTTGCGGCGACCCAGGTCGAAACGGTAGGCGCGAAGGGCCGGGGTCCATTCCGCAAAACGGGCGGCAAGCCTGTCCGCCTCTTCCTGCTCCATGCGCGGCAGGTCCGCGATCTCCATATAATGCAGCATGTCGAAGCCCGGCGTGATGTCGAGCTTCTCCCTGATGATCTTGCCCATGGCGGCCTCCCTTCTCAGGCGTCTTGAAACGAGGCCCGTTGATAAACCACGCCACGCCGCCGGGCAACCCCCCCCGGGGCAACCGGGGCTACCGCCCCGTGCCCCGCCCGGGGGAAATCATTTCGGTACGAACCGGGTACATGGTTGACAGAATAGACCGGGTACATGGTTGACACCTTTGGCAGAGGAGGAAGCTCCGATGCCCTGGAAAAAGGTCGAGATCATGGA
>Ga0228536_1000736_pt1 | contig 49531 bp, 48 predicted proteins | sample SJ1Smetagenome_FD_168611 | JGI IMG/M metagenome (GOLD analysis project Ga0228536, IMG submission 168611) | Enriched culture of PCE-dechlorinating microbial communities from Ithaca, New York, USA - SJ1.S | ecosystem: Engineered > Modeled > Simulated communities (microbial... > Unclassified...
CAGTCATTGTAAAATGTACTTGGGTCATCTTAATCCTCCTAAGGCATATTTTCTTTGGTCAGAAAAATTGTACCTTAAAAAGGGTTTTGATGACTCTTTCTTTTTACACAATTATATGGACTTTATCAGTGTCAGCCAGTAATAATCCTTATTGACTACTATGATTAAATCCTGAGCCGGCACCACCTGCAAAAAACGTTTTACAGTCTGTTGCAAGAGGGATGTCTGCCCAGGCAGTTTTAAAAACTGCTTAGGAAACCCCTGATCAGAAAGCGGGAATAATCTGTTGCCTGCCCCACCCGCTAAAATTGCGATTTTCAACTTACTTACCCCCTAGCGCCGTTTTCTTTTGCTGTTCTTATTTCCTACCCGCTTTCCATTGCTCAGCAATCCAGGCATAAGTTGGCACAAGACCGTTCTCTAAACTTTGCTGTGGTTTCCAACAAAGTTTTGCTTCAATCAGGCGATTATCCGAGGTCCTGCCCCTTACACCCTGCGGCCCATCGACGTGTACAATCCGCAGTTTTTTTCCGGCAATCGCCATCACCATCTCCGCCAGCTGATTGATACTGACCATTTCTTCCGAGCCGATATTTACAGGACCTGACCAATTTGATGCCATCAATTTGAAGATACCATCGAGACATTCATCTATATACAGGAAAGATCGCGTCTGCTCGCCATCGCCCCAAATTTCCAGTTCCCCACCGTCATCTGCTGCAGCAATCTTACGGCACATTGCGGCTGGCGCCTTTTCTCTTCCTCCCTGCCAAGTCCCCAGCGGTCCAAAGATATTATGAAATCTTGCTATCCTCACATCAAGTCCAAAATTGCGGGCATAAGCAAAATACATGCGCTCACTGAAAAGCTTCTCCCAACCGTATTCGCTGTCAGGCTGTGCCGGATAAGCCGAGTCTTCAGAACAAACAGGATTATCCGGATCTTGCTGGTTATAAGCAGGATAAATACAGGCCGAGGATGAAAAAAATATTTTTCCAATTCCCTTCAGACGACAAGCCTCGAGCATATTTAAGTTGATGGTAGCTGAATTATGCATGATCACCGCATCATTCTCACCTGAGAAAACATACCCAGCTCCGCCCATGTCTGCCGCCAGCTGAAATACTCTGCAGCCCGGTTTGACCAAATCCCGGCACAGCGAGGCATCCCTCAAATCACCGATAACAAAATCATCAGCAAGAGTTTCCTCAAACTCCGGATACTTCAGATCAACTCCGCGTACAAACCAACCTTCCCGTTTCAAACGTTTGACCAAATGATGACCGATAAAGCCACCCGCGCCACAAACCAATGCTTCCAAATTCATCTTCTCCTTTGCCCGCAAAATAGTAAAATCAATTTCAACCCAAAAGCTGCTGTAGTGCCTTACGCAAGGCTGCCACAGAATTTTGAGCGTCATATTCAGCAAATCCGCTGCCACCGGCAAAACGCCTGCGGGTTTCTTCCTCGGCCAAGACCTCGGCCGCCGCCTTGATCTCCTGGTAACAAGAAATATTTACGGTGATGCCTAGCTTGTACCGCTCCACTCTTTCACCAATACAGTAACCCTTGCCAGCAATTACCGGTTTTCTGAAATGCGCGGCCTTAGCTAGGAGGCCGCTGCTGTGATAAAAATTTTTATACCCCAGATACAGTACGTCAGAACAAGCAAGAAAAGCGTTGAATTCTTTCGCGCTTTCGACCTTCGCCAACTTAAAGAAGCAATTATTGCGTCCCTTCGTTTCCAGCAATTGTCTGATTTCAGCAAGTTCTTCCGGTTCGAAACTTGCAGGATCAAATTGCCCAGCCATTAAGAAAAACCCTTTATCATCATCAAAATCCCGCGCCAGGCGCAAAAATTCAAGAACACCTTTGCGCGCTGCCAGATGCCCCAGCAAAGCAAAAATGCATCTCCCGCCTGCCATCAGCCTGATGCTATCTATCTCAGCCGTCTCTATTACAGCCTTCTCGGTCAGTTCCGGCAAAAAGACAGGCAGATTTCTTTTCACTTTTTGCAAGCCGGGAATAGTGCCCTCATCAAGAACACCGATTCCCCTGCAGCTGCTGCAGAGCAAAAGCGCTGAATCAGCCAGAATTTGCCTAATCCTTTTCCGTTTAGCGATAACTGTGTCGGAGCGAAAGTGTGTCGGCAAAAAATATAAACCCGACCATGAATAGCGAAAAAGCAGACCCGTCAGCAATGCCTTTACAAAAGACACCTTCAAGCCGTCGAGCCAGGTAACCAGAACCAAATCCACGCTCCATCCGGCCTCTTTTGCAGCCCGGCTTATCTGCCTATCAACCCACAGCCACTTGAACTTCTTCGCAAGACCTTTTTGCGGAGGCATCTCTAATTTGCAAATATACAGTCGTTCTCTCTCCGCAGGGGCGATTTGGTCTTTCCAAAGCTGAGTTTCCTCTGGATAAGGAGTCACGACTATTACCCTCTTACCCATCCCAAGCAAAGTCTTGACATAAATCTCCTGCTGCGTTGCTGCGTGGCCCAGCCAATTAGGTGACTCGAGGTAAGCTATGACCTTCTCCACCGGCAACCCTCCGTCTTTCACTCAAAATATCCCTATATAAGTTAGATTATAACACTTTCATGCAAGACAAAGAGATACCGCGCTCTTTGTCTTATAGTATAAAACATATTAAAATACCGCTATTTTCTATGAAATAGCGGTATTTTAATACGCATATGTGATTTTTATCCCCGCGTTTACTTTAGAAAAACGAAGCCAACCGCTCGCCGAATAAGCTTGCAAAGAAGCCTTTGTGCTTTTCACCCGGCATTTTTATGGTCGCAGGAACAGACACATCGAGAAATCTGTTCTCCAGGATGGCCCTGGGATTAGCTACCGCAATCCTTCTAAACTCTATCGGCAACAGCTTATTTTTCAATTCATCTGAGGCTGCAGCAACATCTTTTTCCAGAAATTCGAGTTTACATGCGTCCGAGCCAAGAAAATGCACCATATTATTTTCCAAAAGAAAATCAGCATAATTCTTTACTTTAGCGCCGTATTTATAAGTAAAACTGCTCAAATTGCTCTGGACCAAAACACCGTTCTTGACCCATTCATGCAAAATCTGCGGCTGTTCAGCCAACACTTTGCTGCGTTCTGGACGAGCAATCACAGGAATTAATTCTTTGACCTGCAACTCATACAAAAAATCATCCGCATAATCCGGCAGTGCCTCGCCGACCAGCGCGACCAGGACATAGTTGCTTTCTGCCAGGCAATAATCCCGTTGTCCCGTCTTCAATAAGTTCAGAAGTTCCCAATTCATCGCCAGTTCAGCACCGCTGTGAACACGAATAGACACGCCTGCTGCTTCGACGTGTTTGTTCATCATTGCCGTTTTCTCTTTGATCAAATGCCATTCGCATTGCCCAGCACATTTCGTGATGAGAGGCGTTGCTATGATATCCGTTACACCCGCCCCCGCCGCAAATCGCAAAATTTCCAGAGAACCCTCTTCGGTTTTTATACTACCATCCAAACTGTCTAATATGTGGGAATGAATGTCAATCACAGAAATTCTCCCTTCCGTCAAATGTATTTGGATGTCCCTTATGCTTTCGCCCTTTATTCTAGCATCATCTAAAATTATTACAAATGTTTTTACTGATTCTGCATATTTATTACCAAAAAACAAAAAACCTTCTTTGCCGTTTCAATGCAAAGAAAGGTTCCAAGTTTTTCTGACTTTCTATTATTCTTTTATCTCATATTCCCCAATAAGCTTGCTCTTGTATATATAGCCAAAATCTTTGTCATAAACAACCAACTTTTCATCAATTAACTCCGATGTTTCAATCTTCGTTGTACCGTACTCAAAATAGTATTTACCATTAATCTCGTATGCTTTGAACATAAAACCACCTCTTTTTCGCTTTGATAATTAACTGTTCGTTTAATTATATTTAACTGTTTCTATATGAATACTTAAATTCCTTCTATGTGTCAAAATTTTTTAATAATTATTTAAACAGTTACTCAAGCTGTCATTCCGAACAAAAGGGCCAAAAGCAAAACGGCCAAAGGGGACGGTCCCCGTTGACCGTTTTCTTTTCTAAAAAACCAAGATCAGTCCCAGTCTTTGATCAATTATCTAAAGGAAGCAAAAGAAACGTCCCCGCTGCTTCCTTGCCTTATTTTTTGATACACCAGACAGCATAAAGAGGAATTGATTTAATACCATTTTCAAACCCGAAATTTTTAGTTGATACCCGAATAGCATAAGGTGGCGCATATTTTTTAATATATTTCTGCAAACTTCGGGCTCTTACATTATCTGCAGATTTGACTTCCAACGGAAGAATATTCCCTAATTTATCCTGAAAAAGAAAATCAACTTCTGACTCATTATCACCAGACCAATAATATGGTTCAATTCCATTATTAACTAAAGCTTGCATAACATAATTTTCAGCTAAAGCTCCCTTAAATCCATCAAGTTTATGATTAGTATGTAATATTAAACTTGCTTCTATGTCGAACTTCGAACAAAGTAAACCCGTGTCAACCATATAAACTTTGAAAGAATCGTTATTAACATAAGCAGCGAGAGGAAGCTTGCCCTCCTTGGCTAAACAGCATTTATTAATTATGCCGGCAGCATTAAGCCACGCCAACGGTATCTCATACTCTGCCGCACGTGCGCCTTTTTTGATTACCTTATATTGGAACTTCCGATTATCCTTAGCAAGTTGTGCCGGAACACTGCTCCAGGCAGCAATAATTTTGGCTGTTTCCTGAGGCGAAGCATATTTCGCCATATCCGCAACGTAAGAATCATTTAATGTTTTCTGCCTAACCTTAACAAAATCGAAATCTTTTTTACTAAGATATTCTGCAACAACCGCCGGCATTCCTCCAATTACTAGATAAGAACGATATTTATCCAAAGCTTCCTCATGCAAAGACAACGGTTCAAAATTCTTGAATGCTTCACTAATTAAATCCGCAAGCTTTTCCTCTCCCAATGCCCAAAGAAACTCTTCAAAATCTAATGGAAACATTGAAAGCATCTCTACCTTACCAACTGGGAAAGAAAAGTTTTTTCTATTGACCGCAACACCCAAAAGACTGCCAGCAGCAATAATATGGTAACCAGGTGCCTGCTCGCAAAAATATTTTAAAGAAGTCAGCGCACGTTCACACGCCTGTATTTCATCGAAAATAATAAGGGTATCGCCTTTGATTATACTTTGACCTTTTTTTGCCGCTAGTTCTTTGATTATACGCTCAGGGTCCAGATCCCGCTCAAAAATAGCATTTACGTCCTTCGCATCCTCAAAGTTGAAATATGCCGTGTTCTTATAGTATTCTTTTCCAAAAGTAAGCGCAGAGTAGGTCTTACCAACTTGACGTGCACCATTCAATAATAAAGGCATTCTATCAAGCCTATTTTTCCACACAATCAATTGTTCAGTTATTTTGCGTCTCACTATAATCACCTCTTAGGGTTATTATAGTACAAAGTGTATTAAAACACCACTATTTAATATAAAATAGTGGTGTTTTAATACACTTTTATTTAAAAATAACGTTTCTCTTGTCATTTTCTTCTGTTTTTACCTTTACCGCCGGTAACCGCCGTGTTAACATTGTGGTAGACTACTTATTTCGCTACAAGGGAGCCCTTATCATGTTAACTGAAAAAACAAATTACGGGTTGGTAAGACACGTACAGAAGTTTCTTGCCTTGCCGACCGTTTATCTTTGGGGCGGGTTGGGGCAAATCTTGTCACTTGCGCTTTTTCACGAAGTAATAAAGCGCTATCCAGACTATTATACCGAAAAAAAGCAACATGAATACGAAGGCTTCATAGATAACAATTACTATGCTCTTGATTGCAGCGGACTCATCAAAAACTATCTGATGAACGGTGAAAATGATTTTCGCTACAATCCCGCAGTTGACTACAACAGCAAGCTTTTCATAGAAAAAGCAACAACCAAAGGAGCAATTTGCTCGCTGCCGGAAATACCCGGTATTTGTCTTTATCTCGAAGGCCATGTAGGCGTTTATATAGGAAACGGCGATGTGATTGAAGCCACCAACAACCCTGATTTCGGCAACGGTGTAATCAAAAGCCGACTAAATCAAAGAAACTGGGAACAATGGTTTTATTGTCCGCATATCAGATATGAAGATTGAACCAAGCCTTATAGCTTGCGGCAATTTCCCGATCTTCAAAAAAACTCAAATCAAAATTCTCCTTTGCATCGGCAGCTATACCATAAGGCAAAAAATTTAATTTCTCAGCTATATAAAGAGCCCTTGGCAAATGAAACCCGTTAGTTACAACCATAAGTTCCTTTGCCATTTTTTTATTTTTCAAAGACTTGAAAGAACGCAGCGTGTTCCAGCCCTCGTAATCCTTAATAAGATTGGAAGTATCAATGTCAGAATTAGCCGTCAGATATTCATACATCACATCGACATCGCTGAAGAAACCTTTTTTCACCGGACACCCGGATAAAATAAATCTGGTGGCCGGTCTTTTCTTATGAATGGCAATCGCCTTATCCAGTCGCGCCTTCAATAGCGGAGTCATAGCTGTTCTGACCAACGCACCCAAAACGATACAATATTCTACGCTTTCGGGAACATCATCTATTGCAGCCATATGTTTATTGGCAGCCTCGTCTATTCCCATTTGCCTATATCCCCAGACAAGCACGGGCCGAAACATAATAAATATTTTATGTAAAAGTTTCATAGGCACCTCTTCGGAATCTTATATTTTCTTCATAACGTTTTCCAATTCTTCACGATAAAACACGCCGCCGCTTATAGTCGCATACAATTGCTGGATAGGCGTGAAGGCTACCGGACAACCGTTACCCTCGACAATTGCAGGGCCGTCTTCTGTCAGTGCGACATCCCAGCCAATGAGCTTAATCTCAGGAAAAAGAGCCGCCGCTTCTTCAACAACTGCTTTAATTTCATCCTTGAACGGCACGACAATATCTTTGAAGCGCACATTTGCAGCTTCATTCATCTCCTTCATCGGCGACTCGCGGGGCAGAAACCATTCTCTCCTGCCTATCCCTTCATCCAAGGCATCAGTGATAATTCTTCCATTCTCAGGATCGACTAACACGACAAAAGCATTACGCATGTCAATACTTTCGCCTTTCCTGCCAAACCGCGCAAACCAATGCCAGCAGGCTTCATACTTGCCTTCAGACGACTTTACCGTATGAACCCTTATTGTATTGACGCAATCAGGATTTATCCGTGACCATTCATGATGCTGATGTATATATTCCTCAATAATATAGAGCGCGTTTTTTTGATAATCGGCAAATACCTTCTCCAACTTCTCTTTATTAGCCTCTCCCGTCAATTGTTCCCGCTCAGTATCAATGACGTTAACCTGATTGCCCATAGCTGAGTTGTAAACCTTGACTACGATTTTCTTATGCCGATTGACGAAAGAATAAAAATCTTCAAAATCACAATAACGCAAATCTAAAAATTCGCGTTTTAAAAGATGCGCAGGCAGCCGCCTCAGTGTCGTGCCCTTATCACGCAAAATTTTCTGTGCTTCTAAGTCATTATTTATCTTATTTTCTATGATATCCACATATTCATCATAAGAAACATAGGACGCCAAATTGGCAAAAGGAATGCTGTCCAAGCCCAATTTAAAATAAACATCCGTCCTTATCCCGTATTTCTTTTTCTTATGGATATAATCATATACGGCAAAAACAGGATTCTGCTTTTTAGCGAAAAAACAGCCCATCGCTTTTAATTTTTGCCATTCTCTAGCAATGCCCATGAATAAGACCACTCCCATATTCGTCAGGATAATCGGGGACGGCCTGCAAGCAGTATTATCTTTGTTTTATCCAGCGCCTTTAATTTTTTCATGTCCTTTTACCTGCCGTTTTATCTAGTCGAGAAATCTTAGGCACATCCAGACGTGAGAACCTGAAGGATGGAACACATGATAATTCAGGACCTTATCCCTATCGCATCAGCACTTCTATGAATTTGTTAGCTTAAATAAGTCACGTATAGACTGCATTACAGTTTCCCATGAAATATCATTTGCATAGCTAAATTTTTTTTGATAATTAAGCCAAAGTTTTTGCATTTCAAGACAGGTTTTAATTTCAGATAATATTTTACTGCTATCAACTAATAAAAATGTTGAGTTTCTTTTTGCACATGTTGCAGCAAAAGCCGCTTTTAGTGTAGCGGGGCTAATTGACTGTGAGGGAATATTTTGCAAAATGTAGATATCATAAAAATCGCGAAGACGCGTGTTTGCTGTACCTCGGCTAATAACGGTTTCCAACTTTTCAGCTAGTACAGATTCTATATTATACGCTAAGACAACAATACTTCGGTCTTCAAACATTAGTTTGAAGTTATAATCTATCTCCCCAGGAGTAATAGTATCTCCGGTAGAAATATCTATTTTTAAGGGTGTACGCATGGTATCAATAGTTGCTTCAAAGGAAGCTCGTACACCGTTATATTCTGCATCGTCCATAATTACCGAAACATCTTTGATGACAAAAGATACTCCGTCATCAATAGGAATACTTATGATTTTTGTAATTATTTCTGTAGCAGTTTGCACGGATAATGATAGATTCTTTGCAGTAGTATCAATATCCATTGTTGCTCTGGTATCTAATCCTACAATAGATGCTATTAGCAATCCGCCCTTTAATATAAATTTATTTTTAAATTCAGATAAAGATAGCCTTTCTAAAAAGCGTTCCATTATATAGTTTCGTATGGTTATCTGAGAAATCGTGCTATTGCCTTTGGCAGTTTTTTTGACAAACGTCTTTATCTGCTCCGCTGTAAATTTCATTACATAAGTACCTCTAAATATTTCCTTAAGATTGCTTCTACATGTAATTCCTTGGCATAACGCATAAGCAAAGGTATATTTTTACTTTTAGATTTCATGTAGTTTTTAATAGCATTTTGGAAATCTTGAATTTCAATATTATTTCTGCTACGCAAAATATCACAAAGGGTACGTTCTGCATTGTAACATCTTAACTCATGACCCCCGGGAGATAATATTTGGATTGCCCCTAATTCATACAATTCTTTTTTAATAGAATAAACTTTAATGTTTTGTTGCGATAGCGCGGAATAATTATATCCTGTTTTTACCGTAACAGTATATTGCAATGGCTCACGATCAGTTAAATCCCCCAGATATAAAGCTGTTTCATGAGAAAAAATTATACCTTTAAATCGTAGTTGCAATAAATATAATCCATCAGTCCAAGAATTAGGAGCCAAATAGATGCCTTGAGAAATTTTTTCGAATTTATTCTTCCGAACATACTCCATAAAGTATGTTCGGGAAATACCGTTATCTACTACGGTTTTAGTTCTTAAAATACCGTTGTTTTCTTTTTGGATTTTTTTCAATAAATCTGATTTCAGCACAATATCCACCTTACTTTCATGCTTATATCATAATCTATATAAGCATGAATGTAAAGTATGTATCTCAAAAATACATTTTGATTATTCATTCTTTGTCTGTGCATTGTAAATTATTTTCAAGTTTTTGTGACAATTTAGGACCGCAACTCTGTCTTACTCAATTTCGTAATACTGCTTCCAATCTTCGTTTCGCAGATATTCAATCGCAACTTTTTCAAGTTTGCCATCGATTATATTCCAGCCTTGAGCAGGTAAAAGTTGTTTGTCGTAACCTTTATCTTGTAAAACACTTTCTAAATTTTTCAATTCGATTGTATTTTTAAAAACTTTTATTGTATTCGTTTTAAGAATAATGGTCACAACTTTATTATTTTTTACATTATAATCATCAACTAACGCAATGCACACCAAAATTCCATCAAATGAAAATACGATCGGTTCATTTTTCGCAATAGCATTTTTTGCTATGTGGCTTCCTTCACCAACAATATCAAATTCATTGTTTTCGCTTTGTTCATACTTTGCCTATGCATGCGAACTCATCTCCACTACGAATCCCATTTAGAGAGTCGATTAAGTGTTCCTAACAGATGCTTATGTTTGCAAAAACGCAAGGAAGCAAAAGAAACGTCCCCGCGCTTCCTCTTTTCATTTCACTCCGTAATAATCCACGTACCACTGAGCGAATTGTGTCAAACCTTCTTTAATAGTTGTTCTTGGCTTGAAGCCAACTGCGGCCTGCAAACGATCCGTTGAAGCATAGGTTGCCGGTACATCGCCTGGTTTCAGTGGTTCAAAGACTTTCTCAAATACCACTTCGCGCTTCAGTGCTTCGCCCACGGCTTCTTCAAGAGTCTGGATGAAAGTCATCAGTTTTTCCGGACTGTTATTGCCGATGTTATAGACCTTGCTCGGAGCGCCATCATCAGCTTTCGGAGGTTTCGGCAGCAGTCTGACTATCCCTTCTACGATATCATCAATATAGGTGAAATCACGATAAAGGTCATGCTCAAAATCGCCATTATTAAAGATGTGAATAGGCTCACCCGCGAAATATTTATCCGTAAAGCCGAAATACGCCATATCCGGTCTGCCCATCGGCCCATAGACCGTAAAGAATCTTAAGCCGGTAGCTGGAATCTTATAGAGATGGCTATAGGTATGTGCCATCAGCTCGTTAGACTTCTTGGTCGCAGCATACAGCGACACCGGATGATCCACAAAGTCAGTTTCCTCAAACGGCACTTTTTTGTTGGAACCATAGACAGAGCTGGACGACGCATAGACAAGATGCTCCACCGGATAATGACGGCAAGCCTCCAGTATATTATAGAACCCTATAATGTTGCTTTGGATATAGTCATCCGGATGATCGATGGAATACCTGACCCCTGCCTGTGCCGCGAGATTGACCACGACAGAAGGCTGGTGTTTCGCAAACAGTCCCATGACAGAGTCCTTATCTGCAATATCGCTTTGCGAAAAAGTAAAGTTTTCGTGCGACATCATGATAGTCAGCCGTGTCTGCTTCAAGCATACATCATAATAAGCATTGAGATTATCTATGCCAACAACCTGATAACCTTCCACCAGCAGCCTATGTGCCAGATGAAAGCCGATAAAGCCTGCTGCCCCTGTAACCATTATTGACTTAGATTTATCAAGTAAGTTCATTAGCTTCATATCCGAACTATCTTAAATTTTGCAGCTTCTAAGATCTTTCCACTTCGGTCGAGATAACATCTTCGTGGCAAGGGATGTCACCGTGTCATTACATTCTCCAACGCAGAGCTACCGATGCCAAGCAGCTGGTATCATCGCGCCCGTTAGCAAAACCGGCATTGTCCAGCTTTGCCAAACCAAGCATAGCTTCCAGATAAACATCTTTTTCCAGCTGACGTTCATAAGAGAACCAGAATTCATCAAGCTGCTGTGCGGCAGCCAGTGAACGTTCCATATCAACATGCATAGCATTGAAGCCGATTCTCTCATCCGCATTCAAGTGGCGTTTCACGCCCACGTAGAATTTCTGCGCATCAGGTCCCATTGCATCACCCAAGAGAGCGCCATCGTAAGACCAGCCATCCTGGAAAGCACCATGGTCATACCAGCAATTCTTGGTCTTAGCATATTCTGTCTTCAATTCCCATGCGCCATCTTTGCTCAGCTGCGGGAAATACAAGTCTATCCGTTCTGCAGTCTTAGAAGGCAGATAACCAGCCTGGTCTTCCCCATACAATTCACCATAGACTTGTACGCCTGGGAAACGGTAACGGAAGTCAAACCCGGCAATATCATTCCAAAGATCGTCATCATCAGCATTCTTACCTACCAGCCAATCACCCCAGTCGGACACGGAAAGGCCATTACCATCACCGCCTAGCATCGATACCCTGGTAAAGCCGAAAGTGAAATTAGCAGAAGGGACAAAATCCGAACGAATGCCTAAGAGTCCAGCGTTGTTATAATCTAGAGTATCGCCGTTCGCTATTGCCTTGCTAGCGCGATTACCTTCTAATTCGCTATAGAAAACATTGATGTTCGTAGTACCGAGGAATTTGAAGAAGCCGCCAATTTTCTGCGGTTCGAGGAAATTGACCTTCGCCATGGTCAACGGCTTCATATCATCCCCCAACACAAGGCTGCCTGTTGCACCCTGTCCCCAGAAAAGCGGTTGCTTGCCAACTTCCACACCGAAAGCACCGACTCTGGTCTTGATATAACCCTCGCTAAGACTGGCCTTGCCATTTTGATCCTCATCATAACTTAATCTCGGGATCAAAGAAACAACAGTCTCATTGCCGATACGTCCCGACAACTCCGCACCCAGAATAACATTACCGTCAGCCCCGTAGCGATAGCCATTACTATGGTTATTGAGCGGCTGCCAGTCAGCAGGTATCTTGTGAGCAGTACTATTGTAGCCATAAGTATTTTGATCAGCATCGGCATAAGCGAATTCAAGGCTCACTTCACGCAGCTTGAAATCTTCCGCTTTGCCTGTACCATTCAGCTCAGCAATTTCCGGTGCCAGTTCTTTTTCAAGTTGTTTGAGATACGAAGCAAGATAGGCAGGCATAGGTTTTGCCGCAGCAAGCTTCTTGGCTTCCAACGTCCACTTCGCCATATCCAGACGACTGTAAGGTTTAGCGCCCGTCGGCATCGAGCTCAGATAGCCCATACCGCTGAGTTTTTCGATGTATTCATAACAAACACTGGATAAAGGAACATTGCCTGTGACCTTCGGTGCTGCCGCATATGCGACATTAGCCCCCAGCATGCAGGCAACGAAGGCAACAGAAACTGCTTTTTTCATATAATCCCCTCCAAAATTTAAATCAACTTTTCCTTTAGTCTTACTATTTATATTGCCTTATATTAAGGCTACTATATCTTGCTGCTCACGGTAAATCGAAACAGAAAAATATGCTAGGACAATCGGAGACGTTCTTTTTTTTAATCATGTCATTTATTTAATGTTTCAACAGCCCATAAAGGCAAGTTCAAAAGCCATTCTTCCTGCCGGTAATCGCTCATACTAGTTCTGATTGCTTTGTTAGGCTTGAACTTTTCACAATAAGTCTTCAGGCTTTTAGCCTTCAAATTTGTTTCAGCTTTTACTTCTATTGGTATCACATCAGTACCATTGTCCACCAAAAAATCCATTTCCGCGCTACCGCGGTCATTGGTCCAATAATAGGTTGCCAAATTCTTAAGGGTTTTGAGCTGCTGCAAAACATATTGTTCGGTCAGCGCTCCCTTGAATTCCTTAAAAAGTTCGTTTCCCGAAAGCAAAACTGTTTGATTAAGCTGCACCATACAGGAAAGCAATCCGACATCAAGTACGAACAACTTAAACGCCTTCAAATCCTCATACGCTTTCAGAGGTATATGCGGTGCTGTTACCCGCTGGACTTTATGCACAAGACCACAATCACTAAGCCACATAAGTGCGAGCTCATAATCCTTGGCCCTAGCGCCCTCTTTGATAATGCCATAAATAAACTTTTTGCTTTCCTTAGTAAGTTGTGCTGGAATGCTGTTCCAAATCATACGTATACGAGGAACAATTTCATTAGGCGCATGTTTAGAAAAATCTTGTTCGTAAGCGTCCAAAATTCGTTGCTGAATTTCACGCGCCTCCTTAAAATCCTTATGAGCGGTAAAGTTTTTTACCACTTCCGGCATACCACCTACGTAGTAGTAATATTTAAGATGTTCGATATATTCTTGTTTAAAGGCAGTAGCCATGTCAAAATCCTGCTTTTCCAATAATTCAGCAAACCGTTCTTTACCCATAGCACTCATGAATTCAGAAAAGGACAGAGGATACAAATCTAAAAACTCAACTTTGCCAACCGGAAATGATGTCCCGCTGTGAAGCGCAAGGCCAATTTAAAAGAAGTATATAGCATTAATACATTTTTTACAACGAAACTATGTGAATATACAACATTTTTATCAACGAAAATTTGTAGAGAAGTATAATCGGGGACGTTCTGCATTGTGTCCCTGTTGTCCTACTTTTAGAAAATGCTGCATCGAAAATTATGTTTTGAGAAGCAAGTTAAACATTTCAATAAAATGTTAGTCGTAATCACTAAAAATACTAAGAAATTCATGTAATGACGCATGCGCTTTACATGTTGCAATAATTTTTTCTTTTGTTTTTTTATTATGATTTTCAAACAACACTTTAAGTTCTGATATGAAAGCTTCATTTGTAGCAAATGCTAAGAAATTACTAATTGCTTCTGCATCCTTCTCTTTCTTATAATCTTCTCTATCCTTGTTGATGATTAATTTATGTATTACCTAAGCAGCTGGTTTCGGAATGCAAACAGAAAAGCCCTTGTAAATAACCTGCGTTCGATTATCTATCAAAATATCCATATTTCTTAAACCCTGTGCTGTAACACCCATCTCTGTCTTATATGGTTCTACCTGCCCTCTGCCCATTTCCCGAACTAAAAATTCAACTTCAATTTCACCAGACTTATCATATTTCATCAACCCACTTGGATCTACTAGTAATTCGAACCCTTGTTCCACCAATATTTTATTCAAAGGAGCTCGTGGTTTGTTTTTATTGCAAATAAGAACATCAATATCTTGAGTCCTCATATTAATCATATAATTCAATAATCCTGTTTCAACATAAATATATTCAGCCCAACTACCAATAATCAAAACAGAATCTAAGACATTTGCATCGTATAGAGCTTTGATCAGGTCATCAAAAGCTTTTATCTGTGTATCCTCCGGCATTGACATAAAGAAAATGGCCTCACTTTATTTTGCTTAAATACTTTAAGTTATTCTTGATATTTTTTAATGCTTCGCGTACACGCTTACTGTCTTCAAGTTGTTCAAACAGTTCATTTAATTCTTTTTTTCTAATATATTTTGTAATAACCTTTTTGTTTTCACGAAAAACTAAATATGGATATTTTTTCCCATTGTAAATATCTTTATAAACAATACTGCCTTTTGGTAATGATTCTAATCGCTTTTCATAATGCTTTTTTTTATTCTCTAAACGACTCTTTTCTTCATCCAAAACACTTTTAATGTAAGGCATATCAATCACTCCTTGCAATCTATCGGCAAACACTTTAACCTACACTTATTGTTAATGTTGCACTTTGTAGGTTAAATAAATTATAACATACAAAATAGCTTTTTCCAATGTTTTGTAGGTTAAATAAATTGCAAAAACGAGCACTTGCTGAATTATCTCTGGTTAATCCTCACGAAGTTACTAAGTGAGGGATCACGTGACCCTTCAGGATTGTCAATGCTAATCTGTTTCCTTGATTTTAAACATCGAAAAACACTTTCCCGAAGGTTCACGCAATATATGCTCTTCATCAAAATTTATCTTATATTTGCTCCCCAAAAACAAACAAAGCTAACCGCCGCATAAAAATATGCAGTGGTTAGCTTTGCTCAGTTTGTTGATACTTTGTCTATGCATTTGAACTCATCTCACTTTTAACACTTGCTTAAAAGGGGCACCTATAGTTCCTAACAGACAAATATTCTATTATTTCTCTAAATAAACCATCTATGCTTATGTTTTCAAAAAGCACAAAGGAAGCAAAAGAAACGTCCCCGCTGCTTCTTCTTTTTATTTCACTCCGTAATAATCCACGTACCAACGAGCGAACTTACGCAGGCCTTCTTTGATCGACGTCCGCGGCTTAAAACCGACTGCCGACTGTAATAGATCCGTAGAGGCGTAAGTCGCCGGCACGTCACCCGGTTTCAGTGCTTCAAAGACTTTTTTAAATACTACTTCGCGCTTCAGTGCTTCACTCAAAGCCGCCTCCAGCGTAGTAATGAAAGTCATCAATTTTTCCGGACTGTTATTGCCGATGTTGTAGACTTTGCTCGGAGCGCCATCATCAGCTGTCGGTGGTTTCGGCAGCAGCCTGGCTATCCCTTCCACGATATCGTCAATATAGGTGAAGTCACGATAAAGGTCATGCTCAAAATCACCATTATTAAAGATGTGAATCGGCTCACCCGCGAAATATTTATCCGTAAAACCGAAATACGCCATGTCCGGTCTGCCCATCGGTCCGTAGACAGTAAAGAATCTTAAACCGGTAGCCGGAATCTTATAGAGATGGCTGTAGGTATGAGCCATCAGCTCGTTAGATTTCTTGGTCGCAGCATACAGCGATACCGGGTGATCTACGAAGTCAGTTTCCTCAAAAGGCACTTTTTTGTTAGAACCATAAACAGAGCTCGACGAAGCATAGAAAAGATGCTCTACCGGATAATGCCGGCAAGCCTCCAGAATATTATAGAAACCTATGATGTTACTTTGGATATAGTCATCAGGATGGTCGATTGAGTACCGCACGCCAGCCTGCGCCGCCAGATTGACTACGACCGTCGGCTGATGTTTAGCGAAAAGCCCCATTAATGTTTCCTTATTCGCAATGTCACTTGGCGAGAAGGTAAAGTTATCGTAAGACATCAAGATAGTAAGCCGTGTCTGCTTCAAGCGTATATCATAATAAGCATTGAGATTGTCTATGCCGACTACAGAATATCCTTCCACCAACAGCCGATGTGCCAGATGAAAGCCGATGAAGCCCGCTGCCCCTGTAATCAGTATTGTCTTTGTTTTATCGAGCGCTTTAAATTCTTCCATACTCTTACCTACCTTTCAAGATCTCTCCACTTCGGTCGAGATGACACACTTGAATCGTCATTCCGAGCGTAGTCGAGGAATCTTAGGTTTTATCTCCCTATAGAATAGTATTCTACGCCTGCATCCTTCATCGACTGTAAGGAATGAATATTGCGACCATCATAGACAAGTGCCGGTTTCATCAGTTTTTTGTATGTATCCGGCGTAATATCTTTTATGTCCTGCCACTCTGTAAAGATAAAGCAAATGTTTGCCGCTCTAAGAGCTTCGTCCGCTCTCTTGACATAAGTAATGCTTCCTCTGCCAATCTTACCTTCCGGATATTTCTTTTTGAAATTCTCGATGCCGACAGGATCATAAGCGTAAATATTTGCCCCTTGCGCCAGCAAGAGTTCTACGTTATCCAAGGAAGGAGCTTCGCGCAAGTCATCCGTTCCCGGTTTAAAGGTCAAGCCCAATACAGCAACTTTCAAGCCGCCAAAAGTAATCAAGCGATCTGCCGCCTTACGGAATAATGCGGTTTTTTGCAGCGCATTTACTTCCACTGCCGCTTCTACTGTTTTTAAATCATAACCATGCTTATGTGCCAAGAACTTCAATGCTTTCGTATCTTTTGGGAAGCAAGAGCCACCATAGCCGATACCGGCATTAAGGAAATTAGCGCCTATACGTGCATCATAAGACATGCCTTTCGCTACATCCTCGATATCCGCACCAACCAATTCACACAGATTGGCAATATCATTCATATAGGAAATCTTGAGGGCCAAGAAGTCATTTGAGGCATATTTGATCATCTCCGCAGAACGACGGCTGACGGATACTATCGGCAAATTGAAAGGCTTGTAGATCTCCAGCAATTTGTCTTCAGCTTCTTTGCTCTCAGTACCAATAATAATGCGAGCAGCATGAAGCGTATCACGCACAGCTGTTCCCTGTGCCAGGAATTCCGGATTGGAAGCAACTTCCACCTTCACATCATGCACAAGAAAATCCTGGATAAACTGCTCAACTTTATCATTAGTACCGATAGGCACAGTAGACTTGACGACAACAATGCAATTCTTCTCAACTGATTCCGCAATTTGGCGGGCAACAGTCGCAATATAAGAAAGGTCTGCAGAGCCATCTGCACGCTCCGGCGTACCAACACCGATAAAGATAGCATCCGCATCACGATAAGCGCTCGCGTAATCAGTCGTATAATGCAAGCGCCCAGCAGCATTGTTTTTCCTCATCAAGTCTTCCAGATCAGCCTCGTATATCGGCGATACGCCAGACTGCATCAAGGCAACTTTCTTCTCATCCACGTCTACACAAATAACATTGTGCCCCATCTCCGCAAAGCACACACCTGCCACTAATCCTACATATCCTGTTCCTGCAACTGCTATGTTCATTTGAAATAGTTTCCTCTCTATATTTATATTCTGTAATTTTATTATAGGTTTATTATATATTTGAAGAAATCTATTGTATCTCAAAATGCCAATTCGACTAATTTTGTAAAAAAGAATTACTTCACAACTATTTAACATTAAATTATTGAGCAAATGAGAAGGTTCATAGCTTTCTATATTGGAGAAGCAAATTTGCTTTTTTATTATTTTCTTTTTCCCATTCATTGATTAAATATGTATATATTTTTTCATTATGTATTCTTTTACCAATAAAGAAATCGGCATATGTTTTTGAAAAACTACCTTTAAACTTAAATAAATTATCTTCCAAACTATCGGTTAAACCTCCGCCTAAATGCATCATTTGATAACCGTTATTTACTGCGTATTTTATTGCTTCCCATATTAATAAGTTGTTTGGAGAAAAACACAATTCTTCTTTTAAACTTCCAGCTAGATGATAATGAAAATATTTCTCATAACCCATAAAAATTGCCGCAGCAATAGTTTTATCTTCCTTAATTACATTGAAAAGTATGAAATGTTTATCTTTTTCTACACTTTTATAATATTTATCACCAAAGTAATAATATAAAGAGGCTTCTACTTTATCCATGGTTTGATTATAAATACTTTTAAACATCTCATAATCATGACTTATTTCTACATGAAGACCATTTTTTTCAGCCTTCCTTATAACATTTCTATTCTTACTTTTTATATCTTCACACCACATTCTATCTATTCCTTTTGTTAAATCCAAAAAGACAGTACTACGATTATGCATGACCTTAATGTTTTTTATAAATATATTTTCATTTTTAATAATAGGGTGAAATCTTATAAATTCGGCTACTATATAGTTATCTTCGCAGAATTTTGTAAAAGCCTCTTCAAATTTTCTTAAAAACCTTACATTTTTACAACTGACAATCGGGCCTCCGTATCCATAGGCCGTTTCTATATCATAATAGTTGTGTTCCAAGTTATAGCCTTCAATTTTGTTTAACATAAAAGGATATAACCCTTTGTTGCCCTCTTCATCAGCGTAACAAAATAATTTGCCTAAACCATCACCATTCAATTGATGCATTTGATAATATCTACTTGTATAATAAATATCTCTCATATCAACAGGCATTTCACTTAATTTGAAATCCCATTCTTTATCAGAACAACTTAAGACACTATACATTTCAGACCTCTTTTACTTGTTATTCATTTAATAGGCACTCGAATTTATCTAATAAATATTGCATATCATTTTTACTATATCGCCAGTCAATAGGCAGTGACAATATCTTTTCGGAAACATTTAAGCTCTTTGGAAATTGTCCTGCCCATTTCTCCTTTTTAATATCCCAATGTACAGGACAATAAATATTGTATTTTCTTAATTCCTGCCGAACAAAATCTCTGTTATTTATGAGCACAGGAAATGCTAATGGGGTGTTGTCCTCAATTTTTTGCGGAGTAAATAATATCCTTACTTTTTGATTGTTTTTTAATTTTTCATATAAATAGAGAAAATTATCTATTCTCTGTTTTCTTATTTTTTGATAATTAATATGTTGCAAAAAAGTTTTTGACCGTTCGCCTATGCTTTTTATATCTTCTCTTTCATAATATAATTGTTCTGCTTCTAAAAACTTTATTAAAAATTCATCTTCTTTTCCAATATTATTTTTAATATATTGAGTCTTTTTAGTTCTCGCTTCAAAGATTAAAGTGTCATAAGTGTCTTCTATTGATTCATACTTAACTTTATCAGAATTATGTAGTACCATACTACCATCACAAGGGAAAAATTTTCTATAACTATTAAATACATAATCTCCTATAAATTTAGGTGATTTATCAAACCATAGCATTTGTACTGCGTCCTCTATTAAAATTACTCCTCTTTCTTTAAGTTGTTTAAAATAATTCAAAGTTTGTTCATCAGGGTAAAAGCCAAAATAATCTATAAAGAACAGAGCCTTAACATCAAAATTTGTTATTAATTCTTTTATGCTACTAATATCTATGCTTAAGTCTTCATTGATTTTGTAAAATAAAACATTAATATTTTTCTTTTTGAATTTATATAATATCGTCGGGCATAAATAAGAAGGCATAAGTACATAATTATGCCTTTCTATAGCTATATCTCTAAGTATATATTCGATTGCACTTTGCCCGCCATTTAATAGCAGTGATTCTGTTGAGTTTAAATTAGCAATATTATCATCAATAATGCTATTTTCAAACCAGAATTCACCACCAATAGGTTTTATACATCTTTCCACTGTATAACCTCATCTTTTAATAAATCTCTTTTTAGTTCTCTGCCTATTAATATGTAAGCCAATTCTGGCTTTATTCCGTATCCAGGTCTTTTATATGTTAGCATATCTTCTTCAATAATAGTTCCTTTTTTTAAGTCCATGGACGCCAGTATACTACGCCTAGCTTCATTCATTATTATTTTTTCTTTTTTGGTTGGTCTTTTAATGCCGTCCCCTAAAAGTTTTTCGGTATTTCTAATATATTTAACGTATTGTTCGAACTCATCCGGTGGCATAGACGCTTTATGGTCTGGCCCTTTCATATCTCTATCTAATGTAATATGTTTTTCTATAAACTCGGCTCCTAATGCCACAGCAGCAATTGCAGCTTCAAAACCCAATGTGTGATCAGATAATCCCACAGGTATTTTAAAAGCCTCCTTAAGTGTAAGCATTGCTTTAAGATTTACCTCTTCAATCTCAGTCGGATAGTCTGTGATACAATGCATTAATCTAACATTTCTGTTTTTTGTTGAATAAATGGCTTCCAATGCCTTTTCAACTTCACCTAGCGAACTCATGCCGGTTGATAAAATTATAGGTTTTCCAGTCTTGCCTATTTCTACTAAAAAATTAGGATTAGTTATTTCCGATGATCCTACTTTAATAAACGGTATATCAAGATTGATTAAATAGTTTAAACTTTCAAAACCATCTGGTGTCGAAATAAAAATTATTTCTTTTTCTCCACAATAGGCTTTAATTTCTTTGAAATTCTCAAAAGGAAGTTCTAGCTTCTTGATCATATCAAATTGGGATTCTTTGGTTTCATCATTTTCTTTTTGATACTGAGCCTTTTCAGCAAAAGTTCCTGTACTCTCCTCTGCCTTAAAAGTTTGAAATTTTATGGCATCAGCTCCACAGGTTTTAGCCATATCAACAAGTTTCTTAGCAATATTTATATCACCATTATGATTGACTCCTGCTTCCGCTATTATAAACACTGCCATCTTATCAACTCCAAACTAATTTCTTTTTCAGTAACTTGTCATTTATTTCAATTTTTTCAAGTATTCCTGCAATTTCCTTGCTTGTATTACCTTCACCATAAAGGCTTTTGGATTTTCTTGCTTTTTCTCTAAATTCAACACTTGAGGCCTTTTCAATTGCTTTTATAATATTTGTCCGTTCATTGTCACAACAAATTATATTATCTGCCATCAACCTGCCTTTTTGCCGGTTACCGATATTCACCACAGGAACTTTAAGATAAGGTGCTTCAATTAAAGCACTTGATGAGTTTCCAACTACGGCCCCGCAAAGATTCATAACGCTCAAATATTTCAGTATTCCGAGGTTTTTAAATAAATGTACCTTTACATTATTTTTTTGGAATTCCTCCAGCTTTTTTATTATATAATCGCCGCCATTGTCTGAATTGGGATACGTTATTATCATGTTTTTATTGACTTTTTGAAGAGCTTCAATAATATTATCTACCTGTGCTGGCAATAAATCCGCCTCTAAAGTAACCGGGTGGTATGTAACAAGTAGTGTTTGGTCATCTACTACTACGTTCAACTCTTCCTCTATTTCTAGTTTAGTTAAAAAGTTGGTTAGCTTAATATTTTCAATACCAGGATCACCAACATTGAAAACTCGCCAAGGCTCTTCACCCATATTTATTATATTTTTCGAGTAAACTTCAGCACCTGGAAAATGTAGATGAGACATTTTTGTTATGGCATGTCTTATCTGCTCGTCTATAGCACCTTCAGTTATTTCTCCGCCAGATATGTGTGCTATAGGTATATTCATAGCCATTGCTACAGAAGCAGCTGCGAATATTTCATACCTATCACCCAATATTAGTAATATATCCGGCTTAATTCTTTCAAAAGTTTGGGATAACTGAATCATCAATAGACCCATTTCTTTCGGGGCACTATTTGTATCGCTACTTCTCATCAAAATCGGTATTTTTTCTTCAATTATAAAACCATCATTTATAATTTCATTAACAGTATAACCAAATTCTTCAGATAAATGAGCTCCAGTGACAATTAACTGAAGTTGTAAATTCTTGCATTTATCTATTTCTTTTAATGTGTTTTTAAGAAGACCATACTCTGCCCTTGTGCCAGTTATTGCTGCTATTTTTTTCATTTGTTTTCACGTTCCTTAATTAGGATCTCAGCAACTTTAAAATCAGTAATGGTATCTATATCTATTGACTTCTCATTCGACATTACGTAACCCGTAATATTTTCTGTTTCAAAAGACTTTTCTCTTAAAAAAACATTAGTTTTAATTATATATATTGCTCCGTTATATCTATATATTTTAGGAAGATCTTGTCTGCGGGTTATCGTTTTTCCTTCTTCAAGAAAATACTTCAATTTATCATTTTCAAAAACATTCGTCCAATATGGATTAGTCTCTGCTTCGCATACAGATATAATGCCATCAAAGTAAGTCCTGAATAATTTTTCTATAGCGCCGTCTATATCTTCTGCGGTTCTTAATGGTGATGTGCATTGCAATAAGCAAATAAAATCTGGTACATAATCTTCATTTTCTCTTAAGTAATTGACCATATGAATGACACAATCTACCGTCGAGGATGTGTCTCCTGATAATTCTTTTGGTCTTAAACATGGTATTTCTGCGCCAAATTTTCTAGCAACTTCTGCAATTTCTTCTTCGTCTGTAGATACAATAACCCTACTTATATATTCTGATTTTTTTGCTTCTTTTATTGTGTAACCTATTAGCGGCGTACCACTTAATTCCTTTGTATTCTTTTTAGGAACCCCTTTAGAACCCCCGCGGGCAGGTATAATTGCCAAAATTCTTTTTTCTTCAAGCATTCTATTCACCTGCAACTTTATGTTAGTACTTTTATTTTGTTATTTAATTAGTTATTACAAATTAAATGCTTTAATCATATTCCAACCTTTTTCTCATTTCTTCCATTTCATCAAGTTGTCCCATATCCATCCATGCATATTCACTAATAGGATATACACCGATTTTCGCACAGGTTTTTATATACTTTTCTATTATATCTGGGAAGCCCAAAGGAACATCAGTTTCAATTTTCTCAATTACTTCCGGCTCAACTACATACATTCCAGTATTAGTAAAAAAAGATAATTCTGGTTTTTCCTTCATACTCTCAATCTCACCGTTGTCACCAATTTCAATTACTCCATAAGGAATCTTTATGTTTTTAAGAGAACAAACCATCGTAATCAAGTTTTTTTCTTTCTTATGGAAACTATAAATTTTTTCATAGTCCTCTTCTATAAGAATATCACAGTTAGAGAGAATAAAAGTGCTGTCAATTTTACCATTAAGAAGGCTTAAGCCTCCGCCTGTACCAAGCGGAATATCTTCGTCAACATACGTGACTTCATAATCTTTTTGGATTTCGTTGAAATAAGCTTTAATCATATTTTTCTTGTGATTAACAACTAAAAAGAAGTCATTGCTTCCTGCGCGGTGGAATCTGTTTATAATGTGTTCAACAATTGGGATTTCCCCAATTGGTATCAATGGTTTTGGTAATATTTTGGTATAAGGATATAATCTTGTACCTTTCCCACCAGCCATGATTACAACGGGAACGTTTAATTTGTTTTTGATACTGACTTCCTGGTTATTTAAAAATACGGCTGATATAATCTGCCTATTATCATCTACAATAGGAACTGCTTCAATATGGTTCTTCTTCATGTATTCGATTGCCATGGCTTTATCTTTTTGATAAAGAAATTTTGGGTTGTAATTTGCAATATCTTTAACTTGCGCTTCAAGGCTACCTTTTTTTAGAACCCATCTTCTAACGTCCCCATCTGTTATGGTGGCAAGGAGCTTCCCTTGATCAGTTACAAATAACACTTTTTTTGCTGCCTTATCGAGCAAACGCATTGCTTCAATCATAGTGCTGTTTTCATCGACTAAAAAATCGATAATATCCATCATTTATACCTCTCATTCACAAAACAACCAATTTACTGCATATTTTTCAGGCAATTCACCACATAAATGACGTCTTCTTTGGTTAAACTAGTGCTGCAAGGTATATTGACGACATGTTCCAAATAATATTTTGCCTTTTCAATTTTATATGCTTGGTTCTTTAAATAAGGCTTTTGTTCGTTTATTAGTCCCCATATAGGTCTTGACTGCACGTTTCTAGTAGCTAAATATTTTATAATTTCATCTCTGCCCATCGGATAGTTATCATCGCATGTCAAAGCATAAAACCAGTGATTACTCCTGATATTATTTTTAAAATCCAGTATGGCAAGTCCTGGAATATTTTTAATTTCTTCTTTGTATAGATTGTAATTATTTTCTTTAATTTCAATAAAAGTTTCAAGTTGTTCCAACTGTGCTAAACCAAGAGCAGCCTGAATATTAGTCATGCGATAGTTGTAGCCTATTTCATCATGCGTATAATAAAGTTCATCACTTTTAGCCTGAGTGGTAAGATGCTTGGCCTTGTTTAAAAGTCCCTCATCATCAGAAACAATCATGCCGCCGCCACCAGTAGTAATTATTTTATTTCCATTAAATGAATAGACGCCCATATCGCCTATGGTTCCCGCATACTTACCTTTATACTTTCCTGATGTATAATAAGTGCCGATAGCCTCAGTCGCATCCTCAACCACTTTTATATTATACTCATTAGCAATGCTTATAATTTTTTCCATATCAGCCATATTGCCGAAAACGTGAACAACTACCAATGCTTTTATTGTTTTTTTAGTTATGTTATTAACTAGTTTGCCATTGTTAAAAGTGCATTCATTTTGACAAAATTCCAGTAACTTTTCAGGATCCATAGTCAGTGAATCATCACAATCCATAAAAATCGGTTCTGCACCTATGTATTTGACCGGATTAACTGCCGCAATGAAAGTCAATGTTGGAACAATAACCTCATCTTCTTTTGTTACACCACAAACCATCATTGCTGTATGTAATCCTGATGTACCGTTTTGACAAGAAACAGCGCCTTTACACCCGACATATTCTGCTATTTTGTTTTCAAAGTCGTTTACGTAAGGACCGCCAGTCGATACCCACTCTGTTTCAACTGCCTGTGTCACATATTTAAGTTCATTTCCCTTCAAATTTGGAACAGATAGTGGTATAAATTTATCACTCATTTTTGCAGCATCTCCTATATGTTATATATATCAGTTTTGTATTTATCCAAATTATATCTAAAGAATTCAACCGTTTCTGCTATGCCTTGTTCAAAGGTATACTGCGGTCTCCAGTTTGTCAACCGCTTAATTTTTCCATTTGACCCTAATAATCTATTAACTTCACTTTTCTCTGGTCTCAGCCTTTGCTCGTCACAAATAATTTTGGCATTGGGATTTATTTGTCTGATCAATTCTTCTGCAAGCTGGCCTATTGATATTTCTTGCTGTGTTGCTATATTAATTTCTTCGCCGATTGTATTTTCAGCTTTTGCTATTTCTATAAAACCATTCGCGGTATCTTTTACATAATTAAAGTCTCTTGTTGGTGTTAAAGCACCAAGTTCAATTTCTTCTTTTCCTGCAAGTAGTTGCGTAATAATTGTAGGTATAACCGCTCTTGCCGATTGACGCGGTCCATATGTGTTAAAAGGTCTAACAATAGTTATTGGCATATTGAAGCTACGATAGAAAGCTTCTGCTAGTCTATCAGCGCCTATTTTGGTAGCTGAATAAGGCGATTGCCCTTGAAAAGGATGCTTCTCATCAATCGGAACATATTGAGCGGTGCCATATACCTCTGAAGTTGAAGTTACAAGTACCCTGCTAGTATTTAATTCCCTCGCAGCTTGCAATACATTTAAGGTACCTTTTATATTAGTATCAACATAAGTATCAGGTGAGTGATAACTAAAAGGAATTGCGATAAGAGCTGCCAAGTGAAATACCTCATCAACACCTTGCATGGCTTCCCTAACACCGTTGGGATCCCTTACATCGCCCTGAAAAATTTCTATTTCATCAAGTAAATCCTTTGGCAATGTATCGAGCCATCCCCAAGTATTGAATGAATTATATAAAGTGAAAGCCTTAACCTTGTAACCTCGTTTAATAAGTTCCTCTGTAAGATGGCTGCCAATGAATCCATCAGCACCTGTAACTAATACTCTTCTAGCCATTTAATTTTCTCCATTTCTCTTAGATAATTATTAAAACTAAGTTATAGTTTTTTTCTTGCTAACTACTGAAAAAATTTTGCATGATTTTGGTCATAATGATGAATATGAAACTTAGTCGGTAACCCTCTTAGGCACAAAGAAATAATCAACAAATATTTTTGATTCTTGAGTAAAACATAATATAAGAGTTATAAATAATTTTTTTTATTATATGATAATTTACAATTATCACAATCATAAGTGTAATTAGAGAACTTAAATAATACACTTCAATAGCGACATAATTTATCATTAAAATTGGGATTAATATTATTACATAACATATTAGGCTTTGTTTTATTTCTATATTACAAAGTTTAAATCTTCTTGCATAAATTAATAAATGAAGCCAAACAGAAAAATATGTAATTAGACAAGCAAATGCAGCACCACGCAATTGAAAGGTTTTTATAAGAATCAAATTGAAAATAATACATATTAAAACACCAAAAATCCCATTGTAAAACAAAATTTTAGAGTTTTTGTTTGCAGAAAAAAGAGTTGTTAAATTACCATGTAAACACCCAAAAAAAACTGCCAATAAAAGAAGTGGTACAATTTCCCAGGCTGAATAAAAATTTTCTCCAAATAGAATCAAAGCTAAAGGTTTTATTAAGATGCTAAGTATGACAACGCAAATAAGCAAAAATGCATTCATTGCATTATAAATATTTTCAAAAATAGGATGTTCATTATCTTTTTCATAGTCACTAATTACAGATAATAATAATGCCTGTTGTACTATACTATATAAAACATTAATTATTGTTGGGAATCTGTTCGCTACAGCGAAAATACCTACAGCTGAAAATCCCATAAAATAATTTACAATGTACCTATTTAACATCATTATAATCCACCAACTTAAACTATTAGGAATAAGTGGTATATTATATTCCCTCATTTCAGTTTTTAATTGGTTATCGCATTCAGAAATTTTTATGTATTTATATAATCTGCCTGCAAAAAACATAATTAATACACATACAATATTGACTAAAGCAAAAGACATTAAATATCCCTTGATCCCAATCTCAAATATAACTAGTAGTATGACGTTACTAAATACAGTTACTAATGATGCTACTATTCCGATTATGCCAATTAGCTTAATTTGTTCTAATCCCCTTAAAAATTGCATAAAATAAATGTTTAAACAATTCATAATATATATAACATAAAAATAAATAATATACTCTTTAAAAGATTCTAATCTGATAAAAACTGGGTAAAACATTATTAGAACTAGGAACCCAATTAGTATTATTTTTAGTCCATATGAAAAAACTAGCGACTTATCATTGCCTTGTACCATAGAAAATCTTAAAACACTGTTATATACCCCCAATGAAAAAATTGGTAAAGCTAATGCAGTTGCAGTAATAATAATATCGCTAGTACCTAATTCGGCGGTAGAGAGCACCCTTGTGTATAAAGGCAACATCAAAAATATTAAGATTTTCGAAGCAAAATTACTGATACCAAAAATTCCGATATTTACAAATAATTTTTTGTATCTATCCATTTATTAATTCACTTGTCTCCCTAATCAATTTTTCTTATTGCCCTAGCCAGTATGCCTGCATACAAATAATTTGGCAAACAGTTCTCTGTTACCACTGAACCAGCTGCTATGACGCATCCTTCTCCAATCCTTATGCCTGACAATATAATTGAATTTGCTCCTATCCAACATCCATTTTCAATTCTAATATCTTCAGTAATGGTTTGCCCCGCTCTGTGAAATTTATCACTATAATCATGTCTAGCTGTATAAAAGCTTACCCTATATCCAATTGCACAATCACTTCCGATATATACTGTCGCATTACCTTCATTGTTAAACAAACATTCTCTATTTACATATGTATTACTCCCAAGAACAAGCCTTCTCGATCCAATAAAGCAATGTGAATTAATTGATGCGTTCCTTAATTTTAAACCAGCCATTAACAAACATACTCTTCTAAAATTGTCGGGCACAAGATAACTTGCAAGAAATTCATTAACTAAAATATCCCAAAAATATTGTTTTAAATTATTGAGTCTTGTAGATCTCGCTATTCTTGACAATAGTATCATCCTGCTTCTCCTTATGATTGTTAATTATTAAAAATGCAAGTCCTATATCAAACCAAAGAAACCTACTATCAAAAATATCTTCCCCTATTCCATTAATATATGCAGATATTATCATGGTTATAGGTATAATTAGATACTCAATCTGCCTATATTTTTCAATTATTTTTGAAGTGCTCTTTATAAATAATGTTAAATACATTATTGTTCCTATAACACCTACTTGCGATAACATCGCTATAAGAAAATTATGGGCACCATAATTAATTCCTACATATGTTTGTAATGCTTCAATAGTATTAACACCACCAAATCCAACCCCAAACAAAAAATTGTTTGGCAAAACATCTTGTAAAACAGCCATCCATATATCAAGTCTACCGGTTCCGCCATATTCTAGAATTTCTTGAACTGAGAATCTTGTGAAAACATCAATCTGTGATGTCATTGTGATTAAATATACACATATCATTGTAATGCTTGTTGCAATAACAGTTAATAGCCTCTTGGAGATCCTTCCATTTTTAAATAAATTAATTGTACTAATTATTGTAATTGATACTATTATTGAAATTGCAGAACTTCTTGAACCGGTTAGTAATAAATTGGCTGCGGTTGCAAATAATATGATCAAAATAAAGAAATTAAAAGATTTGCTTTTGTTTATTATTATAAAGCCAAATAAAAAAGCAAAAATTTGAGCTAATGCTATTCCTAAGCGATTTGCATTTACTGATTCATCAAGTATAAGTCTGGTTACATTTTTATCAACAACTGTCGCAGCTTGTCCTGTAATTGACATATACGCTATATACAAACTCAAAACAATCAAACTATTGCGAACTGTCTTAATAAACAAATCTAAGTCCTTGACAACAGTGTAATACATAAAAAATAGCATTAATACATTTAGATTCATTGTAATAGCCGGTGTCAATATACCTGTAATTGAAGTAGCGCTTGAAATAAAATTAAATCCACACAAAAATACTAATATTCCGAAATGTCTTATTTTAAACTTTATATCTTTCATTGCAAAATTTAAAAATGAACCAAAAATAAACGCTAATGTCATAATCCTAGACATACCAATTCCTTGAAAAGCAACAAAATATTCACCCATCATAGAAACAATGAATAAAGGTGGCAATATATACAATGGCTTATTAATAAACATTATACTAATAACGATTGCTAAAAAACTTAAAAAACTATTTTGCATGTTATTTATAATAAGCAAATAAATTATTAATATAACACTTAGAGACGGATAAAAATCTATATATTCTCTCCTGATTTTTGCCATTTCTTTAACCATTTTCAACAACCTCTAAATACAAATCATGGTATTTTCTCGCCATTTTTTCCGCAGAAAAATTTTTGCTGTAAAGTTTAATCTGCTCTTTATTCCAATTAAATTGCAGTGCTTTTTCTATTCCTACAGACAAACTTTCGTCACTTCTCTCGTTAACTAAAATCATAGCACTTTCATTATATAAGTCCTCCACAGCATCCAAATCTGAAAATGCAACTGTCGGCACGCCATAAACAAATCCTTCTATTATTGAAAGTCCAAAACCTTCACTAAAACTAGCCACAATATTTAGTGAAGCTACTTTCCAAAAGGATACAAGATCTTTTTTATCAATAAATCCACAACATAAAAGATTGCTTTGGCATCCAATATTACATATATATCTCTGCAACTCTTGGTTACTTGTATCATTACCTAAAAATAAAATCATAACCTTTTTGCTCAGGTGCTTTTTAATCTTAGTAAAGGCGTCTACAACTTGTTTTTGGTTTTTATTTTTTGATACATTACCAACACACAGCAATATTTTGCAATCTTTTGGTATGTTATATTTTAATCTTATGTCAAACCCTGTGTCACTTTCCTTTTCAATATTTGTTCCGTTACCAACCACTATAATATTATCGGCTTGACGTAGGCCATAATAAAGCAAAATGCGTTTCTTTATTCCGCTACTAATTACTGTAATAGGAATATTATCAATTTCACTTTGTTGTAGAAACCTTTTCTCAAATTCTTTATCTTGTTTTGTAGATAAAATATTTTCACTCAATCCATTCAACCCATGCAAGGTTATAACATATGGGATCATAAGCTCTTGACAAATTTCGATATATGGCTTTGTCACATATCCAATACCATGAATATGTACAATATCTGGTTTTTGTTTTCTTATTACTTTTTTTAAGTAACCTAAATCTAAATAATAATAAAAATATCTTAGTCTATTTTTAACATTTTGTTTAAAAGCAAATGCGCTTTCTACTCCTTTTAAAAAATACTTTAATGACAATGAACTAAATATATCAAACCAACTATGTCTTATAATTGTATAACCATTATGTTTTCTTTCTCTAATAATTACTCTTGTTAGCAAACTCACATCATCATAAAATGAATCATATTTAAGCAAGTCACCAATGACCATTCCAAAACCTGTTTTATTCCTTGTGAACTCGGTTAATTTTTCATCATAAATATATGGTGAAAGAACCAAAACTTTCATATGTATTCCTCTTTGTTTTAAGTTATTTTAGTATGGTTTATCACAAGTATTAATCATTTATGAATTCAGACAAAAGACGGTGAGGTCTATTAATCATAATATACTGCAAATTTTTCAATTTTTTGTACTTTTCTCTATTTGTTACATCGTCTATAATAATTTTTTTCCCTATCTCATATGCCTGGTATAGAACAGTTGAATAAAGCGAAACCACGTATTTTGTTTTTGAAAGTGAAACTGCTAAGGTTGTTTCATGTGGATTTTCAATTTTAAATTCTTTAAAAATATTATTTATTTGTTTTTCATCACAATATCTAGGATGATATCTAATACATATTTTATCTAATGCAGTTTTAGTTTTTAGAAGATTTTCCCTAATATTTAAAAGTTCATTTTTGTTTTCGTTACCCAAATAGTATGTATACTCAAAAAGACATGTATTACACTTATTTACATCTAATTCTAAACTAGATGGTTTATCTATTTTAAATTGTTTTTTATCGGCCCTTAAATCAACTAGAAGTTTCGCATAGTATTGGTCCCAAACATAAAAACTATCGTATTTTACGAAAGAATCTCTTATATTAAAAAGTTTCTCTCCATGCATAATATTTATGTGTTTAACACCATAATAATGACAGTAATCAGTTAAAAAAGAACATGTAAATGAATATTCATTGTGCGTTATAATTGCACTCGGATAACAATTGTGTATAATTTTAGAATATCTGGCTAGTTTAGCTAGACATTTAAGGCTAAAGAACGGTGAGCACCAATATTTTATCAAATTTTTTATTATAAATTTTTTATCATCATTGCAAAGATAAATTTTACCTTTTATAGGATACTCACTTATTTCACCATATTGTTTTTGTAGTGATACAGGTATTACATCGATATTAATTCCATCCCTCAAAAATACTGCATTATTTCCACTTTTATTTAAGTCTCTTGGAATAAATTTTTCAAATGGTTTAATTAAATAGTATACAAGAATGATTAAAGCGCTAAAATTTTGTATAACTTTAATAAAAGAAGATTGCCCAAACATTTGACATTTATATTGAAAATAACTTCTTTCGGTCAATGAACTTGGATCTCTAAAACTATCTAATATCTTCTTTTGACTCTTATAGCTATAATCAAAAAGGTCAACACTTGTTTTAGCACTTATCAAATTTAAGTATTTTTGCAATTTATAGATTAATGGCAACATAGTTATATCTCCTTGCCATTATTTATGAAAAGTTGCTTTTCTAAAGATTTAATTATTTTTTTGGCTTTATGAATATCATAATCAAACCATTTACTAGCTTTTATTATCTCTATCGTTTTTATTGGGAACCGATACTTTATTACTTTCGCTGGCACTCCAACAGCAATTGCATAATCAGGAATATCTGATGTTACAACGGCATTTGCCCCTATAACAGCACCATCTCCAATTTTAACGCCCTGCAATATAACAACATTTGCGCCACACCATACATCATTCCCTATAACTGCTGGCATTGTTCTCAAAGAATGGCACGCCAGCGGTCCACTTATTTTTTGATAAGTTGTAATATAGTCTTTGCTGTGCTCAGCCTGGCCTATTTTTACACCTGGACCTAATGAACAATAATTCGCTATTATTGCATTATTAATCATAGAATATGGACCAATATAATTATTGTTACCTATAATTGCATCTTCAGAAACAAAAACGCCCTTATTATATTTGTTTTTGTGGCCAATTCTGCCATATACTCCAACCTTTCCTCTAATTATCCTTATGGTTCTATGTAGTGCTTTTTTTACTATCTCCATATACTGCTGCTCCCTAAACAAACCTCTATTTTGCACTCATTGAATAATTCTTTAAGTTTGCACTTCTATTTGCATCCCTAAATTCATTCATAATGCTGTAAAATAGAATAATTTATATTATTTCTTTTTACCAATTTTTTATAAAAAACATTTATAACATCATATTTCTATAGGTTTTATGTCTTTATCAAAGTTACAATATTATCATAGGCTCCAGTATTTAAAGCCATACCCTACTACTTGACTCTTATTTAACAAACCTTTAACATCTATCAGTACTTTTTCATTATTATATAAGTCTATCTTGAACATTTTGTTAATCCCATCTATGTCAAGCTTTTTAAATTCATCATGCGCCACAGCAATTATCAAGCAATCAGCATCTGTAACATCTTCAAGCCTAGTCAATTTTACTCCATATTCATGCAATGCCTCATTTGCATTTGCTATAGGATCAACAACTATTGGGCTAACGCCATATTCCTTAAGCCTATCAATTATGTCCTTCACCTTAGAATTACGAGTATCTGGGCAATTCTCTTTGAAAGTTATTCCTAAAATTGCAACTTTAGCTTCGCGTACAACCTTACCAGCAAGTACCATTTGCTTTATTGTTGCATCAGCTACAAATGGTCCCATGCCATCATTAACTTGTCTTCCTGAAAGAATAATTTGGCTATGATACCCCAATTTTTCTGCTTGATATACAAAGTAGTATGGATCAACACCTATACAGTGACCACCAACAAGTCCTGGTCGGAAACCAAGTGCATTCCACTTTGTATTCATAGCATCTACGACTTCATTTGTATCAATATCCATTTTGTCAAAGACCATAGCAAGTTCATTCATGAATGCAATATTAATGTCACGTTGCGAATTTTCAACAACCTTAGCTGCCTCTGCAACCTTTATACAACTCGCCTTATGAACTCCAGCCTTTATTACCAATTCGTATACATTCGCTATTTCGTCTAAGGTCTCCGAATCCATTCCAGAAACTATTTTCTTTATATTTTCTAATCTGTGCTGCTTGTCTCCAGGGTTAATTCGTTCTGGAGAATACCCAACCTTAAAATCTTCTCCGCATCTCAGTCCTGATTCCCTTTCCAAAATAGGCACACATATCTCTTCTGTTACGCCAGGATAAACAGTTGATTCATATACTACAATTGATCCTTTAGTTAAATTACGTCCTAAAATTCTGCTTGCTCCTTCTACAGGAGATAAGTCTGGAGTTTTATCTTGATTTACAGGTGTTGGTACTGCAATAATATGAAACTTCGCTTCTTTTAGCTTTATTTCATCACTTGTAAAATCAACCGTTGTATTCTTTATTGCTTCATCACCAACTTCTTGCGTAGGATCAATTCCTTTATTATACAATGCAATTTTCTCTGCGTTCAAATCAAATCCAATAACTTCCGCATATTTTGCAAAAGCTACAGCAATAGGCATTCCAACATAACCAAGCCCGATTAAAGAAATTTTTTCCTGCTTATCGACAATTTTATCATATAAACTCATATCACTAATTCCCCAATCTTCTTTTAGAAATGTTAATCACGAATAAAATAGCTTCTTTAATAAAATCTATAGGAGATGCAACAATCATTATTGTTCCACTTCTTAATGCCTTCATATATTCGTTGTTTCTCTTATAGGCAACGAGCATAACAGCATGATGCCGAAACCTAATAAACATTTTTTCGCGTCGAGTAAAAATATTGAAATACTTCTTTTTGAAATTGTACAATTCTCTTTCGCCATTAATTTTATTTCTGCCTTGCGAAATTCCACCCTCATTATGCCTGTATGCAATAACTTCACATCCATTCAAATAACGGATTTTTAAATCATTCTCTATCGACTTTAGCATAAGATAAAACTCTTGACCCATCTTTGCATCTTCAAAACCGCCAATTTTTTTAAGTTCTTTTGCTTTATACATAAATGTCGGAGTACCGGTAAGGTGCCGCATAAGATGATATTTAAGCAGTGAACCCTTGTCGAATTTTTTCAGACGACTATATTCCCGATAATCAACAGTTGTTTTTTTCTCATTTACTAGATTTAAATCTGTAAATGACATATCGCAGTCTGTATCAAGCATAAATCGCAATTGTTTTTCTATCTTCTCAGGCAAATATTCATCGTCATCATCTAAAAACGTTATGTAATCTCCGCTAGAAACTTCAATTCCATTGTTTCTAGCGATAGAGCCACCCACGTTCTTTGGATTTAGAATATATAATATATTTGGATCTTCTTTATACTTTTTCATAAAATCCATTGTTTTTCTTCTATATTCTGATTCTGGGTAATTATCATCTATAATGACTATTTCAGTGTTTTTATACGTCTGATTTTTAATTGAATTTATGGCTCGTGAAAGATACTCTGTTTTTCGCTTATATGTAGGTATAATAACGCTTACCCGCCACTGATTTAAATCCATCATTAAACAATATACCCCTTTTATCTTGAATTTTAACAATTCAACTTTTTTGGTTTTCTGTACTTCCTTCAACAATGCCGTCGCTTTTAAGAACCGCTGTTATTGTTTTTAAGAAACATTTTGTATCCATCTTCAAACCCATTTTTTTAACATATTCGCCATCGAGCTTTGCCTTGACATCTATCGGTAATTCATCTCTGCCATTGATTTGTGCCCACCCCGTTAAGCCTGGCATAATATCATTGGCACCATACTTGTCGCGCTCTGTAATCAAATCATATTGATTCCAAAGGGCTGGTCTGGGACCAACTATCGCCATCTCGCCAATTAAAATATTAAAAATTTGTGGTAATTCGTCTAGGCTTGTTTTCCTCAAGAACTTGCCAACTTTGGTAATCCATTTATCTGGATCTTCCAGCATATGTGTTGGTGTATCCTTTGGCGTATCTATGCGCATCGTACGAAATTTGAGGATATTGAAGTGTTTCTTATGAATGCCGACTCTTTTCTGTTTGAACAAAATAGGTCCAGGCGAGTCGACTTTTATTAATACTACTATCAATACGAAAAGAGGAAATAACGTTATTATTCCCAGTAGAGATAAACAAAAATCTATTCCTCTCTTAATTGTAGAATACATAAGGTCATTCCCTCCTTATTTTTATTTAGCATTCGCTTTTTCTTCATGTCCGTAGTAATAGTAATACCCATAGCCGTATCCGTAGCCATAGCCTTTGGAAGCTACTTCTACTTTGTTCAGGATAACGCCGAGGATTTTCGCACCGGCTTGTTCCAGTCTGGTCTTGGCTTCCTTTGCCATAGCTGGTGTAATTTGATTCCAGGCTGTCAGTAGGATAGTACCATCAGCAATAGAACCGATTACCGAGGAATCGGTTACCGGTAGTACCGGTGGTGTATCGATCAAGACATAGTCGTATTTTTCTTTTAGTTCCTCTATTACCGTCTTCATGCGGTTGGAAGCTAGTATTTCCGATGGATTCGGTGCTACAGGACCGCTAGTCAAGATATCCAGTCCCGGTGTACCGGAACTCTGGACAATCTCCAGGACGTCTTTGCCGGTAGCAATACAGTTGCTGAGGCCTTTGTTCTGAAGTTTGAAGAGTCTGTGCTGCGTAGGATTGCGGAAATCGCAATCCATGATGACGACTTTTTGCCCGGCTTGCGCCATGACGATACCGAGATTTGCTACTACCGTTGACTTGCCTTCGTCCTGGGCAGTACTGGTGAAAACAATAGTCTTCATTGCCTTGTCTACACCGGCGAATTGGATATTGGTTCTTATTGTTCTATAGGCTTCAGAAACAGGAGATTTCGGATTCTCTCTCGCTATAAGATTGATCATTTTTGCAATAACCTCCTTAGTTTCTGCAGCAAGCTTAATTTCTTACGTTTTTCAGCATTCATCCTGCTCATGGATTCTACATCCGGCACATTACCGAGTACGGTAAGGCCGAGATAACTCTGAATATCATCTGCTGTACGCAGCTTGCGGTTGAACATTTCATAGGCAATGACATAGCCGCTGCCTGCCATAATACCCAAAAGCAAAGCTAACGCCAAGGTCAGGGCTTTGCGCGGTTTGACCGGAGCTTCCGGCAACGTCGCTGTGTCTACGACCTGAACTTCGTTAGATACCATTACTTCGGCTACTTTCGCTTCTTCCAAGCGTTTTGCCAGCATGATATATATTTCCTGGGCAACATCGGCGTCGCGTTTCACGCGCAGGTAGCCTTGCTCTATACTCGGCAAGGTGCCGATGGCCTCACTGTTTTCTTTTTCAATATTTGCCAGTGCCTGTTCCTTGCCTTGTGCTACGGCAATCTCTGCCTCGCTCTGGAACTTGCCGGCAATCAGACCTTGATGCACCGGGTTGTCGGAAGGAGCCTGCAAGGAAGCAACCTTGTTTATTTCAGCTTGCAGCTGAGCTCTGGTGCTAGCTATTTCGTTATTGATTTCCTGCATCTTCGGATGCTTGTCGGTATATTTATTCAAGTAGCTGACCTTTGTCATTTCGAGCTCTGCCAGCTTCTGATTGTATTCTTTGATTGTTGAGCTGTCAGCAGTTGCTTTCGCTGCACCGCCCAGTTGTTGGTTGATGGAAGATAGTCTGGCCTGTGCCGTAGCCATATCGACTTTGTTTTCGGCTTTGACCTTGTCTACCATCACTACCCTGTCAGAAATAACCTTCATGTTTTCTGAAGGATCAATGATCTTGTTCTTTTCTTTGTAGACTTGCAGTGCACTCTCGGCGTTGTTTAATTCGTTCTTAGCCTCGACAACACGTGCGGCGATGAATTCCTTGGTTGCTTTTTGCTCGGCGCGAGTAAGGCCGGTCAGGCGGCTCAGGAAGCCATCAATGACAAGTGCATTGGCTTTCTGCGCATCTTCCGGTGTATTGGCATTGACTGTGACTTTCAGAATTTCCGTATTTTTGAATGGCGTGGTTGTGATACGGTTTTTGATATAGTTGTCATAAGAAGGATATTTGCCGTCATCGTTTGGTTGCTCCGTCTCCTGGATAACCGGCTCGATAACGCTGCGACTCTTTAGGATTTCCGCATAGGTGCTCATGAGCTGTGCCGTCGCTGCGGTATTGGCGCCCGGTACAGCGTCGAGCAGAGAACTTGCAAGGCCTTGCGGCTGCTTGATACGTAATAGGGATTCCGACTCATACACACGGGGTGTAATCAACAGATACAATACAGCTACGACAAGAAAGGCTGCGGTAATATAGCCAATCTTCCGCAGGTTTTTGAGCAATATGGTCAATAGCTCTCGTAAATCAATTGAATTCTCTTCCAAGATAATACCCCCGTTGTGTGATAGTTGTGTTGTGATTAAGTAAAAAATAGGTTAAAGATGAAAAGCGAGATCCTTCACTTCGTTCAGGATGACAAGATGAAGCGTTCAGGATGACAAACCAGAGATTCCTCGTCCTGACGTCCTCGGAATGACAAGATGAAGCGTTCAGGATGACAAATAATTAGTCGTTGTTGTTGATTTCGCTGACCATGTATGCGCCGCTGATGAATGGCATGATGTCTTTAGCAAAGTCGATGCGTCCGTTGCTGGTCAGATACAAAAGGTCGCCTTCAGCCAGAGTATGGTTCTGGCTGATATCGCCTTTCTTCAATATATCATTCAGGTTGAGCTTGATTGGCTCGCCCTGTTGGTCTTTGTGGATCAGAAATACCTTTTTCTTGGCTGCGTCCTTGGTAAAGCCGTTTGCCGCGCCGATGGCGTCAAGCAGTTTGTGTGACTTCGTGAGTTCGTAAAGGCCTGGCTTATTAACTTCCCCTAAGACGTAGACGCGAGTCGTGCCTAATTGCGCAATATTAACTGTAATCTTCGGCTCAACAAGGTATTCGGATAACCTTTGCTCCAGTATTTGCGTGAACTGGGCAATGGTCAGGCCCGTGATATCTACTTCACCAATCAAAGGAAACGATAGCTTGCCGTCTGGTCTTACTATGTATTTTCCTCCTGGCGTCGTAATGACCGTGCTGATATCTTCATGTCCCAAAACTGTGATATCAAGTTGATCACCCGGGCACATAATATATTCCTCTGCGTGTGCAATGCCGCTTATAGCCAAAGTACAAGCAAACAGCAAAGAAACAATTTTTTTCTTCATGGACTTATCCTCCTTGTTTTTCCTCAATACAACTAATATTAAAACACTCTACGCCTGAATTGGCAAGGCTAAAAGCCATTTTTCAATCGAAGAAACTGCTGAAAAAGCCTTTATTCTTTTCGTCTGGCAGCTTCATGTCTTTCGGGACTTCGATGTCAACGTATTTGTCTGCAATAATAGCAGCGGGATTAGCTATGATAATCTGGTTTAATACTTCCGGCGCAACTTTGCGCGCCAATAGCTCAAGACCTGCTGTGGTGTCTGTATGTCTGTGTTCTACGCTGTGGGCATCGGTACCAAGAAAATGCACCATGTTGTTCGCCAAAAGCAAATTAGCGAAATTCTTCACTTCCGTACCGAACTTGCAGGTAAAACTGCCTATGTTGCATTGTACCAGAGCGCCGTTTCTCAGCCATTGGTGGAGCAAACGCGGATGCTTGGCGAGATACGGATGGCGTTCGGGGTGAGCGATGATCGGTATCAATTCTTTGATTTGTACTTCGTAAAGGAATTCCTCGGCATAGTTCGGCACCGTATTGGCTGGCAGTTCTACGAGCACATAACGGCTGCCGGCAAGGCAATAGTCGCTTTGTCCTGTTTTCAATAGTGTCAGCATATCCCAGTTCATTTCGAGCTCTGCACCTGCATAAACACGAATAGGAATGCCGGCATCCTGTGCATTCCTATTCAGGTCTTCTGTTTTTGTTAGAATTGTCTGCCAATTAGCGTGGCTTGCACCTTCGATAATATGGGGTGTAGCGATAATATCCGTAGTGCCGGATTCTGCTGCCATTTTTAAAAGGGCGAGCGAATCCTCCATGTTTTGTGCGCCGTCATCTATGCCATCTATTATATGTGTATGAATATCAATCATGAAAACTTCCCCCTCTTTCGTCTTGCTTCTTAGAAGTGATTAGGAGTATACGTAGGTACCATTTTTTGCAGAAGTTCAATATATTCGAGATCAGTCGTACAATTCTTAAATTTAGCTAATTCGTCGCGCAGGCTTTGCGGATCTTCATCGCGCAGGCTAGCACGGAAAATCTGCTTGTGCATGGTGGAGGAAGTACCTTCTTCTGCTGTCAGCAGCTCTTCAAACAGTTTCTCGCCGGGACGCAGGCCTGTAAAGGTAATCTGCACGTCGACATCAGGTTCATGTCCGTAGAGTCTGATCATGTTCCTTGCGAGGTCAACTATTTTGACCGGTTCGCCCATATCAAGCACAAATACTTCGCCGCCTTTGCCCATGGCACCAGCTTGCAAAATCAATTGCGAAGCTTCCGGAATCGTCATGAAATAACGTTTCATTTCCGGATCAGTAACGGTGACGGGGCCACCGGCCTCGATTTGTTTTTTGAATAATGGTACGACACTGCCGCGGCTGCCGAGGACATTGCCAAAGCGCACGGTAATATATTTGGTAGCAAATTGTTTGTTCAGAGCTTGCATTACGCGTTCGGCGACACGTTTCGTCGCTCCCATGACGCTGGTCGGGTTGACTGCTTTGTCGGTAGAAACCATGATGAAGGTTTCCACGCCTTTTTCGCCGGCCAGACGAGCTGTTCTCCAGCTGCCGTAAACATTATTGCGCACAGCTTCTTCCGGCTGTGCTTCCATCAGAGGTACATGCTTGTGAGCAGCCGCATGAAAGACTACCTGCGGTTTGTAACGGTCATAAATACCGGACATACGCTCTGTATCGCGCACGCTGGCAATGATAGGTACGATGCGTTTGGTGCCGTAAATGCCGCCTAATTCGCGGTGAATCTCATAAATGCTGTTTTCACCCTTGCCCAGCAAAATCAAAGTCGAAGGTTTCATCTGCATTACCTGACGGCAAAGCTCGGACCCGATGGAGCCGCCGGCTCCGGTCACCATGACACATTTGCCTTTCAGATAGCCCGCAATCTTCTCTACATCGAGAACTACCGGGTCGCGTTCCAACAAATCTTCGACGCCGACAGGGCGCAAAGTCTTCATATTAACACTTTGTTCCAGCAAGGAATAAACGCCGGGAACAATCTTGGTTTTACATTTAGTCTGACTGCAGATATCTACGATGGCAGCAATCTCTCTTGGCGGCAGCGAAGGTATCGCGATGATAATTTCTTTGACGCCGTATTTAGCTACTGCACCTGCAATGGCGTCCCTGCCTCCCAATACTTTGATACCAAAGGCAAGGTTGTGGAGTTTCGATGGATCGTCATCAATAAAGCCGACAATGCGTCTGTCATGCGCGTGATATTGCTTGATATCTCTGGCCATCAGGTTGCCCGCATCACCAGCGCCGATAATGAGTACAGGAATAGCGTCTCCATTCTTTTTATCTGTTTCCGACATGGTGATCAAAAAGCGCAAAGCCAAACGGCTGACGCCTGTACCGGCCAGTACAAGGAAAAAGATCAGGACAAAGACTGTCCGCGGTATATAATCCCCATCAAAAAAATTGTGTCCAATGTAAAAAAGTGCAGTACCGCACAAAGATGCCCCAGCTATTGCCAGCAGCTCTCTGATGCCTGCATAGCGCCAGACGCGTCTGTAGAGTTCAAAGAAAAGGAAAAATAACAGATAATCCACGATCAGAAACGGCAGATGTGCAACAATGATTCTTAAATAATGGTCAACAACATTTCCTTCAAAACGTATATAGACGCTCAAAATTGCAGCTGCTACGATAATCAAGATGTCTGAAATAAGTAAAAATCCGGGGAGTAAGTATTTTCGCATGTAGTTATTTTCTTCCTTTTCAACGCACACTCTTCGCTGTAAAAGCACAAGCAGTATGTATCTTTTTGTAGTGTACAAAGTTTTCTCAAATTACAGAATTAATTATACGACTCATTGCTAAATTTTACAAGCATTTTTGAAATTTTTGTGAACCGCATTTCCATGTTGTACTTTTTATGGCTCATTTCCCACCCCCATTTTCTTATCTTTTCTAACCTTTTTTACCGGTGCCAGGCTGCTTCAAGGTTGCGAACAAAGCAACTTTGCAGTAGACTATTATTCGGTACCGAAAAAAAATCTATAGTGAGAAACCGGTTTCTCGAAAGGACTTGTCTTATGAAAAACAAGCATTTTGAGAAAATTGGTCAACACTCAGCTCTAAACCCAGACTTCGCAGTTCTGGTACCAGCCGCCCAAAATGGCGGTAAAAGGTCTATGAATACAATATGCGAAGCTTTCCGTCCTTTAGTACTAAGCCAGATCAATAAAAGTGATTATTATGCCATCCGTGACGATGCCAGAAGCATCGCCGACTGCGAAATCGTCTACAGCGTTCACATCTACGAGGGGGACACTTACACACATTTTGCAGGCTATATCAAGGAAAGAGTCGTGTATGCGCTGAAGAACGCCTTGCGCAAGGAATGCCGCAACGTGAAGCGTGAACCGGCAATGGAAGAAGAAAAACTGGAATATTTCAGCAGCAATGATAATATTGAAGACCTGCTGCCGCTGCTCGAAGAACGAGAGGCGATGAAGAAACTGCCTGCGCATTACCGCCGCGTTCTCGAATATCGCTTATGCGGCTACAGCGTAACTGAAATTGCTGACTATAAAGGTATCAGTCACCAAGCTGTTTCCAAGATGATAAAAAATGCAATTAATCAATTGCGATTACTAATAAATAACTATTAAAAAATATAGGACTATCGTATTTATTACGCAGACTAATTGTTACATAATTGCAATAACTCCGATTGCAACTTGTTCTAGTACATTTTAGCACCATGCATTGCCACCTAAAATAGCAAGCAAGCCGTTTTTACCGAAAGCGTATTTTTTTTACCGAAAAAACGGTCAAAGGGGACAGTCCCCTCTGGCCGTTTTTTGTCCCTGCCCTCGGTCACCGGGCGGTCATCGGGGACGGTCCTTTTTGGCCGCTATTTTACAAAAACCGAGATCCCTCACATTCGTTCGGGATGACACAGACGGATGTTCAGGATGATACCTTCTCTTCTGTCATTCCGAGGACAGTAGCACGAGGAATCTCCTTTTTATCTTTACACGCCAAAAGAGGCCCTGTTACACAAAACTGTGTAACAGGGCCTCTTTCTTTACTTATGCGGCAGTTTTTCTGCCTTGTTCGCTATTCAATTGTAAGATTGCCTCACGCAATTCGTTAATGCCGGTGGTCAGTTTATCAAGCTTGCTCTCCATGCGTACGAGAAGATAGCCCGACAAAATAATGGGAAAGCCGTAATTACCGATTTGCGCGGCAAGTGTTTCCGTATCCACAAGTTATTAAGCCAGCGGCTCGACGACTGTGGTACGCACACGAGTCTCAGAAATGTCTGTGAGATCGCCGTTGGTCGTATTGAAGACATTGGCAGTGATGATACTCTTCATTGCTGTTTCTGCCTCCGCTTTGGTGACATTGTCACGCGGATCGTTGATGTTAAAGGTTTTGGTTTTGCCCTTGGCATCTTTGAATACTAATTCCAATACTTTGCTCATAATTTGTCATTCTCCTTTCTTAAGCTTGTGCTGCACTCAAAAGACTCTTTTCGGTGCAATAAACTCCTTGCAATTCATGACTTGCCAAACCGCCAAGCGCGTTGCCGGCTGTCAAAATGGCGTCCGGAGCGGCGTCTGTTTTGACGTTACTGAAGGTGTAAGTTTTGCTGAGTGCGGCACCGGTGGAGCTCACACCGTTGTCAAGCTGCACCTGCATGCTTACTTTTTCTACTTTTTTGTTTGCCATCTCTCTCACCTCCTTTCACCTACATATATTCAGCGAAATCGCTTTTCGCAACCTGATGATGAAAAAATAATTGAAAAAGATGGAAAAGCGGGCAAAGAAACGGTCAAAGGGGACCGTCCCCTTTGACCGCTTTTCCGTCAACCTCCGAGATCCTTCGCTTCGCTCAGGATGACAAATAGAAAGCTCAGTATGACAAAAAGAAAGTTCAGGCATTACAAGAGGCATGTGGTCCATTCAGATACCAGTTGGCCTTGCCGCGGAGCACGTCGCCGCCTTCACGCCACTCGCCGTCATAATCCGGCAACCGCCAGAGATCCCATTTTTCGAAGTCTTCCGTGCCGATTTTCGCCGGGCCGTAACCATCCAGGTCACCCACTTCCGCATGCGTCAAGACGTGAGCAGCGTCAATCGGCAAATCCAGCACGTCTGCCAGAACAGCGATTATCTGTGCCGCCCTCTCAATCTGGATATCAGTCGGTGGCTCACTGCCTAACGCAAAAGTACCGTCGCAGTTGATGGTCGCATCGACGCAGCAGCACAAAGCAATGCCGATAGCCCCCGTATTGCGATGCCAGGTATGGGCGAGCACTTCCGTCAGGTCATCGGTGCTGAGATAAATATCGCCCGCGCCTGTAATATTGATGTGGTAATCGCCAAAAGTACTGTCATAATGCCCTGCTGTCCAGTGAATATAAAGCCTGTCGATGCTGCCTTTTACTGCTTTAGCCAATTTGGCCAGTTCTTCCAATGTAGTTTTTTCCATGAAAAAACCTCCCTTCACTGATATATATTCAGTAAAAGGAGATTTCGCAACCTTGGGATTGAAAAAGCGGCCAAAGGGGACTGTCCCCTTTGGCCGCCCTTTAACTGAAATTACAGCTGAATCTCGTAGGACCTACAGCAATAATCCTCACAACCCAGCCAATTTCTGTATTTCTTCTTGATATCGGCAAAATCAATCCATTCAAAGGTACTGTTTTGAATCGACCACTTGATCATTTGCGTATGCAGGAACAGCCAAATCAAATCTTTGGCAAAACCATTATCAATGCCGACTTTTCTGATAAACAGCCTTTTCTCATGCAGGTCAAAGAAACCGGAGGCAAAAGCCGTCATTTTATCTCCAATATAAAGATATGAATTAAAGCTGTTACTTTCATTGGTACAGGCATCTGTCAGCGCGTTAAAGTTTTTACCGCCATAACGCTGCGTCATGAATCTCAGTGCATCAATACTGCCGTTTGCTTTTTGATTAAGAATAGCAAAACTTTGCTTTTTAGTCTCTTTATCAAGTGAACCACGGGTAAATTTCATTTGGTAAGGCACACCCATTTGTTCCATAAATTTTTCCGAGCGCCGGATACTCTCAGCTATTTCACCAGGAAGGTGCTGAAAATAGTCATTATAGGATGATGCTAACCGCAGGTGGGCATAGCTTTTTTTAGTCAAACTTCTGTAATTATTGTTTTCCAGCCAGGATCTTAAAAAAGAGTCCGGTGCAAGTCGACTCAAAATCAGCGTATAACCATTGAACTTCCTACGCAATTCTCTCAAAACTATTTCAAAATGTTTTGCCTTAACTGAATCCGGATAGATAAAATCCAAAATCTCCTCATTGCCAAAATCACCGAAAATATGAATTTCTTTGCCTTTAATGCATAGAGGAACGATCATGAGAATAGTCCCGTGTTCGTCATATAGACCATAGATGCATTTGCGCAGAAATAAACGTTTACCATTAAGTCGGAAATACTTTTTGAAGAGCTCATTATATTCTCTTGACGCGTAAGGCAAAAGGCGAGCATTACGGCAATACAAATCCTGCCAATTAGCTCTGACCAATCCATCATCGAAGTTCAGTTTCCTCAGCATAGTCAGGCCCCCTTGTATAATAGGCTATTTGTGCCTATTATCAGCTATAATGATTAGCAATGTTGAAAAGTTTACACTTTCCGGAAATATCTAGAAAATAGTTACAATCCTTTTCTTTCATTCTAACATTAAACTATTTATTTGCTAGGATTCTTACTGTATTCGTATTATTTTTACGGTAAAAAAACTAACTGAAAATAAATCTTTCGCGTCGGCAGTATATTGCTATAAATCGCCGTTATTCATGCTATAATTACTTGCAAAAGGCTATTAATATTTTATTGTTAAAAGTAGAGGTATTTCTATGCCAAAATTAATTTCCATCATAATCCCCGCCTACAATGTCGAAGAATATATCGCGGAAGCCATAGCCTCGGTGCAAAAGCAAACCTACCCGTATTGGGAGCTTTTGGTAGTTAATGACGGTTCGACAGACGCTACTGAGGCCAAGATAAAACAAGCCGCGACGAGTGATTCGCGTGTCCGCCTCATCAACCAGGTTAATGGTGGATCTTCTCGTGCTCGTAATACGGGGATCGCTGAAGCAAGCGGTGATTATATCGCTTTTCTCGACGGTGATGATTTGTGGAAACCAACTTTTTTGGAAGAAATGCTGGCAGCTAAAGAAAAGAATGCTGTATCGATAATATATTGCGGCTATGCCCATCTTTACAGATGTGGTCTGCAGCGCGGCTTCAGACATTCCTATATGAGCGGCAACGTTTTGCTTGCTTCAATAAAAGGAAAATGCCCGATACATATTGGTTGTACCCTTGTTGACAAAGATCTTTATGACCAGCATGACCTGTGGTTTACTGAAGGCTGCCTGATTGGGCAGGACAGGGAATTCATCCTGAAGCTTGTTTCAATTGCACAGGTCGCGTCACTGCCGAAAGAACTGATGCTCTACCGCATCCGCCCTGGCTCAGCTATCCGTGCCAAATGGCAATGGCAAAAACATATTCATGCAATTTATGGTGCTCAACGTGCCCGCACTGCCATCTTGCAAAGGCTCGCAGGTCAAGACGGTTACGAGGAAGTCGCCGCTGCTTTTGCCCAGAGACTGGCTTCACAATGGTACAAATTTTTGTGGCGTATGATTAAAAAAGGCTATCATGCTGAGGCTCTTGCACTTATGTCCGATTCCAAGTGCAAAGAGGAACTGAATGCTCTTGATCAAAATTTGCTTTCAAATAAAGAAAGATTTAAGGCAAATATTGTTCTGGACAAAAACCTGCGCTTCTGGCGCCTTCTGAGTAAAATTCCGGTTATATAGTGAATTACTTAATGGAGGAGAGCATTTATGTCTAAACTGGTTTCTGTAATTATTCCTGCTTACAATGTTGAGCAGTACATTCAAGCCACTTTGCGCTCTGTACAAAATCAAACATGGCATAAATGGGAAGCCATAGTTGTCGATGATGGTTCAATCGACAAAACAGCTGACAAAATTAAGGCATTGGCATCTGCCGATAAGCGGATCCGCTTAATCCAGCAAACAAATGCCGGCTCATCGAGTGCCCGCAACACCGGTCTGAAGGCAGCCCAAGGCACTTATATCGCATTTTTAGACGGAGACGATGAGTGGAAGCCCGATTTATTAAGAAAGCTGATGACTGCCAAAGAAGCGGCTGGAACAGGCTTTGCTTATTGCGGCTATACGCATGTTTATGATCGTAAATTAAAACGCGGTTTTCGGCATCCCTATCCGGAAGGAGATATTTTATCGCCGGTAGTTGCGGCAAAAACGCATATACAAATTGGCTGTACTTTGATAGATAAAGAGATAATTGAGAAAAACAATGTCAGTTTCGTTGATGGCTGCCTGGTTGGGCAGGATCACGAATTCATCATAAAAATTTTGGCTTTGACCACGGCAACCGCTGTTCCCCAAGAATTGCTGAACTACAGAATTCGCGCCGGTTCGGCGATCCATGCCAAGTGGCAGTGGCAAAAACATATTCATGCCGTTCATGGCGTACGTCGCTCCAGAGACTTTGTGTTCGCACTTAAGCAGGATAGTCCGGATTACCAAAAGATAAAGTCGATTTTTGAGCAGCGCATAGCTTCGCAGTGGTACAGACTTATCTGGCGCATGGTGAAAAAAGGGTTTTACAGCGAGGCTATGTCCTTACTTGACGATCCAACCTATGCAGAAGAAATGAAACTGCTGAATTATAAGGAAGTAAGCCGCATCAACGCCCTTAAGTTCAAAGTTGTAGCTTCACGCAATTTACAGCTTTGGCAAAAAATCAACAAGTTCAAGTTTTTATGAAATACAAATCTCCGTAAATAAAGAGAACCCCTAGTGCCAGAGAAAAACAGCACTTGGGGTTCTTTATTTTTTTAAGTGTCTGCCTTATTTGCCTGGGTTATCTGCAATACAATACAGATTCCCAAATAGATTCACACATGTAATCCAGTTCATAGGCTGCAAGCAACTCTCTTGCCTGCTCATTCCACAGATATTCCTGACCGCCATCAATAGGATAGTGCCTGAAAGCAAATTGGTAATCCGGTCTGAGTTGTTTTAAATATTTTGGTATTTCCCACATGTCACTCAACTTATGGTAAAGACAGATTGCCAGCTTGGGCTTGTACCTGCGTATGGTATCAGCAGCTCCTTGCAAGGCAGCCATTTCGGAGCCTTCAATATCCATCTTGATAAAATCAATCCTTGCCAAACCTTTTTCATGTGCATAAGTATCGATGTCTATAATATGGGCTATGCCGCTGCCCTTTTTTTCTATACAGCTGCCTGCGCCTCTCGAAGAATATTTCAATTCAATTTTTTTCAGCCCAAGACCCATGTTTTCCAGGACAAAATTATTTTGCAGTGCTAAGGCAATAGACTTTTGATAGTTTGACTGATCCATTTCAAAGGAATACACTTTGCAGCCTGCATCGCAAAAATCCTTTGCCGTCATGCCGTCATAGGCGCCGCCATCTATAACCACGTCACCTTTCTCGGGCATAAAACCATCAAGAAAATACTGTTTGTCTTGAGCAAATTTAATTTTTCGAATATCACCGGCCAGTCTGCCGCACATTACCGAGGCATAATAATTTTGTGACAGTGGATCCAAGGAATTATAAACAGCATATATTGCTCTTGAATGCAGCAGCAGCGAACGTGTCACCCGCCTGTATTCTTTCTTTTTGCCGTAAAGCAGGATATTTCTGATGCCAAGCTTGCGAAAGTAATCCCAAAATTTCAAGGGCAGCGCTTCATGTCTGGTTAGAATCAGCACCTTATCTTCTGACGTCAAGTTTTTTAGTGCAGACAATTTCAATACAGGCATGTTTGCAGGTAGTGATGCCGACTCTGTAAGTTCATCTGGCAGGCATAGATAAAAAGTTTTTTTGGAGAATCTTTTTGCTATCTGCAAATAATCATCCTGCAGCTTTGTGCTGAAAAAAACGACTTGGCAGCCTTCCTGCCTTAACGCACTTTGCAATATGTGTTGGTAAGAATTGGCCTGCAGCTTCTTTGCCAAGCGAATAAATTTAATTAATTTGCCTTCTCTTTTGGTTAATTTGCGCAAATTCATAAGTCATCCCCTATTTAACGTTGTTTCTTTGTCATTCCGAGGAGGTCAGGACGAGGAATTTCGTCTTTTTACCAACCCCGAGATCCTTCTCTTCGCTCAGGATGACATTCCAGTTTTGTCATTCCGAGGACATCAGGACGAGGAATCTCGTTTTTGCCAACCCAGAGATCCTTCGCTTCGCTCAGGATGACATTACAGTTTTGTCATTCCGAGGAGGTCAGGACGAGGAATCTCGTTTTGCCAACCCAGAGATCCTTCTCTTCGCTCAGGATGACATTACAGTTTTGTCATTCCGAGGACATCAGGACGAGGAATCTCGTTTTTGCCAACCCAGAGATCCTTCTCTTCGCTCAGGATGAC
>Ga0228536_1000737_pt1 | contig 49489 bp, 46 predicted proteins | sample SJ1Smetagenome_FD_168611 | JGI IMG/M metagenome (GOLD analysis project Ga0228536, IMG submission 168611) | Enriched culture of PCE-dechlorinating microbial communities from Ithaca, New York, USA - SJ1.S | ecosystem: Engineered > Modeled > Simulated communities (microbial... > Unclassified...
ATCTCATGATCCTGGGACCCAGGTTTACCGGGATAAATCCCTTTGTGCAAAGAATGTCCAACTCTTCATCTGTCCAGTCACCCTCGGGCCCCACCGCAATGGCGGCTTCCTTCGCTGCCCTGAATTGCCTGATGCTGTCCCTGGAACCTGTCGCGGCAACAAACCTCATGGCCGGAAGCCCGGCCGGATCTATTGATCCGGGTGTTACCGGTTCATGCAGCTCCGGAGGAGTCGCAGCACCACACTGCTTTGTTGCTTCATGCAATATCTTTTGCCATCTCTTCATCTTGCGAACTGTACCTTCAGGTTCCATTGCGACGACAGAACGGACGCAGACAAGGGGGACAATAACGGAAGCCCCTGCTTCCACTGATTGGGACAGGAGACGATCGAAGGGGTCACTTTTCAGGATCGCAGCCATGAGCCAGATACTTCCCCTGACGGGCTCGACCTCTTCGCTTATAACGATGCCCCTGGCCTCTCTGCCTGATATCTCAAGCCGCATGGTCAATTTCTTCCCTGGAAGAAGTCCTTCGAAAAGATCTCCGTTCCTGCAGCGCCTTACGGATACAAGATGCCTGCTTTCGGTTCGGTCCAGAAGCCAGATGGAAGCGCTTTCACGGCTGGAGTCATCAAGCCTTACGCGAGGCAGCGACACCCCACCAGTCTCCCTTCCGTATCTCCTTCACAGGGACCATGCCTCCGGAGGGAAGCATCGTCAGGAAGGCCGGCCTCTCTTTCAAGGTGAGCCCGGAGAAGATCGCAGTACCTCCCTCCGGAAGCACACCAGGCACCCCGGGTAACATTACGGCAAGGGGATCGAAAACGATATTGGCGCATAACAGGTCCGCATTCCCGCTGAAACCTGAAAGAAGGTCTCCGGTCCTGACATCCACTGAACCTTCGGGGATCCCGTTAAGCCTGAGATTCTCCCTGACCTCCGGGAGGACCGCCGGGTCGTTGTCTATCGCCACGACCGCAGAGGCACCCATCAAAATGCAGGCAATGGCAAGGATCCCCGATCCGGTTCCAACATCCAGGACTTTGATGCCCGGGCTTACCATCTCCTCGAGCAGCTCAAGAGCGATCTGGGTGCTCTCATGATAACCTGTTCCGAAGGCGCTTCCAGGATAGATATAGAGGGGGACCAACCCTTCAGGCTCCTTTCCCTTGTGCCAGGGAGCCATTACAATGAACCTCCGGCCGATCTTCAAAGGGGGAAAGGCCTCTTTCCAGGCCGTATGCCACTGACGGTTCTCTATCCTGCCCATATCAACTATCCTGACGGCCGGCCAGGAAGATATGACCTCCTGGACCCTCCCTATCCAGAACCCCAGATCCCGTGTGCTCCTGTAATAGGCTTTGAGGGCCACTTTCCCCGGAAACTCCTTGATCTCGGAACCGATGCTACCTGAAAGATCTGCAAGGGCGGCAAGATCTTCCTCGTTCTCATCCTTGCCCTCGAGCGTTATATACCACCAGAACCCTTCGTTATTTCCCATGGGTAATCCTCCTCAGAAAAAACTGCCGGCTACTAGTATAAGCGAAACGGGAGGCTATCATGCCCCCCGTTAAAAAGATGGCCCTGCATTATGTAACTCTCTCCGGGTCATGTGAACAACTGCTTTATCTTGTCAATAAACCCTGCCGATTGCACAGGCACCTTCATCTCCTGGGCCAGGGCTTCCGTCAGGGCCCTTTCCCTCTCGGTAAGATCCCGGGGCACCTCGATAAAGACATGAGCAAAAAGATCCCCCTTGCCTGACCCTCTAAGGCGGGGCATGCCTTTGCCCTTTATCCTTATGGCCTTTCCCCCCGGAGTCCCCGGCGGTATATCGATCTTTTCCGGACCTTCCAGCGTTGGTATCTCTACCGAGGATCCAAGAACAACCTGGGGGTATTTCAGGTCTATCCTCGCGTGGAGGTCATCCCTGTCCCTCTCGAAAACAGGGTGAGGATCAACCCTGATAGAGAGGAAAAGATCCCCGGGCGGGCCGCCGGCCGAACCTTCTCTTCCTTCACCGGCTACCCGGAGGCGCGTACCCGAATCCACCCCGGGAGGCACCTTGACCTCAACCCTGTGCCTCGTGAGCGATTTCCCGGAACCACCGCAGTTGCTGCACTTCTTCTCTATCTTTTTCCCGGTACCGCCGCAATCGGAACATTGGGAGACACTGACAAATGTACCGAAGGGTGTCCTCTGCTGAGTCTCTACCTGCCCTGTCCCACGGCAGTAAGGACAGGTCTTGACATCAGTCCCGGGTTCACCTCCAGTCCCCCGGCATCGTCCACAGGTCTCATGCCTGGGCACGAACACTTCCCTTTCCACCCCTCTGAAAGCGTCTTCAAGGGATATCGAGAGGGACATCTCCAGGTTCTCACCCCTGACTGGGCCCCTGGAGGCCCCGCGTTCGCTCCCGAAAAAACTCTCGAAAATGTCCCCGAAAATATCCCCGAAAGGGCCGAAACCCCCGTAATGACCCCCTCCCGGAGGCATATCACCTATTCTTCCGTACTGGTCGTAAGCGGCCCTTTTCTGGGGATCCTGAAGGATCTCGTAAGCCAGGTTTATCGACTTGAACCTTGCTTCAGCATCAGGATCACCGGGATTTGCGTCAGGGTGAAATTGTCTGACAAGTTTTCTGTATGCTTTCTTGACCTCCTCAGGGGAGGCATCCCTGGGGACACCAAGGATAGCGTAGAGGTCCCGGCTTTCCTCAGATGGCACAGGTCTTCACTCCCTAGGATTTCCCGTTGTCTTCGAACTCGGCATCGACCGTTTCCCCGTCAGCCCCATCCTGCGAATGTTCGGAGGCACCCTGCTGGCCATTACCCTGGCTGTAAAGACGGGTGGACAATTCATGGAGGCTTTTTGTAAGTTTTTCGGAGGACTGTTTGATCTCATCAGGGCTTTCCCCTCCCAGGGCCCTTTTGACTTCTTCTATCTCTTCCTGGATACGGGACCTTTCCTCCCCGGAAACCTTTTCGCCCAGGTCCGACATCATCTTTTCGGTGCTGTAAACTAGGGAATCGGCCTCGTTCTTCGCATCCACCATCTCTTTCTTTTTCCTGTCGTTCTCAAGGTTCTCTTCAGCCGCCCTCCGCATCTTTTCGATCTCATCCTCGGTGAGTCGTGAGGACTGGATCGTAACATGCTGCTCTCTCGAGGTCCCCTTGTCTTTGGCGCTGACGTTCAGGATACCGTTAACATCGATATCGAAAGTCACCTCGATCTGGGGGATCCCCCGGGGTGCAGGAGGTATGCCGTCAAGGAAAAATTTGCCCAGGGTCACGTTATCTCCGGCCATTGACCGCTCACCCTGAAGAACATGTATCTCGACCTGGGGCTGGTTGTCTGATGCCGTCGAAAAGACCTGGCTCTTGGAGACCGGGATGGCCGTGTTGCGGTCGATGATCTTGGTGAATACGCCTCCAAGGGTCTCTATACCCAGCGAAAGGGGGGTGACGTCCACCAGTATTATGTCCTTGTGCTCTCCAGTCAGGATGGCTCCCTGGATCGCAGCTCCGACAGCAACGCATTCGTCGGGGTTGATCCCCTTGGTGGGTTCCTTGCCGAGGAGCTCCACTATCTTCCTCTGGACCATGGGCATCCTTGTGGCCCCTCCGACAAGGAGGACCTTGCCTATCTCCTCCCTGGTCAGACCGGAATCATTAAGAGCCCTTCTTGTGGGCTCCACCACTCTTTCAATGAGAGGGCGGGTGATCTCCTCAAACCTGGCCCTTGTCAGGGACATCTCGAGATGTTTAGGGCCGCTGCTGTCAGCAGTGATGAAGGGTAGCGATATCGAAGTCTCCGACATGGAGGAAAGTTCTATCTTTGCCTTCTCCGCGGCCTCACGTAGACGCTGCAGGGCCATTTTGTCCTTCGACAGGTCTATGCCTTCGCCCTTTTTGAACTCCGTTACAAGAAGGTCGACTATCTTCTGGTCCCAGTCGTCCCCCCCCAGGAGGTTATCACCGGAGGTGGCGAGAACCTCTATTACACCGTCCTCTATGCCCACATCAAGGACGGATACGTCAAAGGTACCTCCCCCAAGGTCAAAAACCAGAATCTTGTTCTCTCCACCCTTGTCCGTTCCGTATGCAAGGGCGGCTGCTGTCGGTTCGTTAATGATCCTCAACACCTCAAGGCCTGCTATCTTCCCTGCATCTTTTGTCGCCTGCCTCTGGGCATCAGTGAAATATGCCGGGACCGTTATTACGGCTTGACCCACTTTTTCCCCGAGATACTCCTCGGCATCCCTTTTCATTTTCTGCAGTATCATGGCCGATATCTGTTGCGGGGTATGGTTCGTCCCGTCGATCTCAACCCTGTGGTCTGAACCCATCTGGCGTTTTATCGAAGAAATGGTCCTCTCAGGGTTTACGATAGCCTGCCGCTTTGCAAGCTGTCCGACGAGCCTTTCCTTGTCTTTGGTAAAGGCCACCACGGAGGGAGTTGTCCTTGCCCCCTCCGCGTTAGTTATCACAGTGATATGATCGCCTTCCTTGACGGCGACACAACTATTGGTAGTCCCCAGATCGATCCCTATTACCTTTCCCATGAAAATATCACCCCGCATAAATTTAAAGATCTTTCCTGTCGACCGGCTCTCAGAACCATCAGGATCCTGCCCTGGCCACTTTTACGCGTGCCGCCCTGATCACTTTGCCGGCAACCTTGTATCCTGCCTGGATCTCATCGGTAACGATCCCGTCCTCTATACCTTCCCCGGCCTCCACGGTGGCAACAGCCTCATGAACTGCCGGATCGAAAGGAGATCCCACGGTTTCAATGACTGAGACCCCCATGCTTTCAAGAACAGAGAAGAACTGCCCCCTCACCATTTCCACACCACGGTAAAAAGGGTCTTCCTCATTCCTGTTTGAAGAGAGGGCCCTGTCAAGGTTGTCGAGGACCGGTATCAGCGCTGCCACGGCACTTTCGGAAGCTGTTGCCCTCAAACGTTCGTTTTCCCTCTCGACACGCTGCCGGTAGTTGAAGAAATCAGCCCTGGCCCTGGCTATGGACTCACTGAGTATCCTGTTCTCTTCGTTGAGCCTTTTCAGCATTTCCCTTGCGGACTCAAGCTCCTCGAGCAGGCCTTGACCGTCATTGCGGGGCTCTTCCATTCCGCCGTTCTGACAGGACTCCCCGGGAGGTTCTGGAGTTCCATCTTCCGGGAAGGGCTCCACTGGAGCAGCTGCTTTCTGCCTTTCGGGATTTTCTTTGCCTTTTCTGTTATCAGAACTGAACATTTAACGAACCTCCTCATCGCTCTCCCCGTTCTCGGCCAGGGTGTCCAGCACGCCTTCCAGAACGGAGATGGAGCGCTCGTAGTCCATACGGACAGGGCCGATCAGACCCACCACAGCCTTTCGCCCTCCGGTGACAGTAGAAGCCATTACTATTGAACAATCCCTCATCTGCAAAACGGGATTCTCGTCCCCTATGGTCACACAGAGACCCTTTTCGGCGGAGCAGCCCCTGACAAGCCTGCCAATGGAATCTTCCTCCTCAAGGAGCGCCATGATGGTCTGCAGCCGTCCAAGGTCGTTGAAGTCAGGGAGACCCAGAACATTATGGGCCCCACCGGTGAAAAACTGGAACGGTTTTTCGGACAGGATGCTGTCCATCTCCAGCAACGCCGAACGGCAGTTATCGGCATAGCGCTCCAGGGCCTCTTCAACGTATGACTGGAGGGTCCCCCTTATCTCCCCCCAGGATCGCCCAAGGGCGATCATCGAAACGCGCCTCGAAAGTTCGTCCAGCGCTTCCTGGGTCATATCGCACGGGAGAGTGACAGTCCGGTGATGGATAAGACCGCCTTTAAGCACCAAAAGGATAAGCACCGTACTGTGACCCATCCTGAGGAATTCCACTCTCTGCAGCACGGTCTCTGTCGCAGGGCCAAGGGCTCCAACGCCGATATAACTGGTTATCTTACCAAGAAGCCTTGTGGCGTAGCCCAGGGCTTCCTCGACATCCTTGCGCTTTTCCCTGAGCTCCCTGATCCAGCCCTCGCTTTCCGAGGGGAATGTCCTCTGGCGCCTCAGGATCGCATCGACATATACCCTGTAGGCTTTCGGAGTTGGCATGCGCCCAGCCGAAGTATGGGGCTGATAAAGATATTCCATCTCTTCCAGGTCGGCCATTTCATTCCGTATTGTCGCCGCACTCCGGTCCTTGAGGAATTTCCTTGCTATCGTCCGCGATCCTATGGGTTCACCGGTCTTGATATATTCATAGACAACAGCCAGGACAACCTCGAGATGCCTTTCACTAAGCACTTGAAAGCAACTCCTTTTGTTTTATTAGCACTCTTTATTGTAGAGTGCTAAGTGATGCTGACCCGAAAGGTAGATTAGCAATCGTATGGTTTATTGTCAACACTGGTCAGAATTTTGCGGCGACTAATGACGCTGCAATTGACCTAGAATAGAGTGAGAAAATCACTCCGATCTTCCCGGGGGGTCCATATCTTGGCAGAAACATCCGGCGCGACAACGGTCATCCTGATCAGGCATGGTGAATGCGAGGGGAACAGGGAGGGACTCTTCAGGGGGAGGACCGACTTCCCGCTGAACGAAACAGGCAGGCTTCAGGCAAAAGCCCTTGCGGAAGCGCTTGTCGCACTCTCTCCCTGTAATGTTTATTCAAGCCCCCTTTCGCGGGCAATCGAGACGGCGCAGATGATAACAGAAAGGACCGGGGCTGCTCTTGAGATAAGGCAGGGCTTCAACAACATGGCCCTGGGTAATTGGGAGAACAGGAAGAAGGCAGAGATAGAGCAGGAATTTCCCGAAGAGTGGGGTTTATGGCTTTTCCACCCCGAACGTCTCCAGATACCGGGGGCAGAATCCCTCTTGGACGTAAGGCGCAGATCATTCGCCAACCTGGACACCCTTGTGAAAAACCTGCAAGGGAAAACCTTCGCAATTGTGACCCACAGGGCGGTCCTGAAACCCCTTCTGGCTGAAGCGCTGGGCTTGAGTGACCCGTTTTTCTGGAGGATCCACGTTGATACGGCTTCATTTTCTGTACTTAGACACGACAGGGAACGCGGGTATTGCCTTACCTTGCTCAACCAGACCTGTCATCTGGCAAACTACATAAGCGAATGGGTCTGATCTTTTCTATGGCAATTGAACGTACTCAAGGGACTTCCCTTGACCGGTCAGCAACCGGGTAATATCATTTGCCTCGCCCCGGACCGTCTTTTGTCCCGGGGACGATCCTGTCGGGAAACCGGAGATTATGACAATATACAGATTTTCCACAGAGCATGAAGATGACCTGAAGCAAGCGATAGAACTTACCGGTGCGGATGAGAGGTGTTTTCAATTCTTCAACCGCAAAAGGGAGGTTTTGTCTTTTTTTATTCCCAGGATAGATTTCCGGGCGGCCAACGCGCTGAAACAGGAACTCCTTTCCAGGGGGGGCGATGCCGTTGTCCACAAAAGGGCTATCGAGGGAACCGTAGATTTCTCCAACGTTGTGATCATGGGAGATCTGAAAACCCTGAGGAATCTCGTTCTGAAACTGAGAGTAATGCCCTACTGGGGCCTGGACAGGATCAGAACCGATATCGAAACGGCCCTTGACTCCCTTGATGTGACCAGGTGGAAGATCAGGATCCCCGGCAAGGGAATAATGGAACTTGGCGGAAGGACGAGGATCATGGGGATCATCAATGTGAACCATGATTCCTTCTTCCCAGGAAGCAGGGCCTGCGATCCCGGAAGGTGTGCGGAAGTTGCCGCGCAAATGATAGAAGAAGGCGCTGATATTATTGATATCGGGGCCGAATCCACCCGGCCCGGGTCTTCCCCCCTCTCCCGGGAAGAAGAGGTCGCCAGGCTTGTCCCATCGATATCCGCGGTGAGGAATGAACTGCCTGGAGCTGTCATCTCGGCGGACACTTACAGGGCAGGGACAGCCCTTGCCGCTATAGAGGCAGGCGCCGACATGATCAACGATATTTCAGCAGGCACCTGCGACCCAGGAATGTTCCCCCTTATTGCAAAGACCGGGAACCCGGTCGTGATAATGCACGCCAGGAACGTTCCCGAAGGGATGCACCTCCCTGCAGGTTACGGCAATATTGTCGGGGAAATAGCATCTTTCTTCTCCGACAGGATAAAGATCGCTGAGGAAGCAGGGATAGAACGGGATCAGATCATCCTCGACCCTGGAATAGGATTCTCGAAGAACGCTCCTCAAAGCCTTAAGATCCTGAAAAATGCCAGGGCCTTCTCTACCCTTGCCAGACCCATGCTGATAGGGCATTCCCGGAAGAGTATGATAGGAAAGCACCTTGGTATTGAAAGCCCTGAAGAGCGCCTGGAAGGAACCCTTGCACTTTCTGCCTTCTGCGCCTGGAACAATGTTGCCATTATCAGGGTCCATGACATAATTCCGAACATCAGGGCAGTAAGGATGATCGAAGCTATGAAAGGGGAGGGGATCTGATGCTTGCCGGGATCTCTCTTGGCAGCAATCTGGGCGACAGGCTCGGGATCATCCGGCAGGCCGTACTTCTGCTAAAAGGGAAGGGAGTCGCAGTAACAGCCGTCAGCGATGTTTTCGAAACAGCGCCATGGGGACCCAGGGATCAGCCCTGGTTCCTCAATGCATGCCTTCTTGCTGAGACCACTGATCAGCCAAGGGATCTCCTCCTGAAACTGCAGTCCATAGAGAACGAACTGGGCAAGACCACAAGGTACAAGTGGGGACCGAGGGAGATAGATCTCGATCTGCTTTTCATGGATGATCTTACGATAAACGAAGAAGGGCTTGTCATCCCTCATCCCGAGATGCATCACAGGGCCTTTGTGCTGGTCCCGCTGAACCAGGTGGCACCTGACTGGGTCCACCCGCTTCTCCAGAGAAAAGTCCAGGAACTTGTGACCCAGGTTGCCCTTGACGATGTAGTCAGGATAACAAATCTCTGAACCTGAAATTTTGGAGTGATGCCCTTGAGTTCCCGCGCCCCGGACATGTCCCGCAAAATACAGGTGGTACTGATCTCTTTTTTGCTCCTGTTGATATGCCTTAACTCTGCCGCTGTCGCACAGCACCTTAAGATCCTTTCGGTCCCGGGGCACCCTGTCAGTCTGATCCTGGAGAACACGGACGGGGTTATATCTTCTGCCCTGCTCAGGTCACCGGCCGGGATCCAGAAGATCCTCCCCCTGGAAGGATATGTCTATGCCGGGGAGAGCCACACTGAGCCATACGCTGATGGCGATTTCAAAAAAGACCTTCTCTGGACCATTACCTTTACCAGGCCCGGGGACCGTTCCAGGGGGATATACCTCTGGATAGGCGTTTCCAGCCAGATGCCCAGGGCATGGGTGATAATAAGCCCACTGGGCCAGACCTACTGGGACACTATCCCCATGAAGGTCTACGTCCCCAGGGGCATAGCCCTGTTCGTCTCCCCCAACCTCCCGGCCTATGATGATCTCCCCCAGTTCGGGGGGAACAGGACACTGACCTTCGTCTATACGATAGCCCTCACGCCGGAGGGGCCGAACTTCCAGCCGATACCCGAGGTCTATCGCCAACTCTACAGGATCACGGCCACAATAAGGGACGCAGAGCAGATCGACGAAAGAAGAGATGCCTATTCAAGGATGCTGGGAGACTACGAATCCCTTTCGCGGGGGGGAAAACCATCCACTGAGGTAATTCAGAACTTCACCTGGAAACGGATCCTGTTCCTCGACTGGAAATAGTAAGGGGCGGCTTGAATTTCAACCCGCCCCGGCGAATGATATGTCCTGTTAACCGGATCTTCTACTGGACAACTATCTTTTTCTCCATATCTCCTGACCTGCTGCACTCCGCCTTTACCTCGATCGAGGTACCGGGGTCGAACCTGCCGATAGTCACAAGGATCCTCTCGCCATCCCTCTCGCTCTGGTTCCTGTACTTCAGTTCGGCCACTTCATCCCCGTTCACCTTGACTTCTACCTCTTTGATGTAATGAGAGGAAACATTCCCGACAGCATGGGCTATCCAGATAGTCAGTATCCCGTCATCCCCTGAATATTCCAGCTCCATCGAAGACGGCGGGTGTGCCATGACAGCAGATGCCGGGAACACAAGTAATGCGATCACACCAAATGCCAATATTCCCAGTCTTGTCCTCATCTCTAAACCCCCTTTTTTAAAGGTTCATGGCGTTATTGCAATGAAACCAGAAGGTCCTTTATCCTTTCCGGGCGGTACTCTCTCCTGAAAAGGGGCGTGTCGTCACTGAAGTAACAGCCCATGGAATCCTCAAAGGTATCCCTTCCCGTGGATTCGAAGATCACCCCTACGGGATAGGGAGGACCTTCCAAAGCCCTCACCATGGCGGCCTTCCTGTCGGAAGGATCATGGTCAGCGGGAAGGTCGAACGTATTCTTTTTGAACCAGGAAAAGGTATTGACCTTGTTAAATGAAACGCAGGGCTGGAAAATATCTACCAGGGCATAACCCCTGTGGGATATTGCCCGCTTGATCACCCCGGTAGTCTGCTCTACATTCCCGGAGAAGGCCCTTGCAACGAACGAGGCGCCCAGTGCCACTGCTACAGCCACAGGGTTGAAGGGCTCCGAAAAGACCCCGTCGACCTGGACAGGCGTTTTGAACCCTACAGGGCTCGTCGGAGAAGCCTGTCCCTTGGTCAGGCCATAGACCATGTTGTTGTGGACCAGGTTTGTTATATCGGGATTCCGCCTTATGGTATGGATAAAGTGATTGCCGCCCTCTCCGTACATGTCACCGTCCCCGCCTATGGCAATAACGGTCATCTCCCTGTTGGCCACCTTCATGCCGGTCGCGTTCGAAATGGAACGCCCGTGAAGCCCGTTGAAAAAGTGGCCTTTCATGAAGTGCGGCAACTTGGCGGCCTGCCCTATTCCCGAGAAGAGAACGACCTTTTCCGGAGGGAGGTCCAGGCCCGCAAGGGCCTTCTTCAGAGCCTCCATTATCTGGAAATCACCGCACCCCGGACACCACTGGATATCGATACCTTCCAGGTCGTAGATCCTGTGATCCATGATCATTCCTCCTGTCGGAGCTTTTCAAGAAGTCTTTCCGTCACCGTTTCGACGGAGATCTGAAGGCCACTGTACCAAAGGACCCGATCTTCGATGAGAAAACCGGTCTCCCTTCTCACCAGGTCGGCAAACTGGCCTGTGGCATTACCTTCCACTGCCACCACTTTCTCAGCCCGCTCCAGGTAAGTGAAAGTATCCGGGTGGAGTGGGTAGACCTGGTCATAATGAAGGTGGGCAGTATCTTCCAGGCCGGCAGAGGCAAGGGCTTCCTCAACAATATGGTACATGGAACCCCAGGTGACCACCAGGTTCCTGTAGTGGTCCGGGCCTGCCAGCACAGGGGGTATGACCTTCTCCAGGATCCCGTTCCTCTTTCTGAGGCGTTTGTCCACCATACGGGTACGAAGGTCGGAATCTTCCTGAACGTGACCGACTTCGTCGTGTTCGTGGCTGTCGGTACCTACCAGTTCCTCGCCATAGCCGGGCACACTCCGCGGAGAGACACCGCTTTCGGCATCCTCGTATCTCCTGTATCCCGGCCGGGCCTCTACCAGGTGCCTTTCCACCCTGAGACCGGAAATGTCGAAGATCGGAACGTTGTAGAAGGAGTCCAGAAAATACTGGTCTGTCAGCACGAACACGGGTACCTGGAACTCATCTGCAAGGTTAAAGGCCACCTGGGAAAGGCTGAAGGCCCTCTCTATGCTGCCCGGGGCAAATACTGCCCTCGGGATGTCACCGTGACCGCAGAAAACAGCGAGGTTGAGGTCGGCCTGCTCTGTCCTGGTGGCCATCCCGGTTGCCGGGCCAGGCCTCTGCCCTATGTGGAGGACAACTGGAAGCTCCGTTATACCTGCGAGGCTTACACCTTCAGACATCAGGGAAAGGCCCCCGCCGGAGGTGCTTACCATGGATCTTGCCCCTCCGTAAGATGCACCTAATGCCATGTTTATCGCCGCGATCTCGTCCTCGGCCTGTTCCACGGCTACTCCTGCGGAACGAGCATGCCGGGCCATAAAGGACAGGACCCCAGTTGCCGGGGACATTGGATAGGAGGAGATAAAGTCGCACCCCCCCGCCAGGGCCCCCAGGGAGACCGCATCTGAACCATTGATCATGATCTCCCCCGATGGTCTCTCTTTTCTGGGGATCTCGACCAGGATCTTTCCCGATCCGATGAAGTGCCTTGCAAGTTCCATTCCTTTCTCTAAAGCTGAAAGGTTGTTGTTCACGACCTCATCGGACCTGGAGGAGAACTTTTCCCTGAGAAAACCCCCCGGCACATCCGGATCTATACCCAAAAGACCGGAGATCAGGCCTGCCGCAACCACCCCCGTGTAGACGGGACCACCGGATTCCTGCCCCTTCTCTATCAGGGGTACGTTCTGGAACGTGCCCTCAGTTTCGGCAAACTCGTCCCTGAGCTCCTCTCCGTCGCCCAGGATCAGCGTGCCGGACGAAATGCGCTTCCTAATGTTCTGCCGTACTCCACCGTTAAGGGGCAGAAGGATATCGATACGGTCTACAAAAGCCCTTACACGTTCGGAGGATACCCGGATCTCGGTAGAATTGTTCCCCCCCCTGACCCGCGACATATATTCCCTGCTGGCGAAGACATGGAACCCGGCCTTCTTGAGGCTTTCTACCAGTATCTCCTCTACGGTCTGCACCCCCTGCCCTGCCGCACCGCACAGTACCAGGGAAATATCACTTTTACCTTCCGCGGGAAAACGGAACATCATATCCCCTCCCTGCTTTCAAGGAAGTAAGGTCCATCCTGTTCTTGAAAACCACCTGCCGTTTTCTCCTGTCTTCGCACCTGAAGCTACTTGATCCCCGGTCATTCGGCTGCAACAGGGTAACCCGCTTCTTCGAGTGCTTTGATCACCTTTTCCTCAAGCGGTTCTTCGGAATATATCCTCTGCTGCTCCAGGGAAACCTCGAATCCCTTTGCTCCCATGGATCCCAGAAGAGCTGTTATCCTGTTGACACAGTGCCCGCAGGACATATCGGGAACCTTGTAAATGTGCTTCTTTTTCAATCAGGTATCCCCCTTTCTGATGGTCAGTGAATTAAGCACTACCGAGATCGAACTGAGGGCCATCGCTGCTTCCGCGATCGCCGGGTGAAGAAACCCTGCCATCGCAACCGGTATCGCAATTACATTGTACAGAAACGCCAGGAAAAGATTCTGACCGATCACACTGAAAGTTCGCCCCGAGATCCTTATGCACTCGAGGACCCTGGATACACCACCGCTTATGACAACCACGTCGGCGCTGTCTATGGCCAGGTCCATTCCGGAACCTATGGCCATGCCGATATCAGCACCCTTCAGCGCAGCAGCATCGTTTATCCCGTCTCCTACCATAAGGACCTTCTTCCCCCTGGCCTGGTAGGATCTTAAAATATCCAGCTTTTCCTCTGGCCGGACGCCGGCGTGGACCTCATTGATACCAACTTCGGCTGCCACCGCCCTTGCTGTTGATTCGTTGTCGCCAGTCAACATGACTGGAAGAAGACCCATTTCCTTCATGCCTTCGACAGCAGCGCGTGAATCTTCCCTGACCCTGTCTTCAATTACGAAAAATCCTGCAGGGGAACCCTCCCTGTTTACCTCCACCACCGTCTTGCCCCTTTCCAGGTACTTCCGGTAGGGCTCATACGATCCAGGTTTACCTATCTCGTAGGACACTCCTCCCACCACCCCCCTGACCCCTCTTCCGGCTATCTCCTCAACTTCTCCAGCTTCAGGAAGATGACCCGTGGAGGAAGCGGCAATGGCTTTTGCAAGCGGGTGGCCGGAACTTCTCTCGATGGCTGCCGCGGCCGCAAGATCCCCGGAAGAAAGATCGTGGAACACGACCGAGGGTTTCCCCTCTGTCAGCGTGCCTGTCTTGTCCATCAGGACAACCGCTATATCCTTGGTGGTCTGGATGGCTTCGGCGTTCCTTATAAGAAGACCCCGCTTTGAGGCAAGTCCCGTCCCCGCCACGAGAGCCATGGGAGTTGCAAGTCCAAGAGCACAGGGGCAAGCGATGACCATAGTGGCAACGAAAACGAAAACGCTGAAGGAGACAGCGCTTTCAGTATCGAGGACCCAGGGGATAAGATCCCTGAAAGAAGACACAACAGGGTAGAGCTGTTCAAAATAGACGTACCAGGCCAGACCCGCGGATAAGGCGAGGATCGTGACGACAGGGACAAAAACCCTAGTAACGGCATCTGCAAGGGCCTGAATGGGTATCTTTGAACCCTGGGCCTCCTGCACGAGGGAGACCATCCTCGAAAGAAATGCATCCTCGCCGGTCCTGGTGACTGTAACAGTCAACTCCCCGGTCAGGTTTGAGGATCCCCCCGTTACCGGGTCCCCTTTCTCCTTCAGTACCGGTATGGGTTCTCCTGTGATCATCGATTCGTCGACGGATGAACGCCCCGAAAGGATATCGCCGTCAACGGGTACCCTGTCTCCAGGCCCCACCTTTACGGTCATTCCCATGGAAACGGCCTCGATAGGGACCCGGATCTCCGTTCCGTCGATGATCGCCCTGGCCTCGCTGGCCCGCAGTGTCAAAAGATTCCTGATCTCCTTGGCGGCCTTGTCACGAAGTGATGATTCGATAAACCTTCCGGAAATGTGAAGCGCAATTATCATGGCCCCGATACTCCCAAAGGAAGAAATGGGAACACCCAGAACATGGAGGAGGGTGGTAAGCCATGCAGAAGAGGCGCCTATTGAGATCAGGGTATCCATATTAGTGTGGAAATGGGTAACGGCGATCCAGGCACCCCTGATGCTCCCTCTTCCAACGTAAAAGACCACGAACCCGGACGCGAAAAGTTCAAGCCATGGGAACCACGGGAGGTGAAAGCCGACCATGTGAAGGATCATAAGCATTGCGAGAGGTACGGTCACCACAAGAGCCTGGAACAGGTTCCTCCTGGATTCCAGGTACCTTGTCCTTTCGACTTCTTCGGGCTTGTCATCCGTTACCCCGTACCCTGTTCTTTCCACGGCCTCCCGAAGTTCATCCCCGCCCACATTCGGGCCGTGAACAACAAGGGCTGTCCCGGTTGCCAGGTTGACCGCGGCGAAGTCGACACCCTCCACCTTCCTGAGCGACCTTTCGACAGCCCCTGAACATGCGGCACAAGTCATTCCGGTTATTCTCAGGGTAGTCTTCTCTTTTCCGGTCCTTTTTCTATCATCCATAAAGAGAAGCCTCCTCTCAAGAAACACAAAGACTTGAGCCATTATACCCTTCATGGTATATTTATCGCAAGTTTTCTCAAAAACACCCTTTTGCTTCTGGAGGCTTTATGGATTACAGAAAGATCACCGGCTGGCTTTTGCTTGGTTTCGCTTTGTTCGGGCTTTTCAGGGCAGGTACGGATATATACCTTGACCTTGCCGCAAGAGGGGAGGGTCTTTATCCGTCGGTAACTGCAGTAAAGGATGACAATATTGACGGCACCGGGGAGCTTGCGATATTTTTCTTCGAAGGCAATGCTCCCTGTCCCGTTTGTGACAGGATCAGGAGAATGACCTACTCCCTTTTTGAATCGGAACCCGACCTGCTTTCACGGTTTTCTATAAAGGATGTCAACGTGGAGGAGAAGGGCAACGAGAGATATATCCTGGAACTGGAACTTTTTTCCACATCTGTTGTTCTGGCCGTAGAATCCGGAGGCCGGATATATCGCTGGAAGAACCTGACCGGGGTCTGGGACCTTGCAGATGATCCGAAAGGGTTCAGGGATTACATGCTTGGCGAGATAAAGATATTTACGGCTGAGGAGTCCGTCCAATGATAATTATTCACGCTTTTTCGGCTTTATGGCTCGGGGTGCTTGCTTCCGTCAGCCCTTGCCCTCTGGCCGCCAACATGGCCGCTTTCTCGTTCATCCAGAAGGAAGGCCTGTCCCCGCGCAAAATTCTTGTCTCCGGGATCCTCTATTCCGCCGGGAGGACCTTAACCTTCGCCATTGCCGGCATTGTGACAATATCCGGTCTCCTTGCCATTCCGGACGCGTCCATATTCATGCAGCGGTACATGAACAAGATAATCGGACCTGTGCTGATCATCGTCGGGATCTTTCTTCTGGACCTTCTGGAGATAAGAAGGAAAGATCGGCTGCCCGGAAGGATGACCTCAGGATCTCTTTTCAGGGGTGCGGCAGGCCCTTTTCTTATGGGAGTGCTATTCGCCCTGGCAATATGCCCCGTATCGGCGGCCTTGTTCTTCGGGGGGCTGATCCCCCTCGCCACAGGGACGGGCTCCCGGGTCATTCTCCCGGCCCTTTTCGGTTTCGGGAGCGGCCTCCCTGTAACGATCCTCTCGTTCATCTTTTCCCTCGGGGCAAGGGCAGTTTCAAGAAGTATCGGGGCTGTTTACACCGTCCAGAAGGCTGTCCAGCTGGGTTCCGGGGTTATTATTATCCTTGTAGGTCTCTACTTCTCCCTTACTTCCACCTTCGCAATACTCTGATCTGTGAAAAATGCGTTCCTGACCGTATCGTCCGTTTTCCCGGCTTTCTCCGGGGTGTTTTATATCCTTGCCCGTTGTCTCACAACGCTGGCGTCGTTATAATATGTTTTAAACAAACTACGTTCATTATGACGCAGGGGGGTGTTGGCAAGTGAGAAAGTACAAATGTCTCCACTGCCGCCATGAGTTCGAGGTGGAGGACCTTTCCCCGGGCCTGAAGTGCCCGAAGTGCTTCAACAGGTTCGTTCAGCTTATTGAAGGGGAATCTGTGAAGGGGAAGTCATGGGGGAGCAAGAGTTTCAGTGTCCCCAAAAGGGGAGAATGACCTGACAGGTTCAATGGTCGTTTAAAACAGAAAAGGAGGGGCGGATGTTTCGCCCCTCCTTTTTATATGGCCTGAAAAACTGTCTACTTCGCGGCGTCCAGCGGTTTCGGGCCTTTGCCCGCAAGTGCGTCCCTTGCCTCTTTGACAAGCATAATGGCAAGAATGATCAGAATTACAGAAAGTCCGGCGAGAAGCATGTTGTTGAGATTGGACTTGATCAGCAGGAAAAGGGCCGCTATGGTCGTAGAGATCATGAAGTAGAAGGGATACATGAGGAACTTGTTGTCCTTCTTGAGCCCCATCTTGACCCATACGGCAACGGCAAGCAGGGCCAGGGCGGCAACGAGCTGGTTCGAGGCTCCGAAAATCGGCCAGATAAGTACCCATGCCGGTTTGCCCCCGGTCTTGTAGTAGAGAAGGAAGAGGGCGCCGAAAACGCCGATTGCCGTGGCGACATACTTGTTGAGTTTCATGTCGGTGAACTCCTGGAGCTGGTACCTCGCAAGCCTGGTAGCCGTGTCGAGGGAGGTCAGCAGGAAGGAGTTGAGTGCCAGAAGCCCGAGGGACATCCCGACTTTGGGGTTGATCCCTATAAGGCTGGCAAACTGCCCGATACCGTGTCCGTAGGTAATTGTAGGACCTCCCTGCATGATCCCGCCTGCGACAATTACGGTACCGATGGCTATAACAGCGACCTGGCCCTCAAGAAGCATGGAGCCGTAGCCGACCAGCTGGGCGTCCTTTTCCGTCTTGAGCTGCTTCGACGTAGTGCCGCTGCCGACCAGCGAGTGGAAGCCCGAGATCGCGCCGCATGCGACGATGACGAAGAGCATCGGCCACAGGTAGTTCGTCCCCCCCCCGTAAAAACCCTTGAAGGCGGGGAAGTCGGTGGCGAACTTGGAGCCGAAGATCATGCCTATGGCTCCGAGCAGGACCGAAAAATAGAGCATGTAGGAGGCAAGGTAGTCGCGGGGCTGGAGGAGGAGCCAAACGGGGAGGACCGAGGCAAGGAATATGTAGACTGCCAGGATCATCCTCCAGGTGTTGATGTCGAACTTGAAGTTAGTCTGGACCCAGTCCGAGTAACTGCCGAAAAAGACTGCCCCTATAACGATGGGCACCATGATTAGAGTTGATATCGAAAGGGGGACACCCTTCTTGTAGACCATCACCCCGAAAGCCAAAGCCATTAATATATAGAGGGAGGCGGAAAAAGCAACGGCGGGGTCGGAAGCAAAACTACCCGCGGAGAGTTCCAGGAAAACAGCCACAACGAGGATCAGGGAAAGCCATGTGAAGGTCAGGAAGAGGAGTTTGCCCTTGCGGCCTATCCACTTGTCAACCACTTCGCCGACCGAGAGGCCCTTGTGGCGCATGGATGCAACCAGGGAACCCATATCATGGACACCGCCGAAGAATATGGAGCCGATGACGCACCAGAGGTACGTGGGAAGCCATCCGAAAATAGAGGCCGCCGTGATCGGGCCCACTATAGGACCCGCCCCGGCTATGGAAGCGAAGTGGTGTCCGAGGAGGACTGAAGGATGGGCTGGGACATAGTCCACGCCATCAAAGTAGACCTCCGAAGGCGGCTTGTTGTCGTTGCTCAGCCCGTAAACCTTTGCCTGGAAGTTGCCGTAAGTAAAATAAGCTGCGACAAATAAGACTGCTGCTACAAGAAACAATATTGCAAGCACGGTTTTTCACCTCCGAAAAAGTTTTTTTAGACCCTCTAAAGGAGCCGGTCTTTTAGGCTCTCCCTCTGATACCCCCCTTCTTCTTGGATCACGGATCCTTTCCTTTACCGGGTTGATTCCCTGGGCCAGTTTTCCCAGAACGATACCCGCGTTGTTGACAAGCGCGGAAAGGTCCGAGTATTTCCTTACAGGCGGAGGATCACCAGGACGATAGGACAAAACCTCCACCCATCCCCTGAAACCGAAAAGAAAATCCCTGTGCAAGGGTTTTTCCCAGGAAGAATGCCCGAGGAGCATTATCCGGTGGGACATGACATCATTTACAGGCTTCCACATATCAAGTATCTCCCTTGCAAACCTCTCAGTATCGGAAGAAAAGATAATGTAATCGTCAGAGTAGTATCTTGCGACCTCTCCCATAAGGGAGTCTTTGCGGAATGTAACCCTTCTGGAGATACCCCGCAGCCCCAAACCGGACCAGGCCTCGAAACCAAATTCGCTCCAGTAGATCTCGAGCATCTTCTTATCTGTCAATATTTCTATTATTCTCACCATCCGTTTAGAATACATTATACGTAATACCATATAATTTTTGCAATCTCCAGCAGGAACATCAGCGATATGCTGAAAAGGGCAGGGAGCAAGCTGTACCCGCAGATGTCATGATAGATCTTTTCCTGCTTAATCGGATTATAGTACAACTACACTATCTTCGGGTCAAACCATCCGGATTTCTCCATCCGGATCTATCCCCGGCCAGGGATCATTCTGCGCCCTGCACCTTGTTCAGGAAAAAGGTCCTCGAAGGAATATTTCCCCTGGCGGCGGCCCCTTGCAAAGTCCCGCTTCTTGCGGATATAATGACCCGTGTTTTCGGGTGACTAGCTCAGCGGAAGAGCGCTTCCCTCACACGGAAGAGGTCACAGGTTCGAACCCTGTGTCACCCACCACTGAATTTTTTCCCCTTCCTTCACCATTTTTTCCAGTAGGGAAGAGGTCACAAAAATGGTCCATTATGGAAAGGATATTTTCCTTTTGTCGTTGAATGTAAGGATAACTGTTAAAAGAACCGCTTCCTCGAAGAACGAGAAAGCGGTTCTTTTTTATTATTTTGATCCGAGGAGGGGGATCAAAGGCCCCTTATTATTGTCTGATCCCTGCTCGGACCTACACCCACCAGGACAACAGGAACACCTGTCTCTTCCTCGATGAAAGTTACATAATCCCTTGCTGCACGGGGGAGGTCTTCAAAACTTCGGCAACTCCCCAGATCCTTTTTCCACCCCTCCATTTTCCTGAATACGGGCTCCACCGAATCCAGAAAAACAGTATTCCCCCTGAAGGAAAGACCTTCCCCCTCGGCATCGTTCCGGTAATCGGTGCAGACGGGGATGCTTGCAAAACCGGAAAGGACATCAAGCTTGGTAAGGGCGATGGCGTGAATGCCGTTAACCCTTACGGCGTATTTAAGAGCCACAAGATCAAGCCAACCGCACCGCCTGGGCCTACCCGTCGTCGCTCCAAATTCGCCGCCCTTCTCACGCAGCAGGTTTCCGGCTTCTTCCTTGTCTTCACTGGGGAAAGGGCCCTCCCCGACCCTGGTGCAATAAGCCTTGACGACTCCGGTAACCCTTGAAACAACAGACGGCCCGAGTCCGGCCCCAACACAGGCTCCACCTGCTACGGGACTTGAACTGGTGACAAAAGGATAGGTCCCGTGATCAAGGTCAAGGAGCGTCCCCTGGGCTCCTTCGAAAAGGATATTGCTCCCCGACCGAAGGGCATCGTCCAGAGTTAGTGAAGCATCTCCCACATAAGGGGCCATTTTCTCCCCCCAGATCCTGGCCTGGTCGAAGATCTCTCCGAATGCCATTGGAGCCTCCTCATAGATCCTTGTAAGGTACATGTTCTTGACCTCGAGATTGAAGGAAAGCTTCTCTCGCAGGGCATCCTCGGAAAGGAGGTCCTCGACCCTCAAACCGCAACGGTTTACCTTGTCCATATAACATGGGCCAATGCCCCTGTGGGTAGTGCCTATCTTCCTGGCGCTCCCCCTCAGGCGTTCCTCCATGCCGTCAAGCATCTTGTGGTAAGGCATGACCACGTGGGCGGCCCCGCTTATCACCAGGCGGGCCCTGTCCTTGCCCTTCTCCTGGAGATCCCCCAGTTCTTCAAGGAGTTGTTGGGGGTCGACCACCACCCCGTTGCCTATTACACAGGTCTTCCCCGAGTAAAGCATACCCGATGGGAGAAGATGGAAGATGTACTTCTCTCCGTCAACGATAACTGTATGTCCCGCGTTGGCCCCTCCCTGGTATCTGACAATTACGTCCACACGGGAAGCGAGGGCGTCGACTACCCTTCCCTTGCCTTCGTCACCCCATTGAGCGCCGACTATTGCCTCTACCCGACCTTTCATGCGGTCATTCCTCCCAGCTGCCTATCCTTTTATGTTCAAGATATTCCGGCACAGTCACAAATTTTATATCCTCAGGCGCTATTTCGTACAGCCTGGGAAGAAAATCGAGGGTTCCCGGTCTTGCATGACATATCGCGATGACACCCCCGTTCCTTCTCGCAATGGCGAAAGCCTTCTCGAACTGGCTCCAGATAAAACCGCCTTCGTCGTAGTGGTCAAGGAACACCTGGTTCCTTGCTGCGGGAACATCCTTTTCAAGAGCGACGGAATAGGCAATGGATGACCCGGAAGTCCTGCTGTCCAGAAAAAAAACTCCCTCGGCGGCCAACTCCTTCATTACGGCTTCCATGGCCCTGAGGTCCTCGGTAGCGTGCGACCCCTGATGGTTGTTGACCCCAACCGCCCCAGGAAGTGACCAGAAAGCATTCCTCACCGACATTCGTATGAGATCGGGCGGCATCCCCACCCTTACAAGAGCGTTTTTATCACCCACGTATCTTTTTGCCTCCATGGGTATGTGAAGGATGAAAGGTATCCCCTTTTCCCCTGCCATCATGGCCGTTTCCGAGCTAAACCTCTGGTACGGAATGATCGCCCAGGTAAGGGGGATCGGGATCGATGACAATCTCCTGGCTGCCTCGGCCGAAAAACCGAGATCATCTACCACTACTGCGACAACGGGGGTCCGCAGGACCCCACCGGAGCAAACGGTCGGCCTCGAAAAAGCAAAAAACACCAATACAGCCAGAAGGGATCTACCGGCTCTCCGAAAATCCTGGCTCAGATCCATCTTTCCTGCCCAGCAGTTCGGAGATAGCTCTCCGCAGCTGCACATCCTTGTCCCTCTCCTTTTCAGGTTGACCATCCACTTCAACATGGGGTGAAAGACCCACCTTATCGATAACGGTACCCGAGGGAGTATAGTACTTAGCTATCGTTACAAATATCCCCGATGAATCCGAGAGGTTGAAAAGGGTCTGCACGGAGCCTTTCCCGAAAGATTTTTTCCCTACTATGATCGCCCTCTCATGGTCCTTGAGGGCTCCCGCAAGGATCTCCGAAGCGCTGGCGCTCCCTTCGTTGATAAGGACAGCGATGGGGAGGTCAGTTATTGTACCCTGCCTGGCGTATATCACTTCGTTGGCCCTGTCAAACCGGCCCCTCGTGCTGACGATAACACCGTTATCCAGGAGCAGGTCGGCTATCTCGACGCAGCTGTTCAGTAGACCACCTGGATTGTTCCGAAGATCAATAAGGTAACTCTCGGCACCTTCCTCGATCAGGTCAAAAATTGCCCTGCGGAATTCGGAGAGCGTCCTCTGGTTGAACTGTGTGATCCTGACAAAACCCACTTTTTGGGGAAGAAGTTCAGATTTTACGGTCTCGATCCTTATGTTCTCCCTCTCGATCTCGAACTTGAGAAGATCCTCAACTTCCTCGCGCCTTATCCAGATAACAACTGATGTGCCCGGTTCGCCCCTCAGGGAGTTCACTACTTCTTTCTGGCCCCATCCCAGGATAACATCGTCCCCAATCTTTACGATCTGGTCCATAGGCTTCAGACCAACCCTGTCCGCAGGGGTGTCCTCGATAGGGCTGACAACCAGCGTCTTGCCGTCACGCTGGCTGATATAGATGCCAAGACCCCCGTACTCTCCCTGCATTTCGATTTCCTCTTCCTTCAACTCATCGGGGTTAACGAAACGGGTATACGGATCATCAAGGGCAGCCACCATTCCGCTGATAGCACCGTAAAGGAGTTCTTTCTCGGAGATCTCTTCGGAACCGTTTACATGGTAGGTCTCGATTATCACCCTGGCCTGTTTTATCAGCCAGAGGTTCTGAATATTGAACGGAGTCGACTTGAAAAGGTCCAGGTCGTAGAACGCAACGGCCGAAAAGACCCCTCCTGCGAGAAGAGCCCCGAGCACCGCCCCGAAAACCATGTCGCGTACCCGTCGGAACATAGTTCAAATACCACCCTTCACGGTAACTTATCTTCCCAGGTAACTTATCGGATTTTTTGCTTCTCCGTTGACTCTCACCTCGAAGTGAAGATGCGGGCCGGATGTTACCCCGGTGCTCCCCACGTTCCCGATGACATCCCCGGCCTTTACAACCTTTCCCTCTTCCACCCTTATCTGGGAAAGATGGGCATATACAGTTGTCAGGTCACTTCCATGGTCAAGTATCACTATCTGTCCATAACCTCGCAGCCATCCTGCGAAAAGGACCTCCCCTGCTGCCGCTGCCTTTACAGGGGTTCCTGAAGCCGCCTTGATGTCGAGGCCGGTGTGCTGGATCTTGGTCTTGAAAACAGGATGGACCCTTGTTCCAAAATTGCTAGTTATCTCACCTCTGAGCGGCCAGGACAGCTTGCCCCCCGAAGGAACGTAGCTCGGGGCTGCCCCGGCTCTCGACTCCTGAAGTTTTCGCTTCTGGATCATCAGTTCCCGTATCTTGTTCTGAAGCTCTTTCTGTGAATCGACCAGTTCCTGGGCTGCTTTCTGGTGAAGCTCCTTCTGTCTGGTCAGAGAATCGAGGGACTTTTTCTGCTGTGATTCAGAATTCTTCAATGAAGCCTGATCCTTCCTCAGGGCTTCCTTCTGTTTGTCAAGAGTAGCCTTCTGTTCATCCATTTCCCTGCGTGCCGATTCCAGCTTCTTCTTGCTCTCGGTCATTGCGATGATCCTTCGTTCATCCTCCCTGGCTATACGGGACAGAAGGTACGCGTTGTTCATCGCCTCATGGGTGCTGCCTGCAGAGAGAAGAAGGTTGAATTCAGCTATCCCCCCATACTTGTAAAGGGCTTCGAACCTTGTTGCAAGGTATCCCTTCGTCTTGACAAGTGAAGCCTCAGTCTTTTCTATTTCTGAATTCAGTTCTTTGATCCTTGCCTCTGTCTTCTCCCGCTGAAGGTCCAGAACTGTAATCTTCTGTCTTAACATGGTGACGCTCTGGTCGATCCTGGAGAGTTCATCCAGAAGACCCTGTTCCTTTTTGCGGCTTTCAGTGATCTGTTTTTGATGGAAGGATATCTGCCTTTCTATTGCTTCGAGACGGGACTGTTCGTTCTTGATCCTGGAGTCGATCTCCGAAGGCGCGGCCATAGCTCCCGAAGAAGAGGAGAAGAACAACAAAAGAAACATCGAGAGAACTACGGGATTGAACCTTTTCCCCATCTTTGCAATCACCACCCGTCCCCTTCTATCTCGATCTGGATGCCTGTCTCACAAAACGGGATGCTGCAAGCCAGCTGCAGATCCATCCTACGGAGACTCCCGCGCTAAGCAGGACTCCCCCGACTCGAAGGACGATCATTCTGTCTGTAAGAAGCCTCAGAAAGGGCAGGGACCTCTCGAGGGTGCTGATGGCCATGCCATAGGAGAACCATAGAAGAACTACAGAAAGAGCGGCTCCAACTGTCCCGAGGATCACTCCCTGCAAAACGTAAGGGAAAACCACGAAGTTTCTTGATGCCCCGACCAGCAGCATCCTCCCGATCTCCTCTTTCCTTGCATAAACCCCTATCCTGATCGTGTTGAAAAGGACCAGCGCCGCAGAAACCAGGGAAACGACCAGAACCACCATGGATAGCCTGGATACAAAATATGATATCTTCTGGAGCCTCTCCGCAACGGCGCCCGCATAGACAACTTCCTCCACTTCAGGCATGGCTATCAATTCCCTGGCTATTACGGTGGCATAAGAAGCCCTTCTCACCTGCACCTCCACGCTCGGAGGAAGCGGGTTCTCATCGAGCAGGGTTACTGCCTCAGCCAGTTTTCCCAGGCGTGCTTTCAGTCTTTCCAGGGCCTCGTCGGAGGTGACAACCCTTACTGACGAGACAGAGTCATAAGAGGAGGCTTTCTTTGCGACCGCCTCCAGGGCTCCATCAGTATCCCGCACGTATGCCTGTACTGTTAGATCGCCCTCAACGGCTTCGACAAGATACCTGGTGTTCAGGACAAAGAGGATACTTGCACCTACCAGGAAAAAAACCGCCACCGAGGTCAGGATCGTAAGGAGGCTCAGGCCGAAATGCCTGGAAAGCAGCCTCCAGGTGTCTCTGAGGATATATCTAATAGTCCCCATCCACCCGGTACCTTCCCTTCTTTTCATCCCGGATAAGACGCCCCTTCCGGAGCTCTATCACCCTCTGCCTGTAGGCGTCGACAACGTACTGGTTGTGGGTTGCCACGATCAGTGTGGTCCCGGATGCATTTATCGAGAGCAGAAGCTGCATTATTTCGTCCGCAGTATCAATATCCAGGTTCCCTGTGGGCTCGTCGGCAAGGAGGATAGAGGGAGAATTCGCTATGGCTCTACCGATGGCCACTCTCTGCTGCTCTCCTCCAGAAAGCTGCTCGGGTAAAAGGGATCTCCTGCGCCACAGCCCCAGACGGTCAAGGACATCGTTGGTCCTTTTCTGAACATCCTGGCAGGGCACGCCTATGACTTCCTGGACAAAAGCAATATTCTCGTACACTGTCAGGTGTGGAAGCAGACGAAAATCCTGGAATACCACTCCAATATTTCTCCTAAGGTATGCGAGGTTGTGGGACGCTATCTTCCTGATATTGACGTCACCCACCGTCACGCGCCCCTTGGAGGGAACAAGTTCCCTGGTCACAAGCCTTAGCAGGGTGGTTTTTCCGGATCCGGTTGGCCCGACGAGATACACGAACTCCCCCTTCTCAATAGTAAGGAAGATGTCCTGAAGAGCTACTATGTCCGGAGGGAACTGTTTCGTTACGCCCGCGAAACGGATCTCCATTATTTACCTCCTGCGCATAGACCAGGCCTGTGCAGATTCACCGACTATCTCCCTGAAGGTCAGACCATAATACTCCTGAAGTTCCCGGGGCGCACCGCTCTGTCCATACCTGTCGGATATTGCAACACACCTTACAGGTACCGGATTTTCTGATGCAGAAAGGGACGCGACCGCTTCACCAAGGCCGCCGATCAGGTTGTGCTCTTCGGCCACCACGCAACACCCTGTTCTTCGAAGGGATGCCAGTATCTGCTGGGAGGGCAGCGGCTTGATGCTGAAACAGTCTATAACCTCAGCACTTATCCCCTGCTGGGAAAGGATCTCGGCGGCTTTCAGCGCTTCGTGGACCATGATACCACAGGCACAGATAGTTATACCGTCCCCTTCCCTGAGCAGCCTCCCGCTTCCTGCCCTCACGTCGGCGTTCCTGTCAGTACATGTATCCGGAACCCTGTCCGCTCCAAGACGCAGGTAGACCGGGCCGGGATGATCCAGCGACAGGGAAACACTTTCTGAAGATGATGCAGCATCCGCCGGCACAAGGACGGACATATTGGGCAGGCTCCTCATGAGGGCAATATCCTGGTTCATCTGGTGGGACACGCCCTCTTCACCAGCTGAAAGACCCGCATGGGTACCCGCGAGTATGGCCTGCAATCCCGGAATGGCCAGGCATGTCCTGATCTGGTCAAAAGCCCTGGTGGTCAGGAATGCCGACCAGGACAGAACGACAGGAGTTTTGCCCCCCAGGGCGAGACCTGCCGCTGTCATGATCATGTCCTGCTCGGAAACACCACAATTGATCGCCCTTCCAGGAAAATTCGAAACAAAAGGGTCGATAATGGGAACAGCATCCATATCGGCATGCAGGAGGATCAAATCCTTTCTCTCTCTTGCAGCTTCCAGAAGTCCCTCGCCAAAACCCTCAAGGGTGCTTTTCAAAGGTCCTCCCCCTTCCCCGTTCCCCCAGTGGCTGACTCCATCTCCCGGAGGGCCTGTTCCATTCTCTCCCGGTTCATTGGACTGGAAGGATACCCCAGAAGTCCCTTCTCTGCAAGGGAGAAGCCCTTGCCTGGCACAGTCCGGGCGAGGATCACAGAGGGACCTTCATCTGCCCTTTTCAATGCAAGGGCGAAAGCCCCTTCCAGGTCATCGAAATCGTGGCCATCCGCTTCAACAACTGTCCAACGGAAAGACTCGAATTTTTCCCTTAAGGGCTCGATATTCCTGATATCCTTGACTGGTCCGTTCATCTGCATGCCGTTCATGTCGACCAGAGCGATGATCTTCCCGGACCCTAGGTCTGGGGTTTTCATGGCCGACTCCCATATTGAGCCCTCCTGGAGTTCCCCATCACCCAGGATGCAGAAAACCCTCGAGTCAAGACCGTCAAACCCTGAAGCCAGCATTAACCCGTTGGCTATACCTATACCCATACCGACCGATCCACCGGGGGCATCGACACCCGGGGTGCGGACCATCTCGGGGTGGCCCTGGAGCATGGCCCCGAGGCGGCGGAAATTCCATAGTTCGCTCCTGTCGAAGAAACCCCTGTTGGCGAGCACTGCGTAAAGAGCCGGACAGGCGTGGCTCTTGCTTAAGACCACACGATCCCTGGCTGGCCAATGGGGTTCTTCGGGACGGATCCTTAGTACCTTCCAGTACAGATAGACCAGGATATCGACAAGCGAAAGGGATGAGCCGATATTGCCCGACCTCGCTACCCCAGTCATCCTCACGATATCCTTTCTTACCTCGAGGGCCAGACCTTCCAGTTCCCTTCTCTCTGCAGTCTTCATGAACTCACACCCCTGACAGCACTTTTTTCAGGGTCCTAGCGAAGGACTCCTCGACCTTGCGCCTTTGATCATTCACCTTACTGCCATCTCCGGCATGGTCAGGGAGAAGAGGTTTTGAGGAACCATCCCAGACAGGCATGCCCCATTCTTCAGCGAAAAAGGATACCTTTGGGTCATAAGGCACTGCGTGGCACGGGATCCTGGCCAGCACCGAGATCAGGCAGAAATGAAGTCTCATGCCGAAAGCCCCCCGGGCCTTTCCCCAAAGGGACCTTGCCTGGGCCAGCGAAGATAACCTGACAATTTCCGATGGCCTGAAAACACCCCTCTTTCTCAGATCCTCCATGACAAGGACATCCTCTTCAGAAAGGGCTACGCCCGTCATCTCAAGGCGCCGCTCTTTCCTGAGCCATTCTGCCGCCTCCGCGGCCGCTTCAGGAAGACCTCCCTGCCAGGGGCGGATATTTACAAGAAGGTTGTCCTTTTCTTCTGCACTTTCGGAGAGTTCATCGGCCAGAACGAACACCGTATCGGGTGCAATCTCTCCTTCCAGTTCCCAGTTCTCAAGCATGTCCATGGAACCCCTGTCCCTGACCACCCTTGCCTCGCACGCGGAAAGGGCATTAAGGGCAAGAGATGCCGCGATGCGGTTTTGAAGGGGGCCAATCGACTGACCGAAAGCCCAGGTTCTGCAGCCTGCAAGGCGGGCCATCCTTGTTACTCCCCAATAGTAAAGGGGCGAACGAAGGCTTGTGGTGTCCTGGAAAAGACCGCCACCGCCCAATAACAGGGTCCTGCTCGACCTCAACGCAGACATTACCGGGACAGGTTTCCACCTGTCGACAAGCCCGACACTCTTTCCGGACCAGCCTCGGGGTTCAGCCGAAAGCAGTACTACCCTTTCAGCGGGCACTCCGTTCTTTTCAAGGAGCCTGATAAGGCTTTCTGCAATGAGCTCGTCCCCGAGGTTGCCGAAACCGTAATACCCGCAAAGTATAACGTCTATGGGGCGTTTCAACCGGCAACAACTCCCTGCCACCTTTTCCATAGGGGAACAATCAGGAATATCAGAACTGCAGCCATTATTGAGCCCACCAGTAACCCCGTCCAGAGCCCGTTGAAAACGCGGAGAAGAATGAATTGGAGATGGGTATGAAAATGGCAGAAACTGTTGACCACAGAAGAGAAGGCAAGAGTGGTCCCAAGCCTGAAAACCTCCCTGGTCCCTTTCCAGATATCCATTCTCCTGACAGCAAACCAGAGAACAAGGGCGGGATAGCCTGCGAAGATCTCCTTGGTCCTTGGCCTGGCTACCAGTATTTGCTCAAGCAGCTCTCTGAACCTGATCTCCCAACCGGGCACGAAGGATACGTTGCCGCTCCTGAGGACCATTAACCCGGCAGCGGCAACAAGACCCCCGATCAGTACGAGTTCACCCCATAGGGGGGGTCTGGAAAGCACCTGCTGCAGAGATTCCGGGTGTACCCTTCTTCTCAGGTCGTGGAGAAGCAAAATGGCAGGGGGCAGGAGAAGGGCTATTTTAACCCCGGAAAAGGCTCCCATCCTCAGCATGTACCATGGCGTCCCGAAAAAGGAAGCAATGGCCATACCGGAGATCACTGCGACTGTTATCCCGTACAATACGCCCCGGAAAGGCCTTCTGAAGCTGTTCAGGGCAAGAAGAGAAGATTCTACCGCAGCCAGAGTTGCCAGTATCGCCCCCGCCGCCCGTGCAGCAAGGGATACCCTGAGCATGCAGACGGCCAGTAAAAGCGAGAGGACCATAACAGCCGAAATCAGCCTTATCCCGGCAGGTTCATCTTCCTTCCCCGAGAACCTCAATATGACCCTGGCCGAAAGAAAGACCAGAACGAGAGCGGCAGCCAAGGCTGAAAGAATGCTGGTCCTCCACAGGGGAAGTGTTTGGGGCCACCCTGTGCTTATTCCCAGAACCCCGAGCCTTCCGGATATCCTCCGGATCTCCTCCCCAAAACGCTCCAGCCTTGAACCCGAATGAAGAACGGAAGGCCTCAAATAGAGGATCTTTACCGAACGTTCCCTGGAAGCCCTTACAAATCTTTCGACAAGATCTTCCCTTGAGATCCTCCGGCTGATGATCTCCTCGTTCCTGACGCTGTGAAGCGGAAGGATATCCGGGAACAGGTTCCTTTCGAGAAAACCCGTCCCTATCTGCTGGGAGAATTCGACCTTTGAAACCGACAACCCGCGTTCCCTCAGAAGGTTGCTCAGTGGAGCCAGTTCAGGATATCCCGCAACAAAAATGCCTGCCGGGACAACAGCCCGGATCCCGGGAACAGAGTCCAGGACCAGTTCAAGAGCCAGGGCAACGTTCTCCCCTGGAACCCCAGGTGTAGAACCCGGTCGGTAAATAAGGGGGATATCTGTTCCCTTAAGCATCTCGATAAGCGGAAGATCCGGAAGTATCCCGGCCTCAAGGGTCTCTACCAGAGAGAGGGGCAGAACAACAAGGCTGTCTGAACCCAGGGGGAAGGACCTGCTCCCGGGGAACTTTACGGAGATGAAACCCGTGATCTCCCGGAAATATGGTGCATCACCATGCAGCAACAGGGCCGCAGAATCGGGCTGAACCCCATCAGGGATAGCCCCGGGGACCAGGTTCTCAACAGAACCGAAGTCCACGGCCAGAAAACCTGCCCTGAGTTCCTCTCCTGTAAGCTCGCCAACAGCAACCCCGGTAAGCCCCTTCGAGAGAAGTTGCTCGAGAGCCTCCTCTACGGGGATCCCCGTCTCTCTCGCCATGGCGGAGATATCTCTTATATCCGTCACAAGGGCAGCGACATTACCGGAACCCTCCGCCCTGATGCGGGGCATCATACCCAAGAGGGCCATTATCAACGCAACAGTCATGACAGCCGCCATAAAAACTCCCTGCCTGATCCTCACTCTGTCTCCCCCCATTGGCTTTCAAGCGGCACCCCGATATCCTCAAGGAGCCGGCTTAACCTGTAAAGCGGTAGTCCAACCACATTGAAATAACAACCTTCGATCGATCTTACAAGAAGGGACCCTGAACCCTGGATAGCGTATCCTCCGGCCTTGTCCATGCTCTCTCCTTCGGCAATATATGCCCAGATCTGACCAGATGAAAGTTCTCTGAAAGTCACCTTTGTATCCTCAAAACCAGACGCGAGGATCTCTCCCCACTTCACTGCGATACCTGTAATGACTGAATGGGTTTTGCCGGAAAGCAGTGAGAGCATACGGAAGGCATCCTCAGGACCGGCCGGTTTGCCGAGTATATCCGATCCAATGACTACAACGGTATCAGCCGCTATGACCAGCGAACTACCCGAAAGAGAAGGGGAAGCCTTCGCTTTTTCCAGTGCAAGCCTGACCGCCTGCCGGGAAGGGGATACCCCTTTGAGAAAATGCTCGTCAATGTCGGGAGGCTCTACACGGAACTTCCACCCCAGATCCTTCAGAAGCGCTGCCCTGCGAGGACTGGCAGAAGCAAGGACAATATCCCCCGGCAAATGGTCTCTGTTTTTCATCTGGTCAACAGTACCCCTGTAATTCCTCCGATGAAAGTTCCAAGGTTAAGGCGCAGATAGATCCTGAGCCCGAAATTGACTACTATGAGATCCACATTCCTCAGGTCGAACCCTGTGTCTATGAAATTCCTGAAATACCTCTCTGTCAAAGGAAACCCTTGAAGGTAAACGCCAACGAAACCGCCCAGGATAATGCATATTAACAGAACCCACCACCTGGATGTCGCAGATCTCGACATTCTATCATCCCCTTATCAGATTCAGGAAAAGCACAAGACCCCCTGCGGCAAAACAGTAGACCGAGAAAACCCTCCAGCGCCCATTGACGACAACCTTTTTCAGGACGCTCAGAGCCGCCAGTCCCGAGACAAAAGCTGCCATCACCCCGACCCACCATCCCGCGGGAAGGGAGGAGACAAGCCCCTTCACACTGCCGGCATCCAGGAATTCCAGAACCGTGGCGCCCATTATGGCCGGGAGTGACAGAAGAAAGGAAAAGGAGAACGCCTCTTCAGGAGCCAGACCCGTCCTTAGTCCTGTGACAATGGTCAGGCCCGATCTTGAGATCCCGGGAAAAGCGGCCAGTCCTTGTGCCAGGCCAACCCATATTCCCGATGAAGGAGCTACCTTAAGGTCTTTTGGAATGATCACGGATCCATAGCCCAGGATCATCCCCGTCAGTACCAGGGCAAAACCCACAAACAGGGAAGAACTGAAAAAAATATGGATCAGGGGTCTCGCGGCCATGGCAATGAAAACTGTCATTACAGTACCAATAATCACGCTCCAGCCGTACCTCCAGCCCGGCAATGCCCGGCCTTTGGCAGAGAACAGGCCCAGGAACCATTCCATGCATATCGACAATATCTCGGTCCTGAAAAAAACGATCGTGGCTGCCATAGTTGCAAGGTGGAGCAAAATATCGAATGACAAGGCCGGATCGGACCAGCCCAATAGTTCCTGGGCTATAACGAGATGGCCTGAACTGCTTACCGGAAGAAATTCAGTAACACCCTGGAGAAACCCCAGGACAGCGCACTGGAGGATCAAGTTATCAGGCCTCCTTGCTCCTGATCACGTTGATATCCTTGACGATCAGTGCAATATTGTTGGCGTGGTCGCCCACCCTTTCGAGGTTGCTCAGGATATCGATAAAGATAACTCCTGAAGCCGGATTGCATACGCCCTGGTTCAGCCTGTCTATGTGCCGTTTCCTCAGATTCCGTTCCATGGCGTCGATCTCGTCCTCCAGTTTAAGGACAAGATCTACCTTTTTGCTGTCTGCAGTATCGAGGGCCTCTATGGCCAGCCTGACGGCTCTCTCGGAAAGCCCGATCATGACATCGAACTCCTCCATGGCAAGGTCGGAAAAGGGGAGATTGTGTTCAATCTTGTACTCATATAGTTCGATCAGATTCTCGGCGTGGTCCCCTATCCTCTCAACATCGCCCACTCCATTGACATAGAAGGATAGTGAGGATGAGAGAACCGGAGGCAGGCTTACCTGCATCAGGTCCGTCGAGAAGGATGTTATCTCCCGCGTCAGTTCGTTGACGACCCTTTCGGACTGGATCACCTGTTCGATCATCTTGCGGTCGTTCTCCACGAATGCCGTTTTAACATCCCTGATCATATCAAGGGTCAGGATCCCCATCCTTACAAGCTCCTTGCGAACCGCCTCCACGGCTGCGATGGGGGAGGCGGAAATAAGATTCCTGTCAAGGAACCTGGACCCCATGACGGTCAAGGTCCCGTCATCGGGAATGACCGCCCTCACCAGCTTTACGAAGGGGTCCACGAAGGGGAGGAAGAGCATGGTGTTAAGTACATTGAATATGGTGTGAGCGTTGGCGAGCTGCCTTGCGATATTCGAGGAGGTCAGGATGACCAGGTGTTTGAAGGGACCCATCAATACCAGGAAAACAAGGACGCCAATAACCTTGAAGAAGACATGGGCAAAGGCTGACTGCCTGGCAGAACGGTTAAGGCCTACCGAGGCCAGTACCGCCGTAATTGTCGTTCCTATGTTGTCACCAAAAAGTATAGGTATGGCCGAATCGATCGTAAGAAGCCCCTGTGACGCCATTACTATTGTGAGACCTACCGTGGCGGAACTTGACTGCACCAGCATTGTCAGGATCGTCCCGGCAAGCACCCCGAGCAGGGGATGGTGCTGGAAGGCCAGGAAGATGTCCTGCCTGTCACGCAGGAAGGACATCGCGTTCTCCATTGTCTGCATCCCGACGAAGAGAAGGCCGAAGCCGACTATGCCGTTCCCGATGTACTTCTGCCGCTTGGTCCTGCCGAAAACAGCGAAAAGCATGCCAAAACCGATTATGGGGAGGGCGAATTCCTTTATATTGAAGGCTATGAGCTGGGCTGTTACCGTTGTCCCTATTGCAGCCCCCATGATTACCCCGATCGACTGCTTGAGGGTCATCAGTCCCGCGTGTACGAAACTTGCGGTCATCACAGTGGTGGCACTGCTGCTCTGGATAAGGACTGTGACCATCGCACCTACGATAACGCCCTTAACAGGAGAGCTGGTGAGAGCGGAAATAAGGCGCCGCATCCGGTCCCCGGCCAGATCCTGAAGAGACTCCCCCATAAGCTTGATCCCGAAGAGGAAAAGCCCGACCCCCCCAAGCAGGTTGAAAAAAAGTCCCGTAGTCAAAACTCAATCTCCTCCATGTTCCCAAAAGCTCCAGGAGCCCAAATTTTTCAGAACAGGGGTTAACTCTCGATAATATTAACGAACAATTTGATCACAGGCGGGTTCCTGCTATACCTTTTCAGCACACTGCGTATCCTGCCCCTTATCTTGTGGGCGATCTTGTCCGAGTCCGATCTGCCTCCGCCAGGCAACCCTGCCAGGACCCCTTGTATAGCGGAAACAAGCTCTTTCCTTAGATCTTCAGCATCGCTCATGTGCAGAAAACCCACACTTTCAATTATCGGCTCGGCCAGAAGGTTCAGGTCCTGGTCCACTGCCAGGGAGATCATGATGATCCCCTCTTCGGAGATCTCCTGCCTTTCTTTAAGAAGGCTGTTCTGCATCTCACCCAGGGCCATCCCGTCCACAAGTATGTCTCCAGAGACCACTGCGCCTCTTGAGACGCGTGCCCTGGACTCGTTAAAGGAGAGAACGTCACCGTTCTGAAGGATGAAGGTGTTTTTCTGGGGAATATCCATATCCTGCGCTAGCCTGGCGTGCCTGACAAGGTGGCGGTATTCTCCGTGCAAAGGAACAAAATACCTGGGGCGGACGATACTCAGCATCATCTTGAGCTCTTCCCTGGCTGCATGACCGGAGACATGGACCTCCTGGTCGCGATCGTAGACAACCTCGCACCCGCATTCGAAAAGGCGGTTGATGGTCCTGCTGACAAGCTTTTCATTCCCGGGTATCGGTGTGGCGAATACGGCCACAAGATCCCCCTGCCCGACATTGATAAACCGGTGTTCCCCCTTGCTCATTCTCACAAGACCGGAGAAGGGTTCACCCTGGCTGCCAGTTGTAAGGACGATCAGCCTGTTGTCGGGAACCCTGTTCGCTTCTTCCATCGGCACAAGGATAGCGGGGTCGACATTGATATACCCCAGGTCAATGGCGAGATTAACATTCTGGATCATGCTTCTCCCCATCAGGGCTACCTTTCTGTTGAACCTGGAAGCCACCTCCAGTATCTGCTGGGCACGGTGAAGGTTAGTCGAAAAAGCCGCTATCACTACCCTGCGGTTCCTGTGGAGCCGGAGAAGCCTTTCCAGTGTCCTCCCTATTACCCTTTCGGATTGGGTGAAACCGGGGCGTTCCACGTTGGTCGAATCCGAGAGCATAAGAAGAACACCCTTGCTCCCGTATTCCGCGAAGGCGGAGTAATCGGTGATCCTTCCGTCTACCGGAGTGGGGTCAAGTTTGAAATCCCCCGTGTGCACAACTGTACCGACAGGGGTCTCAATAGCCAGACCTACCCCGTCCGGTATGGAATGGCACACCGACAGGAAGGTGACATTGAAACAGCCCAGGCTGAAGCTTTCCCCTGCCCGGAATTCGTGGGCTACAGGCTTGTAATCCGGACAGGAATCCCTGAACTTGGCTTCCACCATGGCGAGGGTCAACCTTGTTCCGTAGATTGGAACATCGATCCTCGGAAGAATAAAGGGAAGACTGCCGATATGATCCTCGTGCCCGTGAGTAAGCACGACCCCTCGTATCCTGTCTTTGTTGTCAAAAAGATAGGTTGCATCAGGAATGACAAAATCTATGCCCAACATCTCTTCGTCGGGGAACATCAGACCGCTGTCAACGACGATGATGTCTTCCCCGCACTCGAGTACGAACATATTCTTGCCTATCTGCCCAAGACCCCCAAGCGGTATGAACCTGAGTTCATCCATGGCCGGGGTTTTTCTCCCGCGTCTTTTGCGCGGAGCGTTTCCAGTCATGTATCCACCTCCGGTTGATTATCCTACCACGACTCTGCAAAAAAGTTGCCGACATGAGAAAACTTCCCGGGACCTGTTCTCGTTCCGGGAGTCAAGTCCCGAAGAACAGACGCCTGAAGGATCAATCGCTATAATCCTTGCCGTGTTCCTTTTCAGATCCCTGCTCAGGAGCATTTTCGCGTGTGAAATCACACCTGTTGCCCAGGACAGCCTGTTCCGGGGCAGCGTTATGATCATTTCGAGCGGAGACTATCTCCATAAGCAGCTCTGCGCTACCTTCAGCCTTGAATGCCTTGATGAACCTTCGGGCCCAGTCCGTCGTTTCTTCGACTATCCTGTCCTGGATCCTGTCGGGAAGGTCCATGATCTTCTGGTGGAAAGGACGGTTCGCTTTCTTGTAATCTCCTGACTTTCTTGAAAACCCCTGACCGTCAGCCCAGGCTACTATATCATCCCAGAGTTCGGCAGTAACTCCCCGGCCCGGGTCCTTCACGTAGCCCCCGTCCCTTACAACAGCGTTGCCTGTAACCGGATCCATCTCGAGCCCGAAGAGGATATTCTGCCAGAGTGTACCTACATTCCCCTTGTTGATCCCGAATCCCGTGAACCTGGACACCTTGTCCAGCGGGGTCCCGGATATTCCGTGCTGGGCTATCGACACTCCGAAGGGGGATATTGCCCGGGCTATTTCCCCTGTACGTTCAAGGTCTATCCCTTCTTCCTCCCCTGCTGTGCTGTCATAGGTCCCGTGCTTGCTTCCGTTGGAGATCGCCAGGAAATCGGGAAAGATGCTCCACGAGTTCAACCCGCCTACAAAGAAAAGGGCTTCCTCCATTGTGGTAACCTCTCCGGGACCCTTTATCTCGCCAACCTCGACCTCAAGTCCAAGGTAAGCCGGTATATGCATGGCGACATCCCTTGTAAAGCAAAGGTTCTCCCAATCAGGGTTATGGGACGCGTCCACGGCAACAGAGGTCCAACCCATTTCGACAAGGCTTCTCAGGTGAGGTATTGACTTCAGCAGGTCATCACGGGATTTGATCGCGTAATGGTCGACGTGAAGGCCGAAGACTACGCCTCCCCCTATCTCTCTGGAGAAGCCTGCGGCCATGCTGGGAACATTCTCGAAATTGCACCCGCAGTATGTCGCTTCTGATTTTGCCAGTTCCAGCATGACCACGGCGTCAAGGTCCCTGGCGGCCTTAAGTATCCCCTTAATGGTAAGGGGGTTTCTGACATTTGCGGCAAGCACAATACCATTTGCTTTTCTGGCAGCTGCGGCGATATCCCTTCCGCTCACAAGGGCTACAGGTTCCCCCCCGAAAGCAGACTGTACGTTCAGGGGTCTTTTATCCAGAAGTTCCCGGAACGATCTGCTGTTTACATCCATACCGTGAACACCTCCAGTAATTATCTGTATTCATTGTACACTCAAGCGCCTCGCTATTAATTAATTATTTATTTACACCCTTGCCCTTCCCGTTTTCGAGTCCCGAGTCCCGGGCTACGCCTTTTTCCTTTGCCCTTCCTGACCCAATATCATTGACTACTCCGCCAGACCCGTGATACTATATCCGGCGCGCTCAGGAAGCGATTCCTTGGGGGATCGTCTAATTGGCAGGACGCTTGACTCTGGATCAAGAAGTCGGGGTTCGAGTCCCTGTCCCCCAGCCAGAAAAGCGAACGGCCCCATCGTCTAGTGGTCTAGGACCCAGGGTTCTCAGTCCTGTAACACGGGTTCGAATCCCGTTGGGGCTACCAGAATTGCAAGGCGGACGCCTTTTATTGGTGCCCGCCTTTTTATTCCGCCGCCTTCAGGTTATAGACGGGCTTCAGAATAGCCTTGACTTCAATGGTTCCCCCGATCTCGGAGCTTATATCCTCCCATTTCCTGTAGGCCATGGGAGACTCGTCAATGGTATCCCTGCTGACGGAAGTCGAAAAGATCCCTTCCATGCTTTTCCTGAAAGACTCCATCGAGATCTCGCCCTTACTGAGCCGGCGCTTCATCTCCTTGCGGCCGAAGAGACGGCCGGCACCGTGAGGGGCTGAAAAATTGAAACTTGCGTTCCCCTTGCCGACACCGGCCACAATACCAGAAGCCATGCTTACGGGTATTACGACCTTTTCCCCTTTATGGGCTGATATGGCACCCTTTCTGACGATACCATCCTTGTCGCTTATATAGTTGTGAACGCTTTCAACTATTGTTTGCTCCTCGGCTTTCATGCCGAAAAATGAAAGGATTATGTCCAGCATAATGAACCTGTTAAGCCGTGCAAATTCCTGTGCCAGCGCCAGCCATTTCATGTAATCCTTTCCGCCCCGATCCATGGGAAGGTGCTCAAGACCCCTGGGGATACTTTCGCGTCCTTTGGACTTCTCCTGGAACTTTCGGGCCATATCCTGGAAAAATCCCGCCACCTGAAAACCAAAATGCCTGCTGCCTGAATGGATCGATATAAAGAGAGAACCGCTCTCATCCTCGTCTATCTCGATAAAATGGTTGCCGCCTCCAAGGGTCCCCAGTTGTGCCCATGCAGGATACTTCGGTCTTCTTGACATGAGTTTCCCGTAAAACTCGCCGTCGGCCAATGAAGCCAGTTCTTTCGCCCTGGCTCCTTTATCAGGGAACCTCACTGAAAAGCGTTCAAGAATAACAGGGTTGCGGTGATGGGTCATGCCAAGGGGAATATTCTTCCTTATGAAAAAATCAAGGGCAGGAAGATCGATATCCTTTCTCCTCATTTTTCCTGCAGGGGACATCATAACACCGCACCCTATATCAACACCTACCACATTAGGGATAACGGCATCCTTGAAGCGTCCCGTAAAACCTATTACACAGCCGGCCCCGAGGTGACAGTCGGGCATGATCGAAACAAGACCTGTAACCGCGGGGTGACAGGCTATGTCCATGACCTGTTGCATTGTAGGTTCGTCCAGATCTCTTGCATGGATCATCAATTCGGTCACGGGAACTCCCCCTGATAATTTTACCCCAATGTAGCTCAGGAGATCTCCAGACATGTTAATATCTGTTGGTTAAGTCTGATCACGGGGGTGCAATGGACAACGATGGATAACGCAGGCAACCTGGGCAACACTGATTCCTTTTTTGCTTTCGTGGGAGATCTCCTTCTGATCAGGTCAGATCCTGAGCCCTCTCTACCGGTTCTGTCAGACCTGGAGGGACTACCCTTCTCCGACAGAAGTCCTGGCCTGGGGTCGGATCAAAGACCGGGGAACCGGTGGGCATCGCTGGGCAGCGATCAAAAACTTCCCCGGGGGATGCGCCTTGTATCACTGCGGGACGTCTGGGGCATTCTGGGCGAAAATGCATTTTGCGAGGCAGGAAGAGCTTTCCAGTTGATGGAATGGTCCCGAAGGAACTGTTATTGTGGACATTGCGCTTCGAGGATGACAGACATCCCCGGAGAGACCGCCAGGCAGTGCCCTGACTGCATGAACACGAGCTATCCCCCTGTGAGCCCGGCAATAATCGTTGCCGTGGAAAAAGAAGGGCAACTTCTTCTGGCCCGGAGTTCACGTTTCCCGAAGGGGCGGTACAGCATCCTCGCGGGTTTTGTCGAGCCCGGTGAGACACTGGAATCTGCATTAGAACGGGAAGTCATGGAAGAAGTATCGATCAGGGTAAAGGACATATCCTATTTCGGAAGCCAGCCGTGGCCTTTCCCCCACTCCCTTATGGTAGGTTTCAGAGCCCTGTGGGCAGGCGGAGATATTGCCGTTGACGGCAACGAGATCGAGGAGGCCGCCTGGTTCTCTCCGGGTTCATTCCCGGATATCCCCCCCAGTATCAGCATTTCAAGGAGACTGATAGACGATTTTCTCGCCAGGAACGGCAAAGAATAAATGTGACCGGCATTTTCAGCAGTGCAAGGTTATCGCAGTGCAAGATTCTCGTCCGCCTCACTGCTCTTCTCCTTCTGCTGCTGGACAATGTCGTACATATCACCGAAAGATATCACGCCCTTGAACCTGTTGGCTTCGTCAACAACCGCAACGTTCGCTATCCCTGAAGAGATCATCGATCCCAGGGCTTCCTGTACTGTCCTGGTAGTTCTGACACTTGTCGCGGGCTGCAGCCTGTCGCGCAGGTACTCAGGTCCTTCACCTTCCCTGTAATTCTCTACACTTACCGTTCCTGCCAGTCTGCCGTTTTCCAGCACGTAGACAAACCTGTCCCTGCAGAAACGGAGGGTGGTGTCGTGGGCGGACCGGACAGCCTTGAGCATGTCGTCCCCTATATCGACCAGGGGCAGGTCTTCAGTCCTTACCGGGGCTTCCATGACCTTCATGAAGCTGAACATCGCCAGGGGGTTGCCAGCACCCACGAATCCTGACACGAAGTCGTCGGCAGGTGCCGAAAGAAGCGAAAGGGGTTTACCTACCTGCGCGAGAACCCCTTCCCTCATTATTGCTATCCTGTTACCCATTTTCATTGCCTCATGAATATCATGGGTAACAAATACAATAGTTTTGCCGAGTTTCCCCTGGAGGTCAAGCAGCTCATCCTGCAGACCTACCCTGGAAACAGGGTCGAGGGCTCCAAAAGGTTCATCCATAAGTATTATTTCCGGATCCCCGGCCAGAGCCCTTGCTACACCTACCCTTTGCTGCTGCCCTCCCGAAAGCTGTCTTGGCCACTTGGGACCGTACTCGACAACGGGAAGACCGACCAGGACAAGAGCCCTTTGGGCAAATTCAAGGGCCTCCTGTTTCGGAACCCCCTTCAGCCTCGGCACCATCGACACGTTCTCGAGGACCTTCATGTGGGGGAAAAGACCGATCCCCTGAATAACGTACCCTATCCTCCGTCTGAGGAGGACGGGATCCATTGCCATTGTGTCCTCCCCATCGATAAGGACCGCCCCGGAGGAAGGTTCCACCAGTCTGTTGATCATCCGGAGGATCGTAGTTTTGCCGCAGCCGGATGGCCCGATAAGGACAAGGATCTCGCCCCTTGGGACATCGAGATCCACACCCTTCACTACTTCAGTGTCCCCGTAGGATTTCCTCAAACCCCTGAGACTTATCGCGGATACCGGTCGGTCCTTGCTCTCATTCGGAAGACCCATGGTCAGTTTTTGGGTTTGCCCTTTCGGAGCTCCTCCTCCCAGGTGATCAAAGAGTGGTAATAGACACGGTCGCCGTCATCATCGATGCCCCGTGTAAGCTCGCTTATGTGAGTGTGCCCGGCTTGAACCCTTTCCAGCACATGGCTTACCGCTGCTTCGGGCATGCTTTCGGCTCCGCAGGTGTAGATATCCAGCGCCAGGTATTTTGCCTCGGGCCAGGTATGCACCGAAAGATGGGATTCACTGATCACGACTACCCCGCTTACCCCGTTAGGGGGAAATCTGTGGAACGATACGGCCCATACGTGAGTATTAGCCTTCCGTGCGGCCTCGACCAGTATTTCCTGCATTCTGTCCACCTCACCGATCACTTCACTGCAGCCTGAGGCCTCGACAATATAGTGTATCCCCCTCGGGTCCATGGCTTACCCTCCCTGTAAAGAATTCGAACGTGAAAAATGTTCCTGGAAAAAGTAACCTTTTTCCAATTCCGGGTAAAGCGGGAAAGACTCTGCCAGTTCTCTGACCTCACTCGCCACCTCTGCCATTACTGTACCCTTGCCCCTGCATGCAAGCGCCCTGTCGATCGCATCAGCGACCAGGAACATCTCTTCCTCCATCATTCCTCTAGAGGTAAGTGCAGGGGTCCCCAGCCTTATCCCGCTTGTCACCATGGGCTTTTCCGGATCAAAGGGGATCATGTTCTTGTTGACCGTTATGCCCGCCTCCCCAAGTATCTCCGTCGCTTCCTTCCCGGTAAGTCCCTTTGAACGCAGATCCAGAAGGATCATATGGTTGTCGGTACCTCCTGCCACGAGCCGGTAGCCCCTTTCGGCCATCGCTTCCCCAAGGGCCCTGGCGTTCTTGACTATCTGGCGGGCATACTGGGTGAATTCGGGCTGCATGGCCATTTTGAAGCATGTCGCTTTGCCCGCGATGACCTGCATGAAAGGCCCTCCCTGCATCCCGGGGAAGACGTTTTTGTCAAGCGCCGCAGCGTACTTCTCACGGCAGAGTATCAGGGCCCCCCTTGGCCCCCTGAGGGTTTTATGGGTCGTCGTGGTAACGAAATCGGAATGAGGCACGGGGCTCGGATGGGCTCCGCCTGCCACAAGACCGGCTATATGGGCCATGTCGGACAGCAGGATAGCCCCTGTCTTTGAAGCTATCTCTGCAAAACGTCTGAAATCTATAAGGCGCGGATAAGCGCTGGCACCTGCAATTATCAGCTTGGGCCTGTTTTCGAGGGCAAGTCTTTCCACTTCGTCGTAATCTATGGTCTCCGTATCCCTGTCCACCCCGTAGGGAACTATCCTGAAAAGCCTTCCTGAAAAATTGATCGGATGACCGTGTGAAAGATGGCCTCCCTGGGCCAGGTCCATGGAAAGGATGGGATCACCCGGCTCCAGTACAGAAAAGAAGACTCCCATGTTGGCCTGTGTACCCGAGTGAGGCTGGACATTGGCGTGTTCCGCCCCAAAAAGATCGCAGGCTCTCCGGGCGGCTATCTCTTCCACAGACTCGACAAATTCGCATCCCCCATAATACTTCCTGTGAGGGTAACCTTCAGCATATTTGTTAGTCAGGACAGACCCCTGTGCCTGCAGAACATAATAGGGGACAAAATTTTCCGAAGCGATCAGCTCCAACTGGCTTTTCTGCCTCTGGAGCTCTGACTGTATCAGGGAATCTATCTCCGGATCGATGTCCCCCATACTGCCCTTCATGATGTCCACAACGGAACATCCCCCTTCCCCCCTGAGGGCTCGTTTCTTTCACTCTCGTGAGTTAACATTATACCCCCGGTTCAAAGCCGGGAAAAGGAACCCCGGCAAAAGGTCCTTGTTAGATATTATTATCCGGCGAGATTATCCGGCATTCCTTTCACAAAATCCCTTATTTCATCCCTGACCTGTCTGAAAAAAGAGAGAACTTCCTCCTCGCTGCCCTCGGCCCTTGAGGGATCCTCAAAACCGTGGTGCATCATCCGTTTCGTTTGTCCCGGGAAAAACGGACAAGTGTCCCTTGCGTCCCCGCACAGGGTTATCACCACATCAAAGGGAATTTCGAGAAGATCCAGAAGGTGCTTGCTCTTGTGTGATGAAATGTCGACCCCTGCTTCCGCCATGACCTTGACTGCCAGCGGGTTGACTACCCCTGGTTCTGTCCCCGCCGACCATGCCTCGATCAGGCCGCTCTTTAAATGCCTGGCCCATCCTTCCGCCATCTGGCTCCGGCAGGAATTATGCGTGCAAAGGAACAGGACCTTGAACATGGAACACCACACCCCTTCCCTCTGTCTGGCCCCGGGAACCTGAAGAGGACCGTGACCCAATATTTTTTGCGATTTTATAGTCCCTTCACCGTTTCGTCAAAAAGAAGAATGCTGTTGACATAAGAGAGGAAATAAGTTATATGAATAGGTGTTCATATATTCATGTGTAAAGGAGTGTGAGAGTGCATGATCCAGGATCGGGAAGAGGCCCCTGGTATTCCTGAACCCCTGCATTGTGAAACCGTGGAGTCGGTTAAGGAACAAATGCCCGGGAACGATTTCTGTTCATCCCTGGCCGATTTTTTCAAGGTCCTGGGAGATATGACCAGGGTCCGTATTCTTCTTGCCCTCTCCTTTTCCGAAATGTGTGTCCTGGATATCGCATCCCTTCTGGGGATGACGCAATCCGCCATCTCGCACCAGCTTAGAGTCCTCAGGCAGGCGCGCCTTGTCAGGGCAAGAAAAACAGGGAAGAGCATTTTTTATTCCCTCGACGACGAACATGTGGAGAACATCGTGGCAGAGGGTTTCGAACATCTCCGCCACGGTGGGACAAGGAAGGCTACAAGGTGAACCGGGAGATGCTGGAGCCGGGGAAAACAGACAGATCCTTCTTCCTTGAGGGATTGAACTGCGTAACCTGCGCGGCCGCCATAGAAAAGTACTCCTCAAGGCTTTACTGGGTTCAAGAGGCAACAGTAGACACTGTGACGTCCCGGCTTACGTTAAAGGTCAAACAGCCCCCTTCTGAAGAAGAGATGATCTCGACACTCCAAAGTCTGGTTGAAGGAATAGAACCGGGGGTCAAGGTCTTGCCTGCCGATCTTTCTGATAGATCCTTCCTGGATCCTCTCCGACGGAGGGCCCTGACAATGTTTTCGGTCCGGGTATTGCCCGGATTGATATTCTGGGCTCTGGCAGCGTTACTTCCCCTGGGGAAAGACATCAGCACAACCCTGTTCATTGCCGCCTACCTCGTATCGGGCTGGAGCGTGCTCGGGAGAGCCCTGAAAAATATATTCCGGGGAAGGGTCTTCGACGAATATCTCCTGATGTCCGCGGCCACCATAGGCGCTATATCAATAGGTGAATTTCCCGAGGCGGTAGCCGTAATGCTGTTTTTCAGGACAGGTGAGATCCTGGAGGAAAGCGCTGTCGAGAAAGCGAGGGGCTCGATCTCCTCGCTGGTCGAAATAATCCCTGACCAGGCCAACATGGTCACGGCAGAAGGGAATATCCGCCAGGTTCCCTCCCGGTCTGTCTCCACCGGGGACAGGATCCTTATCAGACCGGGAGAAAGGGTCCCCGTTGACGGTATCGTGATCGAAGGGTTTTCCAGCCTTGACACATCCTCCATAACTGGGGAATCCATGCCCCGGGATGTCGCTCCCGGGGACAGCTTGCTCGCGGGCTTCCTGAACCAGGGAGGAACCCTTCGGGCAGAAACGTCAAGGCCCCTTGAGGACTCCGCTGCATCGAGGATCCTGAAAGCAATAGGCAACGCGGGATCCCGGAAGACCAATACAGAGAGGTTCGTAACTTCCATTGCGAAATACTACACACCCGCCGTTGTGATCGTTGCGTCACTCCTGGCAGTGATACCCCCTCTTGCAGGATGGGGGACCTTTGAGACCTGGCTATACAGGGCCCTTGTTTTCCTGGTGGTTTCTTGCCCCTGTGCCCTTCTCATATCCATCCCCCTCGGGATATTCGCCGGCATCGGGTCGGCATCCAGCAGAGGTATCCTGATAAAGGGCGGGGATATTCTTGAAAGGCTTTGGCGGGTCAAGACCATATTTCTGGACAAGACAGGGACGCTCACCAATGGCGAATTCCGACTGGCAGGAGCATTCCCGTCTTCGGGCAGGTCCCCGGAGTCACTGCTACGGCTTGCTGTAACAGCTGAAACGGATTCAAACCACCCCCTCGCTGCCGCAGTAAGGTCGGGATGGGGGAAACAGCCTTTGCCTGAACCTCCCCTTTCAGCCTTCGAACGCCCTGGGCTGGGCATCGAGGCCCGGACGAGGGAGGGCAGGATCCTGGCAGGCAACAGAAGGTTCATGCTGGAAAACGGGATCGAAGCACCGGCTCCGAAGAAGACAGGGACTGTCATTCATGTGGCAGAAGGAGAAAACTACGCAGGTTACCTTGTTGTGGCAGATACGGTAAAACCTGAGGCTTTCGATGCCATAAGAATGCTCAGGGATCTTGGGATCGAAAGGATCTTTCTGCTCTCCGGGGACCTGGAAGCGTCAACGTCAGAGGTCGCTGAAGGCCTGGAACTTGACGGGGCCTTCGGAGGTCTTCTCCCTGAGGAGAAGGTCGGGCTGCTGGAGGAAGAACAGGGATCCGATACGGGTAAAGGGGTCACTGTGTTTGTCGGGGACGGCATGAACGATGCCCCGGTAATAGCAAGGGCCGACGTGGGTATCTCTATGGGCAGGGTCGCCTCCGATGTCACTGTCGACAATGCCGATGTGGTGATAATGAACGACAAGGTATCCGGAATTCCCGATGTATTGAAGATCGCACAGAAAACAAAAAGGGTGATCTGGCAGAACATTGCCCTTGCCCTTGGAGTCAAGGCGGGAGTGCTCCTGCTGGGGGCCTTCGGAGCCGCCACCCTCTGGGAGGCAGTCTTCGCCGATGTGGGAGTTACCGTCCTGGCGGTACTCAATTCTTCGAGGATCCACAGCATCAACAGGAGTCCCGGCCCCTGGGATAACAAAAACCGCGGCCCCTTTCGGCCGCGGTCCTGAGTTCATCTGGTGGAGGTTGGGGGATTCGAACCCCCGACCCCTTGCATGCCATGCAAGTGCTCTCCCGCTGAGCTAAACCCCCTTCAAGTGACGGCGCTCATTATACGAAGCGACAGCCCAAGTGTCAACAATTCTGTAACTCGCAACTCGTAACTCGTGACTCGTGACTCGTGACTCGGAAGGACAAGACCAATACCCTGAACATAGGGTTCCGGGGTTCCGGGGTTCCGGGGTTCCGGGGTTCCGGGGTTCCGGGGTTCCGATTTTTACCAGTCACGATTCACGATTCACAAGGTGCCCCAAGCGCAGCGACAGGGAGCGCCCCTCGTTAAAGCACCTCCCTCGTTAGTGCACCTCGGGACTATGTCGGGACCAGGTCCTTCAGCTTGACTGGAGGGTACGATTCACGGTTCACGGGTCACGTACTTTACATACGTCACCAGGTCGTCTCCGTCGCGGTAAAAATCCTTGATCCGCCCCACCTCTGAAAAGCCGCAGCCATGGTAAAAGCGGCGTTGGTGATCATATTCACTCCTGCCGGAAGTCTCCAGGCGGAGGATGCAGCCTCCTGACTCGGCGCTGGCTGTATCCTCCACCCTTTCCATCAGATCTTTCCCGAAACCTTTACCCTGGAAGGCTGGGTCCACCGCTATCCAGTAGATGTCGTAACCCTTCTGGGTCATAGGGGTTCTCCCCCAGATCAGGAAGCCGGCAAGAGCACCTTCCTTGTGGATCTCCTCGATCCTGTAACCCAGGTCGGGGCTTGACAGGCAATCGCCAAGGACTTCCTCCAATACTAAAAGTTCAGGTCCCGAGAAGGCATTTGTCCTTGTCGCCAGATCCATTGCGGATCTGGCCCTTTGGCAGGCCTCTTTTTTCATCATATACCCTCCAGTTCATTGAAGCCTCCACAAGCCGGGCGACCATACCGGGATAGGTGAAACCCCTCCGGGCGCTTTGCCTGACAAAACCGCTGTCGGTATTGATATCCGGGTTCGGATTTACCTCCAGGATGAAAAGTTTGCCGCCTCTTTCCCTCAGGTCCACCCTGAAATATCCGCGGCAGCCCATCACCCTGCCAGCTTCCCTGGAGATACGGCATATCTCGCGTCTCATTCGGGGGTCTATTCCCTCTTCAGGAACAGATTCCGAATTGCGGTACTCATCACTTTCCGGGTCCCACTTGGAGTCATAGCCCAGAAAAGCCCTGTTCTCACGGATATGTTCAAACCGTATGGAAGACACCGCCATAAGGTCATAGGGGTAGGACCCCATGAACCCCGCATTGAACTCCCTTCCGTCAATGTACTCCTCCACAATCAGACCGTCGGGAAAGAGTGCAAGCCTTTCGTCCAGCAGCCGGTATAACCCGTCTTGTGAACGTACCATGGACCTTTCGTCTATCCCGACGCTGCTGTCCTCCATTCTCGGTTTTACGAACAGGGGGAAACGGAGGTCATCGCAAATATTCTGCGGATACCCGGGGAAGACGCACCTGCCTGGTGCGACTGGAAGCCCTCTTGCCGCAAGGGTTCTTCTGGCCAGGTCCTTGTCAAGGCAAAGCGCAAGGGTCCTCGATGGGTTCCCCGTGAAGGGGATCCCCGTGGATTCAAGGATCCCGGCAAATTTGATCTCGAGGTAGGACGCATCGGCGAAACCCTCGAAAAGGTTGAACACGCAGGAAGGCTTCTTCTCCCTTATCTTTCTGGTGATCCTCCCCTTGACCAGGAAATCCTCCCTGGTTATATCAACAGGGCAGGCGGAAAAACCGCTTGAGGTCAGTCCGTCGATCACGCTCTGCCGGCAGCGCAGGACATCAAGGACATCCTCCCTGTCGGTCTCTTCCCTCCCTGCCACAACTGCCACGTTGATATCACGCAGCATCACGATGCCTTGCCTTTGTAGAGGTCCTGGGCCATTTGAGCCCCTGCCTCTGGAATGCTTCTTTCAGTATCCCCTTGACAAGGGAAGGGAAAGAGCCGCCGCTCATCCTGTACAGGATCGGGAGATCGCTGTAAGCCTCCGATATTCCCGGAAGCGGGTTTATATCGATAACCTTGGGCATCCCTTCCCTGTCGAGTCGGAAATCAACCCTCGCTATGTCCTTGAGTTCAAGGACGCGAAAGACTTTCAGAGCTTCTCTTCCTACTTTCGAACGGACCTCGGCGTCAATGCTCTCTGGCCCCAGGTAGCGGACCTTCTCCTCCCAGTTCCTCTTGTGATCCAGGGAATAGACCGCCCTGCCTTTTTCCGCCTTCGGATCAATGGCCATCATGCCTATGACCGCCGGATTCCTGTTGCCCATGACCCCTACTGTGATCTCCGAACCAGGGAGAAATTCCTCCACTAGAGCCGGCTGTCTATAGTTTCTCCATATCCTGCGAACCCTTTTGGCAAGATCCACCGGGTTATCCACCACTGAATCAGGAAATACCCCCTTGGAAGAACCTTCCCATCTCGGTTTTACGATGTAAGTCCCGTGTTTTTCGAAAAGACGGATCGCCTCCCCCAGATCCGCGTCGGAGGAGAACATGAAAAGGTCGGGGACAGGTACTCCCCCGCCCGCAAGAACATGATGGGTAAGCCACTTGTCAAGGGTTATGGCAATAGCAGTTGAATCGGAGCCGGAAAAGGGTATCCCGAGGCTCTCGAGAATACAGGGAACCTGTGATTCCCTTCCTCTTGTTGTCCCACGGCCTTCGGCTATGTTGAAAACAAAATCTGGGGGATTCTGGGAGATCCTCTCAAGAAAATGATCATCCTGCTCGTAGTGCCCGGTCTCGAAACCGAGCCTTGAGATCTCCCTCTCGAGGGTTTGCACCGTTTCCAGGCAGTCGTATTCCTCATAACGGTCATCGGGTTCGCCTGGAAGAATATCTTTTTTCTTCAGATTGAACGTGATACCGATCCGCCGGACCGGCCTTGCAGAATTGAAGGATGATCCAGGATCTTCCTTCTTCACATTATTCGCCCCCTGCGTTGATTGATACACCGCCCTTGAGGACAGTGCCGTGACTGGTGATGTGCCCCTTCATCCAGCCGTTCTACAGACTTCACCTCCGTAGATCCGAACCCCGCTTCCCGATACTGCTCCTGACCCTGGCGAACCAGTTTCGGATGACCTTTCAGGGACAGTCAAAGGAATATCGGGCTGTCTTAAAAGCCATCCTGAGGAAAGACGCCCGGGGGCCTTTTCGGGGCTTTCTGGCGCCCTCCCTGGGGCAATAACGGTCATGGGGTTCTTGATGACATGTATTCTTTTGCGGATTATACATCTCCTTTTATAGAATACAATAGGTACAGCAGATCGATCTTTCGGTTTCAGAAAACACTTCGCAAACCTGGATAGGGGGGAGGCGAAATGGCTGCCATTATGTCTTCGAGAAGAACGGTTTTGGCCCTGTTTGCAGCCGCGTTCCTGTTATTACCGGCAGAACCTGTTCCCGCCGTCACAAGGGGTGAGACTATCCACGCAATAGTTACTTCCCTGGGGTTGCCGGAATGGTCGGGGGCAAAACACTTTGCGGACCTGGAGCCGGGGCACCCCTACTGGCGGTCCGTTGAGACAGCATCAGCCCTGGGGATCATCCACCCTTCGGAACGCTTCTACCCCGACATCGATGCCAGCAGGGCTGAGGCTGTAATGTTCTCGATGCAGGCAATGGGTCTTCGCCATGAAGCTTCCATCCTCAACGATCTGGACCCCGTCCCCTGGCCCGGTCTACCCTCGTACATTGTCCCCTACATGACATTGGCTGCCGATCTTCAGCCGCCTCCTCCACCGGAATTCCTGTCCGCCCCCAGGGAGCCAATGAC